>Ga0075154_10002371_pt1 | contig 12357 bp, 8 predicted proteins | sample JI71714BDNA_FD_70965 | JGI IMG/M metagenome (GOLD analysis project Ga0075154, IMG submission 70965) | Wastewater effluent complex algal communities from Wisconsin, to seasonally profile nutrient transformation and Carbon sequestration -... | ecosystem: Engineered > WWTP > Effluent > Algae... | reverse complement strand
TACGGAAATAGACTTTGAAAAACAAAACAGTATTGCCTTAATTCTGCCCGAAACAGACATGGCAACTACCATCGAAGTGGTGAGCCTACAAAAGAATGGGCATGGGAAAATTACCTTTAGATATAAACGAACCGTTGGACAAAAACAATCCTTTACCATAAGGCCCAACGTTGTGGTTTTGATAGATAAATCTGAAAATGGAGATATAGCATTTTTAGAACAACCATAAAGTGGCTGCCCACTGCTGCTTGCCACTAAATAGCCTAAATAAAAAAAATTAGGTATATTACAAATGTCTAAGAACACATGGAATATCTGTTCAGTATTTTAACATTACTGTTTTTGTATGATATTCTCCATGCCCCATTTTTCCATTTCATGTAGTACAGGTGCTAAACTTTTGCCAAGTAAGCTCAGTTCGTATTCTACACGTGGAGGAATTTCATTAAACTGTTTCCTGAGAACTAAACCATCTTCTTCCAACTCTTTGAGCTGTTGTGTTAATACCTTTCTGGATATATCAGGTATTCGAGCGGAAATTTCTCCAAATCGTCTTTTTTCTGATCTGATACAATATAAGATAACCGGCTTCCATTTACCTCCGATGAGCTGAAGCATGGCAGTGACGGGACATTTATCCTCTTTCTTTTTTTTTGTTTCAATAGTTACCATTTTGTTACTACTATTTCCTTTTGTTACTTATAGGTAACATGTTACTTTAAAAAACTATAATTAGTTACTTATCGTTACAAAGGTAATTATTAAATTTTAAAAAGTAAAAAAATGATTTTAATAACAGGAGCCACAGGCAATTTTGGGAAGTCAACCATCGATTTCCTTCTAAAAAAGGGCATTTCTTCTACCAATATCGTTGCAATGGTCAGAGATGAAGATAAAGCCATTGATTTAAAAAACAAAGGTATTGGTTTACGAACGGGTGACTATGATCATTATACATCACTTATTGATGCGTTTAAAGGAATAGAAAAGTTACTTTTTGTGTCAGGCAGTGATATTGAAAAACGTAGTACTCAGCATCAGAACGTGGTAAAAGCCGCAAAGGTAGCAGGTGTAAAACACATAGTCTACACCAGTTTTTTAGGAAATAACGAAACGGAATCTTCGCCTCTTTGGACGGTAATAGCATCACACCTAAAAACTGAAGCATGGTTGAAAGAAAGTGGAATAAATTTTACTATCCTAAAGAATACACTTTATATGGATTTTATACCTGCTTTCCTTGGTGAAAAAGTAATCGAAACAGGGACGATATATTTACCTGCAGATAATGGTAAAGTTGGGGCAGTTTTGCGTTCAGAAATGGCAGAAGCTACCGCAAATATTCTTTCAAGTGATCATCATGATGGGAAAACATATAACTTTACTGGTCATGAAGTATTTTCTTACCAAGAAGTAGCTCATCACCTTTCTGAAATATCGGGTAAGCCCATCCATTATATTTCACCCACACCTGACGAGTATGCAGAAACATTGACAAAACATGGCGTACCTGCTGATTATATTGCTTTGTTTACTGCTTTTGCTATAGCTCAAGCAACCGGAGAATTACAAACGGTTAGCTCTGACTTAGAACAACTTTTAGGCCGTAAACCAACATCTATTCATACATTCTTAAATCAAGTTTATTCTATTTAAATCTTTAAAAATATGAAATCTTTAAAATTAATAACCATCTTTTTATTCATGAGTGCTTTCACGGCACTAACAGCTCAAGATATTCCTAAAGGTACTTTCTGGACCGTAACTGAGAACAAATCAGTGAAAATTCATACATACATGAGTCCTGCGTCTATGTTTGCCAATACAAGTCATATCATTGAACTCAATGATGAACTTATTATCATTGACGGACAGTTCTTTGCACCCTATGCTTTAGAATTGAAAAAAATCACGGATTCACTTAGCAAACCAGTGACAAGGATTTATATTAGTCACGATCATCCTGACCACTATATTGGGTTTGGTGATGCATTTCCAAATGTAAAAGTATATGCTTTGGCTGAAGTAAAAGCTGCCATTGATAAGGCGGGACAAGGTGTTCTTGAACAAAGACAATCAAAGTTTGGGCCTATGATTGCTACCAAACTGAATAAACCTTCTATAATTCAACAGCCAGGTGAAGAAACCATAGGAAATGTAAAGTTTATTTTTGAAAAGTCTTTAAACAATGAATCGGCTGTTTCTCTGGTCATCAAACTCCCTGAATTGGGTGTGTATATCGCTCAGGATATTGTTTACAACAACATTCACCTTTTCATTGAAGGTGATACTAAAGGATGGGAAACAGCATTACAAAAAATTTTAAAAGAAAGAAAATATAACATTATTCTATCTGGACATGGGAAAGAAGGCAATAAGGAACTGCTTAAACAGAACCTCAACTATTTGGCTTACGTCAATGAATCCATATTGAAGTCAAAAAATAAGGAAGCATTTAAAGCTGCTATGATGAAAAAATATCCTGAATATGGTGGCGAACCATTGATTGATATTTATCTCAACTATTATTTAAAGCCTAAAAACTGGGTAAATTAATTGAAATGGTGAAGTAGTTTAAAAATGAAGTATGGTATTTTGCTATGCTTCATTTTTTATTCCTTTCAGATCAGTTGTGTCCCTTAAACTTTATTAAGAGCTTTAGTCATTAATTTTAATGCCCAAGCATAGTGACTGGAAGTAGCACTGACAAAGTAGGCCCCAAGAGATGTGGTACCAGTCCAAGGATATCTTTTCTTCTCAAACAGTTCTTCGTTAGTGTGTTTATGTATCACTTCTATTATAATGATATGTGACTCTTTGAGCTTAGATTTTAATTCAGAAAGACCCACATGAGAATATTGCTCCCAAATCCAATGGTTGAGTTCTGGTACTGTTTTCCACGTATATCCAGGGGAAGGTATGTCTGGTTTTTGTCCTGCCATCCCTACAGCGTACCAATCTAGCATCATGAGTTGCCAATGATGTAGGTGACCTAATACATCTCGTATATTTCTATTCATTGTGCCTGGCGGAAATGTTTTATTTTGTTCTGATTCATTGCGATTTTCAATAAAATCAAATAACAGATCAAAATTTTGTTGGCTTTTGGCCAGTAAAGCTGCTTTGTCAGTAGGTCGAGCCATGGTTTTACAAAAAAAGGAAGACCAAATGTACATTTAATCTTCCTTTTCTTGATCATTATCGTCTTTATAATTTAGATCTCTTCATTTACTGGTTTGGATAAGATTTTAGGATTACCCAAAACTTGAATATCTATTTCCGCTGGGATTAATTTTAAAGATTGCGACACATGAATTTTACTATCAGAATGATTAGACTTGTCAGACTTTATCTCCATGTTTTTTACGATGAGTTTATCTGCTATGATATCTCCATTTTTGGATAGATTGACATTCATATTCTCTACATTACCCATAAAAGTAGCGTCAGCTAATCCTGAAATATCAACATTTAAAGATTTGACGATACCTTCAAAATCCAATCCACAGTCGTAGTGGTCAGCTATCACCACCAGATCCAATTTATCATCATTGATTCCAGATATTATTGCTTCACCTACTTGGTCTAATTGGATAAAATCCACATCTTTTTGGATGACCAATTCTACAACGATATCTTCGATTGCATAATGCGCATCACGATAATTGGCGTCAAGACTTATTTTTAAAACATCACCTACTTGCTTAACGATCACTTTAGAAACCTGTTCTTTTGGTCCTAGGATTTGTATGAAATTTTTAGTACCATTAGTGATTTTGACATTGACTTGATCTATAAATACTTTACTGAAAGTTCCGATATCAACCGTTTTTTTATGGTTTACGATATCTTCATACTGTGGAGATGTCAATCCCGTTTTGGTCATGGTCCATTCTTTGACACCTTCAGTGTAGAAATAATCTTGTTTAAAAAACTCATTACTCCTTATTCTAGATAGAGCCAAATCATCAAATTTTACTTTTTTTCCTTCAGGTATATAAATCGTATAATGCATACTTTGATTTCTATATTTTTCATTTTTAGGAAATGTTAGATATCTAGAAATTGAGATGACATTATCGTTTACCACCAAGTCATTAGAGACAAGTTTAGCATTTGCAATGGCTTCATTCATATCGTCACCATTAGATGCTACACTTTTCTCTATGTATACCAATCCATCTTTTGACTTAGCTATTGAAAAATTGACATCGCGCATCGCCCATTGATCTCCTTTTTCGGTAAAAAAACTGCCTAAACCCAATCCAAAAGATTTGTCAATATCTTCTTCGGGCATTACGATAGAGATCTCATCTGATGTGATATTGTGTACGGCATTAAATTTTTGCTCATGATGAGATGAGTATTCCTTTAGCGTACTCATGGCTGCAAAGGATGTAGTAAATACAGATACAAACCAAATCACCCAAAGTCCAGTCTTTACATTTTTATGGATTCTATATCCAAAGGCTGCTCTGGCTATAGAAAGCATGATGCCTAGTATCGGTAAACCTATCAGAAAGTACAGGGACCCAATACCTAACACATTGACCAAAGATGATGTAGGACCCATGGCATAAACAAAAGGTGTGGCTACGCTCAATCCTATAAATGATGCTGCCCAGCTTATACCAAAAATCGAAAGTAAAACTATGGCCGTCACCGTTATCAATGGTCTGATTATTTTACGCATGGCAGGAATAAAACCACCGATAGCTGTTCCAAAGGCATTGACACCACTACTCAAGATAGATTTTGCTGCTATTCCTGCATTATTTACATCATCCCTTTTTTTTTTGTTGCCCAAATCCTTGCTCCATTCGTTGATTTTTTCTCCGAGTTCAGACAATTCTTGCTCTACTACTTTGGCTATATTTTCAATGGTTGCAGGCTCGCCTCGCATAGAGAGTTTGTCACCACTATTGGAAGCTTCAGGTACCAACGCCCACAACACAATATAAGTAATCACGCCCGCTCCTGTAAAAAACAACAAAACAAAGATCAATCTTACCCAAAGTGGATCTTCTATTCCAAAATAAGCGGCAATACCTGAACATACTCCGGCTAGTTTTTGATCATCAGGATCTCTGAACAGTTTTTTACCGGTACCCAAATTATTGCTATTGGTTTTCTTGGATTTACCACTATACTGATAAGGCTCGGCTATGGGTTCTGCACCGAAATCTTCAGGTTTACCCATCACGGTCACCACTTCATCCACTTCTTTCATACTGATGATAGCTCTACCCTTGAGATGCTCCTGAAAAAGCTCTGCCATACGAACTTCTATATCATATAAGATTTCATCGCATCCGTCAGAAGTAGAAAAATGCTTGCGAATAGCATCCAGATATTGTTGTATATAATTGAATGCATCTTCATCTATTGCAAAAGGATATCCTCCCAAATTGATATTAAATGTCTTGTTCATTTTCTTATTGATTTTTTGAATTGTTTTGTGATTGATTGACTGCATGATTGAGTTCGTTCCAGGTTTGGATTAGCCCGGAAAGAAATTCGTCACCTTCTGATGTGATTTGATAATATTTGCGCGGTGGGCCTGATTTAGACTCCTTCCACTTATATTCGAGTAGTGAAGCATCTTTTAACCTATTTAGTAATGGATATAGCGTACCTTCTACTACAATAAGTTTTGATTCTTTTAACTTATTGATGATATCTGTAGGATAAGCTTCTTCCTGAGAGATGATCGAAAGTACACACATCTCCAGGACTCCCTTTCTCATCTGCGCACGGGTATTTTCTAATTTAAATTCCATTTTAATCGATTTATGATCATCATGATCTGTTTTAAATTGTGATTTGATACTGCAAAGATATGGCATTATTTAGTACTTGGCAATACCTAGTACCTGCTTTTGGATAGTACTATATACAAATGAAGTGTTTTTATCGACAAAATTCAAAAATTAATAGTCCAAAAATCTTGAGTCAGGTTAAAATTTAGTTAAAAAATGACCAACAAACATAGCCTTTGGTTTTTCTTTTTACCTTTATATTCGTAAGTAGTGCACTCAAAGTTACTCAATTAATCCTGTGAAGCATTGAAATGGTCTACAAAACAAAACAAATAACAAAACAAATCATTTAATTTATCGTGTATGAAAACAATTATTTTATCTTGCTTTACACTGATGTCATTTTGTCTATGCGCTCAGAAATATGACATCAAAGGGATCATTACAGATACTACAAATATGCCTTTGATTGCGGCCACAGTGATGCTGATGGATCAAGACTCCATTTTAATAGAATATGCACAGACGGATGCTAAAGGTAGCTTTGTTTTCAAAGGTGTTAGAGAAGATAAATGTATTATCAAAACCTCTTATTTAGGATATTTTCCACTGACTATCAATGTAGTACCAGATGGTAAAGCATTAATGGATATAGGTATCATCCAAATGGAAGAAATAGCCAAAGAACTGATGGAAATCGTCATCAAAGAAGCTAAAGCCCCTTTAAAACTAAGAGGGGACACCGTAGAATACGATATCAGCCAATTTAAAGTACCCCAAGGAGCTACTTTGGAAGAATTACTCAAAAGGTTGCCCGGATTGGACGTAAGTCAGGATGGTTCTATACAGGCTGATGGCAAAGGAGTCACCAAGCTTACGGTAGATGGAAAAACATTTTTTAGTGACGACCCTAAGTTTGCTATAAAAAATTTACCTGCTGAAGGTGTATCTAAGGTTCAGGTATTTGACAAAAAAGACGAAGAAGCTCTACTTACAGGAAAAACTACAGCAAGTGAAGAAAAAACGATGAATGTAGAGCTTAAAGAAGAATTTAAAAAAGGAGGCTTTGGAAAAGTCACCGCTGGTGGAGGTACAGAATCCCGTGCTGAGTTAAAAGGAAACTACAATAAATTCGATAGTAAAAATCAGTTTTCTTTGGTTGGTGTGGCCAACAATACTGGTCGAAATGGATTGTCATGGGATGATTATCAGGATTTTATGGGTTCCAGTTCTTGGGATGATGATGACGATTATGAATACGGTTTTGGCGGTGGTTTTATGAGATATTTCGGTAGCTCAGGTTCAGATTTGGAAAGTAGAGTAAGCAATTCGTTTTTCTCTGGAAATAATGGTGGCTTTCCTACCAACATCATGGGTGGTATAAATTACAATTACGACCATAAAAAAAATAAATTTGCAGGTAGATATTTCTTTCAGAATACAGGTAATGATGTAGAAACTTTTACGGATTCCAGATCTTTTTTGACTGGATTCAATCTGGATAACAACAGATACAACAAAGACGACAAAAGCAATCTGAATCATCGGGCAGAAACTAAGTACCAAATTGATATTGATAGCTTCCTTACCGCAGTAGTAACGGCAGATGGTGCGATAGTCAATTCGCTAAACAAGCAAATAGGATCTACATCTATCAAGCGAAACGGCAATCAGCTCACTAGTAGCAGCACCTATGATAATCAATCAGAACTGGATGGTAGGCTGATTAATACTTCTATCCTATTGAGAAAGAAATTCAAAAAAGCTGGTCGATCTATTGGGTTTAACGCGTCTTATCTAAAAACAGATATTCGTGATGATCAAAAACGTTTTTCGGACAATTTGTTTTTTAATGATACCGGCATACAAGATAGTAGTTTAGTACTCAAACAGTTTAACAAAGATACCTTGGACAAATATGTAATTAAAGTTAACGCCATCATCAGCGAGCCGCTCAGCAAACTTTTTTTCTGGAAAGTTTTTCATAACTTCAGCAGCAGAAACGAAAATGGTACCCGATTTGTAGATGACCAACAAAGGGAAGATCTTCTGATCAGAAACAATCAGCTCAGCAGACTTTATAATAATACGATAATCAATCAAAGGACAGGAACATCGCTTACTTTCAGTCAAAAAGGTCAAAACGTAACAATAGGTGGTGCTTATCAGACTTTTGACCTTCAGGGTGATTATCAGTCACCAGATACTACAGTACTAAAAGGTAAGGTAAACAGGCAGTTTTACAGATGGTTGCCTTATGCTGAGTATCGTGGAAACCTAACAAGAAATACTTGGATAAATATGGATTACGGTATCAGTGTCTCAGAACCTTCAATAGAACAATTGCTGCCAGTGGTCGATTTTTCCAACCCGCTGTATATCAATGAAGGTAATCCGGATCTAGTACCAACCTTAAATCATAGAGTAGGAGCATATATCAATCACTCTTGGCCTGCAGATGGCATCAGGATTAATGCTAATGTCAGTTATACTTATTATGATGACCAAATTATAACAGATCAAATCGTAGACGAAAACTTAGTCACCAGATCCAAACCTATAAATTATAGTGGTGGTCAAAACTTATGGAGCAATGCCGGAATTAATTTTCCTGTAGTCAAAAACAAGCTAAAGATGAGAGTTAATGTCGGACGGTCAGGATCTAAGTCATTTGCCTTTGTCAATGATGTACTCAATAAAACGACCACAAAAAGATGGTCACCAAGTATAAATCTTGATTTTACTCCATCAGAAAAGACAGCTATTTATTTATCTTCCAATTTTGGTTTTTCTAGTACAGAATATGATATCAACACTTCGCAAAATCAAAACATTGTCAACCAAAATTATAATCTTGACGTCAATACCAATTTTGGAAAAGGATGGTTTTGGAATTCTACATTGAGATATTCCATATTTAAAAATGAAAGGTTTGGTATCGAGCAAAATATTCCTATTATCAATTTGTCCATGTACAAACAGTTTCTCAAAGGAAATAAAGGCGAAATCAGACTTTCTGTTTACGACTTGCTCAATCAAAATATACAAATCAACCAATCCACATCTGTATCCAGAGTATTGGACTCCAGAACTTTGTCATTGGCAAGATATGTGATGCTTTCATTTTCATACAATATCAAAGGTATGAAATCATCTGTTGCCAGAAGAGATTATTGGTAATGAATGCTCTCTAATTTATTTACAAAACCATTAAAACTTTTTAACGTGAATCGATACATTATTTTTTTCTGTTCCTTTTTTGTTCCGTGCTTACTTATGGCTCAGGCTGGTGTCATCACTTACAATAAAAAATATAGTTGGGCCAATATTGCTAAAAAAATGCCCTATCTTTCACAAGAAGAAAAAGACAGAATCACGCTCAGTTGGGGAAATGATGATGATAATGAAGGGGAAGATTACATCCTTACTTACAATGCTAAAGGCTCTGTTTATAAAGCAAAAGAAAGAGATGAAAATTTCGGGTACTCTTGGGGTGAAGATGAAGATGTTTTTATCAGGGATTTTGAAACCAAGACAACCAATGATCAAAGAGAGTTGCTTGGAAAACTTTATGCATTGCAAGGAACATTTCCAAAATATAAATGGAAGATTCTCAATGAGCTGAAAGAAGTTGCTGGTTATGTATGTATGAAAGCAGAAACCAAAGACACGGTAAATAATATTATGATAACTGCATGGTTTACAGACAAGCTCAGTGTGATGAGTGGTCCTGAAGGGATGGGTGGTCTTCCCGGATTGATTTTAGCTCTAGATTATAATGTCGATGATATCCAAATAGTAGCCACTAAAGTAGATTTAAATCCACAAAACCTGAGCTTGCCCATCCCCAAAAAATTAAAGGGCAAAAAATCTACCTATGAAGAGTTTAATGCCAAAAAAAAGAAGCACATTGAACAAAGTATAGCAGGGAGACGCAATCCATATTGGGATGTCCGTTATTGAAATATAGGTATCTGTCAAATTAGTTTGCTCTGATCATATAATTTCCAATAATATTTATTTCACCAAAATTTTGAATGGTGTTGCCCAAACCTGTTGACATCAAAGTATCCAAAATATCTACATTATTAGCGTTTATATTTCCATGATTTATGATTGCTCTGTTACTAGTAGGACCTGTGCCTCCTATAAGTTTGACATTCGTTAAGTTGAGATTTACTCCAGGCAATACTTCAAAAATAGGCCCGGAATGGATAGATTGTATTTTAATATTTTGATTTGTAAATGTAATATCAAGGTTCTTGTCTACAATAATAGGACTATTTATTTTAATAGTATCATTATTCAGGGCTGAAGAAAAAGTAATATTGCCTCCTGGCTGTGTACAATAAATAGCAGCTCTTAAGGAATTTATTCCATCATCGTTTAGGTTGGATACTGTAGTAGAACATAAACAAGTTACATTGCCTTCCCAGCCCAGTTCTGTTACAGATTGATCCGATAAAAACTGAATTGTAAGACAACCACTAGAGTGTGTAGAAGTAAATGGCCCTGGTAAAGAAGTACCATAATATCCTCCCGCAGGAAAACCAGCTTGTGTAGACGGGTTATTGCTCGCAAACATCGGGCTGGTGATGTTATTTCCATTGAATACATATAGGGCATCCCATGTATTTTCTACATTAAAATTAGAAAAAGTCAGAACAGCTTGCTCATACAATCCTGAAGGGCAAATATATCGAGTTGTATTTTCAAAATCTGAATAATTTAATGTAGCCCCACCAGTATCTGTTGATACATCATCACAAGTCGCTTTAGTGATGTGAGGGCCTGATGTTACCCAAAGTGAGGCTAAGTTGTCACAAAGGCTTTTTACATGGAAATAATACGTGGAGTTACTATTTAATCCTGATATCTCAACATTAGTTGTATTGGTGTTGGTGCCTGTTGTTGGTGGCGCCATGGTAGAGGTTACGGCATATTCATATCCATTTATTGGTGAAGGTGTAGGTGCCGTCCACGAAATCGAAGCCGACATAATACCTAAGTCATCTATGGATAATTGGCTTATAGGAGCGCAACCGGATACCTCTCTCAGTGGTGACTTCCATGCTCCTCGGCCATAGGTAGCTACAAAAATTTCTTCAGTATTATATTTTATCTTCAAGTCCCTGATTCTAACGTTTGGCAAGTCTGTATTAAAAAGTTCCCAATTGGCTAAATCATTGTCTTTATAATAGACTCCCACATCCATACCTACATACAATCCATCGTTAGAGCCTGTCTGATAAATGATACAATTTGCCGGTAAATTGGGAAGATTACCACTGATATTAGTCCAAGTAGTACCACCATTTATTGATTTGTATACTTTGGCTGCAGCTGTATAGTTGGATCTTACTGCCCAGATGATATCAGGGTTTGTAGGGTGGATCACTATTTCCTGTAAGCCGCTGCCAGGAGATGTCTTGGTACTCCAGGTAACTCCAGCGTCATCAGACCTTAATAAAGTGGAAGATGTCCCTGCATACAAAATATTTCCATTAGAAGGTGCCACAAAAAGAAAGGTTAGGTCACCACTGCTGATGTTGCTAGAAATGGTGGTCCATGACTGTCCTTGATTTATAGACTTATGTACTCTATTATAGCCAACATAAACATTTTGGGTATTGGATGGGTCTATGGCTAGAGGTGTGATCCAGGCACCTGTATTTGCATCGGGAATACTCATTGATGAAAATGAACTGCCATTGGTCGATCTTGAAAAATTTCCATATTGATATGATCCATACATAACATTTGCATTGGTAGGACTTATATGACAATCCATGCCGTCACCACCAATCCTATCTACCCAGGTTCCAGATGTTTGACGTAGTTTGGTTCCATTATCCTGAAGACCAGTTATAACTTTTGTATCCAATTGTGAAACGTCTATTCTATACATTTGAGATATGATCAGCCCATTGCTTCTATCCGTCCAATTGACACCACCATTGGTGGTCCTGTAGGCGCCACCATCATTTCCTAGCCAAAGTGTGGTGTTATTTTGCCATTCCATACAGTGATGATCTGCGTGTACGGTCTGAACACCACTAGCACCTGACCAATGTGTGCGCAATGTCATAGTTATGCCTCCATTAATTGACTTCCATACATTGACGCCTCCGGTATAAATGATTTCGGCATTGGTCGGATCCACAGAGATACATAAGTCATACCACCCTTGGCCATTGGTGCCTGTTCCAGTGGAAGAACTATTGAGGATATTTGGCGTAGATGTAACTAGCGAATAAGAATCTCCTGAATCAGATGATTTGTATAATCCATTAAAGCCGTTATTACTAGAATTGGAGCAAAGGGCATACACATATCTGTCGTTTGCAGGTGAAACTCCAAGTGCAATCCTATTATTTGTATTGATTGTAATTATTTCTGTCCATGTCGATCCGTTATTATTAGATAAGTATATTTTATTATTATTAGCTGCATAAAATCTGTTGGTGGTTGGAACTGGATTGGCTTCCACATCAAAAAAGTTGCCAGTTACCAGTTGTGACCAAGAGGTGCCTGCGTTTGTAGTGCGATACAAACCGTTAGATGTAGCTGCTAGGATCATATTTTCATCATCGGGATC
>Ga0075154_10002370_pt1 | contig 12358 bp, 10 predicted proteins | sample JI71714BDNA_FD_70965 | JGI IMG/M metagenome (GOLD analysis project Ga0075154, IMG submission 70965) | Wastewater effluent complex algal communities from Wisconsin, to seasonally profile nutrient transformation and Carbon sequestration -... | ecosystem: Engineered > WWTP > Effluent > Algae... | reverse complement strand
CCCAGAAACCGCCACCGGTGATGTGGCAAAGCGCATGCACAGGTACCGCTTTGATTAAAGCTAAGAGGTTTTTGACATAAATGCGGGTTGGAGCCATTAAATGATCGGCCAATGGTTTGCCTTCAAGCAGCGTATCGGGCGTTTGACCACTGACTTCAATAATTTTGCGGATCAGCGAGAAACCATTGGAATGAGGACCTGAAGAAGCCAGTGCGATGATTTGATCACCTGCTTTGACTTTCGAGCCATCAATGATGTCGGCTTTTTCTACGACGCCGACACAGAATCCGGCGATATCGTAATCACCGGCATGGTACATGCCAGGCATTTCAGCGGTTTCACCACCGACCAGCGCACAACCAGATTGTTCACAACCGTCAGCGATACCGTTCACCACACTGGCGGCGACATCTACATCTAATTTGCCTGTTGCGTAATAATCAAGGAAGAACAACGGTTCAGCACCCTGAACCACGATGTCGTTGACGCACATTGCGACCAAGTCGATGCCGACGCTGTCGTGACGATTTAAATCAATCGCCAGTCTTAATTTAGTACCCACACCGTCGGTACCAGAAACTAGTACGGGCTCTTTATAACCGGCGGGGATTTGGCACATCGCGCCAAAACCACCGAGACCACCAATTACTTCTTTGCGGGTCGTACGTTTAACTGCACCTTTGATCCGGTCGACTAAAGCCTCACCAGCATCAATATCTACGCCTGCATCTTTGTAACTTAACGAAGTTTTTTGTTCGCTCACGGTAATCCTCGATGGCAAAAATGAATACGGGTCAAAAAATCCGCGGCATTTTACCCTGTTCTGGCCTCAGACAAAAGGATTATGGCAAAGCAGCGCTGCTTTATCTTTGGCTAACCCATCGCGATTTGCTATCGGATCATCCGAATAAATTGTCAAACACCCAATGAATTGAATCGATCCTTATCACTGCATTGCATTACTCATTGCTTGATGAACGTATTCTCGGACACTTAAATGCGGCTCTTTAGTCATTTTGTGATAGCACAAAGAGGCAAGTGGAAACTCGCGATTATTGTAATTGAGGCTGACATAAGGGGCCGTTTCATCGCCTTGTTGATGGATCCATTCTCCGCCAACTACGCTGATAAAGATCTGACCAAGATAGGCTCCATAAATATTACACAGCGTGAATATATGCTCATCACTCAAGCGCTGCAGACGATGAACTTCATGTAACCGAGTTAAAATAGTATCAACCAAGCTCAAACTTTCCAGGCTGAAATCGAGGTCGAGTTGATATTCCTCAGCAGCAAATTGCACGGCGTCAGCAGCACATTGCTGCATTAATTGCTCGATATCTGGTTGAGTGTTCATGATGGACTTCCTGTTTTGCCATGAATGGCGAGGATCAATTGACGGAGTTGCCGGCTGCCCGGCCCTAATTTTTCTTCTTTAGGTGTTAATAGCGACATCGGCGCCAGCCGTTCAGAACTCTGACTTAACGGCAGACGAAGTAGTTGTCTTTGCAGGATTAAATCCTTGACCAGATGATCTGGCAACCAACAAAAGCCAATACCGCTTTTAAGTATTTCAATCGCTTCATAAAAATTACTTACGGTCCAACGTTGCTCGGCTTTGAGCCAGCCTCCCGGTCCTTCCATCGGTTTGCTGGCGGTATCCCGGATCACAATTTGCAAATGTTGGCTCAGTTCATCTAAATCCAATTGTTGGTGTTGCGCTAACGGATGAGTTGCGCCAATAACAGGAATTAAATGCGCGACACAAATTGGCTCACCCAGATAACCCTTTGGAATTACCCCTGTAGCGGCAATCACAAGGTCGGCTTTTCCTTCGAGGATAATCTCCGTGGTACCGGTGATCACTGTATCAATAATTTGAATTCTGCTGCCGCGGCTTAATGGATGAAATTGAGCAAGTGCTTGATATAAAAAGGCTTTCGGATAGATAAGTTCAACAGCAATACGGATTTCGGGCTCCCAGCCCATATCAATGCTAGCAGCGAGTAATTCCAAATCTTCGATTTGCTGGGTCAGAATTCTGGAGCGGCGCAACATTACATCGCCAGCTTCGGTTAAAAAGGCTTTTCGGCCAATCACTTGCAGCAGTTCAACACCGAGCTGACTTTGCAGTTTTGCCACAGCATGATTAAGGCTGGACTGGCTTTTATTCAGCAGATCTGCCGCTTGAGAATAGCCGCCGGCATCGACCACGGCCTGCAAAATGCGCCATTGTTCTAGTGTCGATTTTGGCCGGTACGGCATAATTCTCCTTTTGCCAATCAGGCAGTTGCGATAATAACCGCCCGCAGCGGGGCCGGATAACCTTCGATAGTTTTACTATGATCAGTCGGGTCCAGAAAATCAACCAAACTTTCATTTTCCATCCATTGGGTTTTACGTTGTTCATCTAGTGACGTCAGGTTTAAATCAACCACTTTGGCGTCCGCAAAGCCGACGCGTTGAAGCCAGCCTAACAGTGCTTCACAACTTGGAATAAACCAAACATTACGCATTTTGGCATACCGCTCACCAGGGACCAGCACTGTGGTCGCATCGCCTTCAACCACCAGAGTTTCCAGCACCAGCTGCCCGCCTGGACGTAACTGATTTTTCAGCTGTTGTAAAAAATCGATCGGTGATTTGCGGTGATACAACACTCCCATCGAAAACACGGTATCAAATGCTTTGAGTACCGGCATATCGTCAATCCCAATTGGAATCAAGTGCACTTTAGGATCTGGGTTAAAGTGTTTTATGGCTTCAAATTGGGCATAAAACAACTGGCTAGGATCGATGCCAACGACAAACTCTGCACCAGCGCCACGCATTCGCCACAAGTGATAACCACTGCCGCAACCGACATCCAGCACTGACCGATGTTGCAGCGGCGTCAGATGGGGGAGCACGCGATCCCACTTCCAATCCGAGCGCCATTCGGTCTCAATATGTAACCCATGCAGGGTAAAAGGCCCTTTGCGCCAAGGCATCAGTTGTTTCAGCAGCACTTCCAGCTGTTGCTTAGCGCCCGCAGACAGTTCATCCGCTCGCCCAAAGCTCACTTGATCGGTCAAATCAATGGCTGTGGTTTGCGTTTTCGGCAGATTCGCCAGCACTTTCTGCCATTGTTTAAAATCGCCATGCAACGCCTCTTTGCGCCAGCTGGCCAGTTGCGCCGGTAGCACTTCCAACCATTTGTGTAAGGCGTTATTGGCGATTTCGGCATAAAATTTGTTGAAATCAAGCATCTGAGGGCTCCGGATCTTTTATCGCCACCATAGAGCAGAAGTTAAAGCACTGGAACCACACCACACTGCTTTGAAAGCCAGCCTGCTTAAAACGATGCTGATGTTCGGCAATGGTATCGGGCAGCATCACATTTTCCAGAGCACTACGTTTTTGACTGATTTCCAACTCACTATAGCCATTGGCTCGTTTAAAATCATGATGTAAATCAATTAACAAATCATGTGTTTGCGGGTTATCCAACACAATTTTTTCCGACAGGATAAAAATCCCACCCGGTTTTAACCCCTGATAAATGCGGGCAATCAGCGCATCGCGATGTTGTTTTGGCAAAAATTGCAGCGTGAAGTTACTGACTACTATCGCGGCGTTATTGATGTCAACATCGCGGATATCCGCCAGTAACACATCAACAGGAACTTCAGAGCGGAATGATTGCAGGTGACGCTGACAGCGCTCGACCATCGCAGGGCTGTTATCGATTGCGATAATCCGACTGGCTGCGTCGCTCAGTTGACGGCGCATTGCTAGGCTGGCGGCACCTAAAGAACAGCCCAAATCATAGTAGTGACTATTGGGTTGTTGATATTTCTGCGTCAATTTGCCGATGGTTTGGACGATCGTTTGATAACCAGGCACTGATCGCTGGATCATATCCGGAAAGACTTCAGCGACGGTGGCGTCAAAACAAAAGTCCTGAATTTGAGCCAGTGGCTCGGCATAAATGAAATCTTTTTGCATAAAAAATCGCGGCTGGACGACAATAATGTGGCTAGTTTACTCGATCTAGCACTGCCATCGTAAGTCTGATACCGGATTATCCTTTGCGAAGGTTGTTAAAAAAGCTGAAGTTGGGGAGGGGTTAATCTTGGTTCAGCTTCGGGCCAAGGCGCCAGTACTGGATGAGATTCTCCAGTGAGTTGCGCAAAATCAGCGGCAAATTGTCTTGCCAACAAAGGTGCTAAGGCATTATCTGGCGTGTGAAAAAATGCATAAGGAGTATAACCCTGTGCTCGCCATTGCTGCATTTTTTGCAACCAAGGCTGATAAAACGGTCGGTTTGCCGCTAAATCGTCTAAGCCAATAAAACGGAATACCGGTTGACCGGTCAGCGCCACAACTTGCACGGGTAATCTCGGTTTTTTTTGTTGTGCATCCAACAATGCTGCTGTATCGGCTGGCACTGAAAATAACGCGCGACTGTCCAGACATAACCTTTCGGTCTGGGTCGCTCTGAGGTGTTGGTGTAATACTTTTTGCTGCGCAGCTTTGTCAAAAAACGCTGGATGCCTGACTTCTAACGCACAGGCATGTTCGGCGCGGATCATGTCCAGTAATGATAAAATATAGGGTAATTGTTCTGGTCCAAAACTGGCGGGGAGCTGTAAGTGGATAAAGCCAATTTTATGCCGCAGCGACCGAATTAATCCTAGCCAGTTCTCTAATTGTTGAGGGGCTGCAATTTGATGGCTAATTGTTTTCGGCACTTTAAAATTAAATTTAAAGTGTTCAGGGCTTTGTTCATCCCAACGTTGCAGCATTTCTGCAGAGGGATCAGCATAAAAAGTCGTGTTTCCTTCGACAGCATTGAAAAAACGACCATACTGGAATAAAAAAGCGTTCGCTTGGCTGTCGGTATGAAACAGAGTGCCACGCCAGCGCGGATTTGCCCACATCGGACATCCGAGGAAATACATCATTGGGTCCTGAGATTGAATTGCTGATCAATTTACCGCTCAAAGCAAAGCGTTGTTTTTCGTTTACTGCACAAAGAGTATCACAATGAAGTTATGGCGTGTATGGATGACCTGGTTAGTGATGAGCTTGTGGTTAGCGGGCATGGCATGGTCGATGCCTGTTGCAACGGTTCAATCGCCTCCGGCGAAGTTAAAAGTTGCTATTAGTAATGATACATATCCTTATATGTATTTGGATCAGCAGGAACAACCCGGCGGATTAATTGTTGATTGGTGGCGTGCTTTAGCAAAGGATCAGCACTTTGAGATAGAATTTCTGGCCGTCGATTGGGCCAATATCATGGATTTGCTGGATTCAGGCCAAGTTGATGTGATCGGTGGCATGGCCATCACCGAGCAACGCCTGCAAAAATATCTGATGGGAAGTGTGATTAGTGATTTACACAGCAATGTGTTTTTGCATCGGGATTTAGTCCAGGTCAATACTCTGGATCAGTTGGAGCCTTATCTGATTGGTGTGGTGCAGAACTCTGGTCACATTGCCAATTTGAATAATAAGCATGCGGGTTTAACGCTTAACACCTATGAAAACACGAGTGCGATGTTTGATGCTGCACTGGCAGGTCGCATTAAAGCATTTGTGACGCTTGATCGGATTACCCCTCGTTATCCTGAGTTTGAGCAGCTTAATCAGCTCTTTCCAATGTTTAAAAAACTACCTTTACATAAGCTAGAAATTACCTTTGCAGTGCGAAAAAACGATCAATGGTTAGCCGCGCAATTGCAGCAATGGGCATCATCTTTACCCGAAGATTTAATCGATAAATTACAACGGCGCTGGCTGAATGATGCCAGTGCCGATAATTCGTTGTTATTAGCATTGTCTGTCGGCAATCAACCGTTGATGGGCTTATCTCCCAGTGGACAGCCGCAGGGGTTACTCGTTGATTTGTGGACTCTTTGGTCTGAGAAAACCTCAACACCTATCGCGATAGTCCCGGATACCAGTCTTGCGGGTATTAAAAGTCTTAGACAAGGGCGAGTCGATATCCATATGGGGTATCCGTTAAGGCCATCATTAGCAAAGGATTTGCAATCGGCGCATCAGATCTACAATTTCAGCTCGTCTTTTTACTACCCAAAGAATATGACAATTTCCAGTTTGGCTGACGTGAATTTGCCGGTTGGGGTATTTGCAGCAGCAGCCTATGGTGACCAGCTAAAAAAAGAATTTCCAAAGCTTAAGCTGCAAACCTTTCAGACTTTGGACGAAATGTTGTTTGCGATGGAGCGGCGGCAATTGGCTGGTTTTTTTGGCTCTGATCTGGTGATGCAGCATCGGTTATTGCTTGCACAAAATGATATTTACCGCGCTTTGGATTATCCACGTTTTAATAGTCCGTTACATGTGTTGGTGCGCGAGGGCAACGTGGAGCTGGCGAACAAAATTCAACGTGGCTTTGCGGCATTAACCCAAGATCAACTAGAGTCCGTCGAAAAACGTTGGATTGAGCAAAGTGATTTTGCGTATTTTGCCAAATTCCGGCAACAGGTCCCACTGCTTAGTGCAGAAAAACAATGGTTAAGCCAACACCCTCAGATTAAAGTGGGGGTTTTAAGTGATTGGGCGCCAATGGAATTTATTGACGAGAATGGTCAGTTTAGTGGGGTGACCCAAGATATTTTGCATAAATTAAATCAGCGATTGGGAACCAATTTTCTGCCAGTCCCTTTTCAGCGTTGGGATGAATTGGAACAAGCTTTTCGTGAAGGGAAAATTGACGTCGTCGCTAATATGTCGGATTTACCAGAACGGCGCCAGTATGCCGCATTTAGTTTTAATTTCTGGCCTTTGCAATGGACTTTGATTAGTCACAATAGCACTAGCGAAGTCAATCAGCTGCAACAGTTAGCGGGCAAAAAAGTCGTTGTTCTTAAAGAGTATCAAATTGTTAAATACTTTGAGGCAAATTTTCCGCAAATCCAGTTGGTGCACGTTTCAAGTCTGGATGAAGGCATAAAAACGCTGCAACGGGGTGAGGCAGACTTTGTTGTCGATACCGTGGTGTCCTCCGGACGAGCATTGCGGCAAACTGAAAACCGCAATTTAAGGATGCATTTACCTAAGGATATGCCTACCTATCCATCGTTATTTGCAGTGCGCAAAGACTGGCCCGAATTGTTAGGCATTTTAGACAAGGGCTTAAAAACGCTGACCGAAGCCGATCGTTCGGACATTCTGGAACGTTGGTTTAGCGTGGAAATCCGACAAGGCGTTGATGAAGGACAAGTCATCGACTTAATTCTACAGATTGTCGGAATTGGGGTGTTTTTATTGGCCTTGGTCTTTTTTTGGAATATGTCATTGCGCCGGGAGATCGGTTTGCGCCGGCAGATGGAACAACAAATGCGTTTTATGGCAACGCATGACGACCTGACCAAACTTGCTAATCGTAATTTACTGGAAGAACGGTTGACGCAAGCACTTCATCAACATGCACGACATCATGAAAAACTGGCGTTATTGTTTTTAGATTTGGATGGTTTTAAAGAGGTCAACGACCGTTTTGGCCATCATGTGGGTGATGAACTTTTGATCAAAGTGGCGCAATTGCTGAATCATTGTGTGCGTAAAAGTGACACCGTGGCGCGTTTTGGCGGTGATGAATTTGTAATTTTACTGACCGCGATGCTGGATAAAGATGATGCTGCGATTGTGGCGGAGAAAATTTTGCAGCATTTATCGAATCCTCTGCAATTGTCAGCTTGCACGGCACAGGTGGGCGCCAGTATCGGTATTGCGCTTTACCCAGACAATGGCACCGATAGTCAACAGATGATGAAAGCGGCGGATAGCCTGATGTATCTGGCAAAACAACAGGGGAAAGGTTGTTACAGGTTTAGTCAGGAAACAACAACCGCGTATTGATGATCAAGGGCAGTGACTTTAACCATCTTTTCTATATAATTGGCGCTCATTTTCAGTGTCAGTTTTAAGTACCGGTAGAAAGGATCAGTGCATGCGTAGTCATTATTGCGGTTTGTTGAACGCACAACATGTCGGGCAACAAGTTTCTCTGTGCGGTTGGATCAACCGTCGTCGTGACCTCGGAGGTCTGATTTTTGTTGACTTGCGCGACCGTGAAGGTCTAGTGCAGGTGTTTTTTGATCCGGATTTAACAGAAATGTTTGCCGCAGCTGCAGAGCTTCGCAACGAGTTTTGCGTACAAATCACTGGTGAAGTGCGGGCTCGTCCTGATTCTCAAATTAATAAAGATATGGCAACAGGTGAAGTGGAAATTTATGCTTCAGCCTTAACCATTCTGAACAAAGCACCTGCGCTGCCGCTGGATTTTAACCAAAACAACAGTGAAGAGCAGCGGTTAAAATACCGCTATTTAGACATTCGCCGTCCGGTGATGAGCGATCGTTTAAAATTCCGCGCCAAGGTCACGAGCTTTGTGCGTAACTTTATGGACAGCAATGGCTTTTTAGATATCGAAACGCCAATTCTGACCAAAGCTACGCCAGAAGGCGCTCGCGATTATTTAGTCCCAAGCCGCACTCACAAAGGTCAGTTCTTCGCTTTGCCACAATCACCGCAGCTGTTTAAACAACTGCTGATGATGGGCGGTATGGATCGCTATTATCAGATCGTTAAGTGCTTCCGCGATGAAGATTTACGTGCTGACCGTCAACCAGAGTTTACCCAAATCGATATCGAAACCAGCTTTATGACTGCCGCGCAAGTGATGCAAGTCACTGAAGAGATGGTGGTGTCGATGTTTAAATCGATGCTGAACGTTGATTTGGGCACCTTACCGCAGATGACGTATTTCGAAGCGATGCGGTTATATGGCTCTGATAAACCAGATTTACGTAACCCGATGCAGTTTGTGGACGTAGCAGACTTATTAAAAGACGTCGACTTTAAAGTATTCTCAGGCCCTGCCAACGATCCAAAAGGCCGTGTGGTTGCATTAAAAGTGCCTGGCGCTGCCGAAAAAGTTTCACGCAAAGATATCGATACTTATACCGCTTTTGTCGGTATTTATGGTGCGAAAGGCTTAGCTTGGTTAAAAGTGAACGATGTGGCGCAAGGCCTAGAAGGTATTCAATCGCCAGTCGCTAAGTTCTTAAGTGCTGAAATCGTCAACGAAATTTTAAGTCGAACCGGCGCGCAAAATGGCGATTTGATTTTCTTTGGTGCCGATCGCGCTAAAGTTGTGTGTGAAGCGATGGGCGCGCTGCGCTTAAAACTGGGCGAAGATTTAGGTATTACTCAGCCAGGCTGGAAACCGCTGTGGGTTGTTGATTTCCCGATGTTTGAAGAAAACGACGATGGCAGTTTTTCTGCTGTCCACCATCCGTTTACTTCGCCATTGGACACCGCTGCGTTTTTAGCGACTGAAACCGGCGATCTCGAATTAGGTTCACTGCTGTCAAACGCCTACGATATGGTGTTAAACGGTACTGAGTTAGGCGGTGGATCGGTGCGTATTCATACGCCAGATGTACAGGCGAAAGTGTTTCAGTTATTGGGTATTAGCGACGAAGAAGCGGCCGAAAAATTTGGCTTCTTATTAGAAGCTTTACGCTATGGCGCGCCGCCACATGCAGGTTTAGCTTTCGGTTTAGACCGTTTAGTGATGCTGATGACTGGTGCTACCTCGATTCGTGATGTGATGGCCTTCCCAAAAACTGCCACTGCAGCTTGCCCGTTAACTGATGCACCTGGTTTTGCCAATCCGCAACAACTGGCCGATCTGAGTATCGCGGTAACGGTAAAAGCCGACGCTGCGCAGTAAAGGATTACCTGCTCGTGATAGATTTACGAGGTGCAGGTTGACTCAGTGAGTAGTTTGAAGCGGCGACCATCAAGTCGCCGTTTTTATCTGTAAGCTTTTACACTGCGTCCATATCGCAGAGATCCACACTTTTGATGGAGTATCCAGATGGCAGGTCATAGTAAATGGGCCAATATGAAGCACCGCAAGGCGCGTCAGGATGCCAAAAAGGTGAAGATATTCACCAAGCTGATCAGGGAATTAACCGTCGCTGCTAAGCAAGGACCCGATCCAGATGGCAATCCACGATTGCGTACGGCGATAGCCAAAGCGCTGGTCAATAACTTGTCACGCGATGTTATTGATCGTGCGGTCAAACGTGGTGCCGGAGATAGCGGCAGCGAAAATTATGAAGAGCTAGTTTACGAAGGTTATGGTCCAAACGGCGTAGCCATTATCGTAGAAACGCTCACGGACAATCACAAACGAACAGTGGCTGATGTGCGCAGTGCTTTTACCAAATATGGCGGTAATCTCGGCACCAATGGCTCAGTATCCTATCTATTTGCCCGGCAAGGGCTGCTCAATTTCGCTCCTGGTGTCAACGAAGACTTGCTGATGGAACAAGCGCTAGAAGCAGGTGCCGAGGATGTGATTGGACATGAGGATGGTTCTTTTGAAGTCGTGACCACACCGGATGCCTTTGTCGACGTCAAAGAAGCACTAGAACAGGCCGGTCTGCAGGCGGAGCATGCCGAAGTAAGTTTAGTGCCAGCAACCAAAGCCGAAATTGGTGCGGATATCGTGGTTAAATTCTTTAAACTGATTGATATGTTAGAAGATTTTGACGATGTGCAAAACGTTTATCACAATGCTGACATCGCTGATGATGTGATGGCTTTGGTAGAATAACGTTTGAATATTATCTTAGGTATCGATCCAGGCAGTCGTTTAACCGGTTATGGCGTGATTCGCCAGCACGGCTCAAAGTTTGAATATGTGGCCAGTGGTTGTATCCGCATGACGCTGGGCGAAATGCCCGATCGCCTCAAGCAAATTTTTGATGGGATCAGCCAGATTATTGAGCAAACCCAGCCCACAGTCTTTGCCATTGAGCAGGTTTTTATGGCGCGAAACCCTGATTCTGCGTTGAAGTTGGGACAGGCGCGTGGGGCGGCGATTGTGGCAGCTAAAGTGGGTGGCCTTGAAGTGTTTGAGTATTCGGCACGGCAAGTCAAGCAATCGGTGGTCGGCACCGGTGCTGCGGATAAAACTCAGGTGCAGCATATGGTGCGTACTTTGCTGAAACTTCAGGCAAATCCGCAAGCCGATGCCGCCGATGCCCTCGCGGTTGCTTTGTGTCATGGTCATACTCAACAGAGTCTGATTAGTATGGCAGGGCAAGCCACTAAAACAGTTCGTAGACGTTTACGCTAAATTCGCATGAATATGCAGGGAAAAAACAATGATTGGTCGACTCCGTGGCATTATTGCTGAGAAACAAGCCCCAGATCTGCTGATTGAGGTGGGTGGTGTGGGTTATGAAGTGCAACTTCCGCTGACCAGTTTTTACACCTTACCGGCTGTTGGTCAAGAAACGACTTTATATACGCATTTTGTGGTCAGGGAAGATGCACAGTTACTTTATGGTTTTGCCAATCCAACCGAACGAAGTTTATTTCGGCAACTGATTAAAGCCAATGGCATTGGTCCCAAAATGGCGTTGACCATCTTGTCTGGCTTAACTGCAACTCAATTTGTGCGCTGTGTACAACATGACGACATCAGTACCTTAGTCAAATTACCCGGTGTCGGAAAGAAAACTGCTGAACGTCTTCTGGTTGAAATGCGAGATCGTTTAAAAGATTGGGGTCTTTCTATTGCAACGCCAGTAACGGATCATCTGGTATTAGGCGATGATGAAGTTGAGAGTTTTGAGCTTAAAGAAAGCCCACAAGCCGATGCCACCAGCGCTTTGGTGTCTTTGGGTTATAGTCAGGCACAAGCAGCATTAGCGGTCAAAAAGGTCTATCATGCGGGCTTGACCAGTGAACAGCTGATTAAAGCCTCATTAAAATCAATGATTTAATTTTGATAGTTGTTTGCCTGAGAATGTTCAGTTGTCTAGTCCAGATTGAGAGAAAAGCCCATGATTGAAGCGGATCGTTTAATTGCCCCTGGCGCCAGCCGCGAAGATGAAGTGATCGATAGGGCGATCCGGCCGAAAACTTTGGCGGACTACACCGGACAAAGCCATGTGCGTGAACAAATGGCCATTTTTATTGAAGCGGCCAGAGGGCGGGGCGAGCCCTTGGATCATTTATTGATTTTTGGGCCGCCAGGTCTTGGTAAAACGACACTGGCAATGATTGTTGCCAATGAAATGGGTGTCAATATTAAGCAAACGTCGGGTCCTGTGTTGGAGAAAGCGGGTGATCTTGCCGCGCTTCTTACCAATCTAGAACCAAATGATGTGTTGTTTATTGATGAAATTCATCGTCTCAGCCCTGTAGTGGAAGAAATCCTTTATCCGGCAATGGAAGACTATCAACTGGATATTATGATCGGCGAAGGTCCGGCCGCCCGCTCCATTAAACTTGATTTGCCCCCTTTTACGCTGGTCGGCGC
>Ga0075154_10002368_pt1 | contig 12363 bp, 9 predicted proteins | sample JI71714BDNA_FD_70965 | JGI IMG/M metagenome (GOLD analysis project Ga0075154, IMG submission 70965) | Wastewater effluent complex algal communities from Wisconsin, to seasonally profile nutrient transformation and Carbon sequestration -... | ecosystem: Engineered > WWTP > Effluent > Algae... | reverse complement strand
CTGGATGCGCTCCACGGCCACGCCGAGCGCCTTGCCCAGGGCGATGATGTCGCCGCCCTTGGCCATGCTCACGCCCAGCGCCACGACCTCGTGGCCCTGGTGGCGCACCTTCACGCTGGGCGGGTCGACGTAGTCGCGCCGCACCTCGGCGATGTCGGCGAGCTTGATGCTGCTGGCCACGCCCGTGGCGGTGTTGACGGCGCGGATGGGAAAGCGCTTCAACTCCTCCACCGAGTTGAACTGGCCGGCCACGCGCACCTGCAGGTTCTCGGTGCCGGCGTTGAGAACGCCGGCGCCTTCGACGGCGTTCTGCGCACCGAGCTGCGCGATGACCTGGTTCATGTCCAGGCCCAGCTGCGCCAGGCGCTTCTGCGAGATCTCGACGAACACCTTCTCGGCCTGTGCGCCGAACACCTCCACCTTGGCCACGTCGGGCACGCGCAGCAGCTGCTGGCGCACCCGCTCGGCGAACTGGCGTGTCTCCTCGCGGCTGAAGCCGTCGGATCGCAGCGCGAAGATGCTGCCGTAGACGTCGCCGAAGTCGTCGTTGAACACCGGGCCGATCACACCGGCCGGCAGCGTGCCGCAGATGTCGCCCACGCGCTTGCGCGCCTGGTACCAGCTGTTGGGCACGTCTTTCGCCGGCGAGCTGTCCTTGAGCTGCAGGATCGTGAGGCTCTCGCCGGGCTTGGTGTAGCTGCGGATGACGTCGGCGTGCGGCACCTCCTGCAGCGTCTTCTCGATCTTGTCGGTCACCTGCTCGGCCATCTGCTGCGCGCTGGCGCCGGGCCAGAAGGCCTGCACGACCATGGCGCGGAAGGTGAACGGCGGGTCCTCGTCCTGCCCGAGCTGGAAATAGGCCGCGAAGCCCAGCACCATGAGCACCACCATGAGGTAGCGCGTGAGGGCCGGGTGCTCGAGCGCCCAGCGGCTGATGTTGAAGCGCGAGGGCGCGGTGGCGGCGGTGTCGTGCATGGTGATGCTCGGGTCCGCGGGTCAACGGCTGGCGGCAGGGGCCGGCGCCGGGGTCTGGGCCGGGCCGTTCACGGCCACGGCCGCGTCGTACAGCTTCACCTTCTGGCCCGGCGTCAACGTGTGCACGCCGGCCGTCACCACACGCTGGCCGGGCTGCAGGCCGCTGGCCACCATCACGGCGTTGCCGTCGGCGCCGGCCACCACGATGGGCTGCACCTTCACCGTCATGCTCGCGGTGTCGAGCACCCACACGGCGGTCTGGCCCTGCTGGCGCATCACGGCCGTGAGCGGCAGCCGCGCGGCAGCGTCGCGGCGTGGCAGATCGAGCTGCACGGTCATGGTCTGGCCCAGCTGCACGGGGGCCTGGCCGATGTCGGCGCGCACGAGGAAGGTCCGCGTCGCGGGGTCGGCCGCGGCGGCCACCTCGCGCACCGTGGCCGGCAGCGCCGTGGCCTGGCCCCAGGGGCGCACGCGCAAAGCGTCGCGCCGGCCCTGCAGGCTGCGGATGCCGGCCACGGCATCTTCGGGCACCGAGAACACCACGTCGCGCGGGCCGTCGTGCGCCACGCGCAGCACGGGCGTGCCGGCGGCGAGCACCGCGCCGACCTCGGCCTCGGTGGCCGTGACCACGCCGGCCGCCGGCGCCGTGAGCACCGAGTAGGTGGCGAGGTTGCCCTGCACCTCGGCCTGGGCACGCGCCTGGTCGAGCTGCGCGCGCTGGGCCTTGAGGCCGCTGTCGCGGCGCTCCAGGTCCATGGCGCTGATGAACCCCTGGGCGCGCAATTCCTCGTAGCGCTTGAAGTCGGCGGCGGCAAAGTCGTAGGCGGCCTGGGCGGCGCGCAGCGCGGCCTGGGCGGCGTCCTGCTGCAGCTTCAGGTCGGCCGGGTCCACCTGGGCCAGCGCCTGGCCCGCGCGCACCCGCTGGCCCACCTCGGCCGGCCGCGCCACCAGCTTGCCGGCGACGCGGAAGCCCAGGCGCGACTCGGTGCGCGCGCGCACCTCGCCGGCGTACTCCTGCACGCCGCCGGCGGCGTCAGGCGCCACCGTCATCACGCGCACGGCGCGCACCGGCTCGGGCGCGGGCGGCTTGGGCGAACAGGCGGCCAGCCACAGCGCGGCGGGCAGCAGGACGAGCGGGAGCAAGACTGGGCGGCGGGGCATGGCGGGCAACCTGGACGCGCCGGCACTCGGGGCCGGCGGCAAAAAAAGGGGTGGGAGCGCGGCGGGGAGGCGGGGCTGACAAAAGCTCGTCGATGGCCCACCGAACCGATTACTGACTGACCGGTCAGTAATGTAGAAGTCCGCCCCGCGCCCTGTCAATCACCGAGCCGCCGTGTTGGGGCCGTGCCCGCACAATCCGCCGCCGTGAGCGTCGACCACTACGAGAACTTCCCCGTCGCCTCGGTGCTGTGCCCGCCGGCGCTGCGCCCGCCGATCACCGCCATCTACCACTTCGCCCGCACGGCCGACGACATCGCCGACGAAGGCATGGCCTCCACCGAAGCGCGCCTGGCCGACCTCGCCGACTACCGCCGCGACCTCATGCTCGTGGCCACCGGCCAACCTTCGTCGGCCCGCTGGGCGCGGGTGTTCACGCCGCTGGCGGCGCAGATCGCGCGCCACCGCCTGCCCGTGCCGCTGCTGGCCGACCTGCTCGACGCGTTTGCGCAGGACACGCGCAACCCGCTCTACCCCGACCGCGCCGCCGTGCTCGACTACTGCCGCCGCTCGGCCGACCCCATCGGCCGCCTGCTGCTGCACCTGTACGGCGTGACCGACGCCCAGGCGCTGCGCCGCTCCGACGCCATCTGCACGGCGCTGCAGCTCATCAACTTCTGGCAGGACCTGTCCGTCGACGGCCCACGCGGCCGCCACTACGTGCCCGAGGCCGACCGTGCGCGCCACGGCGTGCCGCTGGCCGACCTGGCCACGCGCCGCGACGGCCCCGCGGCGCGTGCACTCGTGCGCGAGCTGTGCGGCTGGGCGCGCGGGCTCATGCTCGAGGGCGCCCTGCTCGTGCACCAGGTGCCCGGGCGCGCCGGCTGGGAGCTTCGGCTCGTGGTGCAGGGCGGGCTGCGCATTCTTGAGAAAATCGCCGCGATGGACCACGCCACCCTGCTCCGCCGCCCCACCGTGGGCGCCGCCGACGCGCCGCTGCTGCTGTGGCGCGCGCTGGCGATGAGGGCCGCCCGGTGAGCGCCATCACCCCGGGTGCCGGCGCCGCGTCGCCCGAGCAGTACGTGCAGGACAAGGCCGCCAGCAGCGGCTCGAGCTTCTACTACGCGTTCCTGTTCCTGCCGCCGCCGCGGCGCGCAGCCATCACCGCCTTCTACGCCTTCTGCCGCGAGGTCGACGACGTGGTCGACGAGACCAGCGACGCCGGCGTGGCCGCCACCAAGCTGGCCTGGTGGCGGCGCGAGGTGGCCGAAGCCTACGCCGGCCGCCCCACGCACCCCGTGATGCGCGCGCTGATGCCGCTGGCGCCGCGCTTCGACATCCGCGCCGAGCACCTCGACGCCGTGATCGACGGCTGCGAGATCGACCTGCAGCAGACCCGCTTCCTCGACTACCCCGGCCTGCAGCGCTACTGCCACCTGGTGGCCGGCGTCGTGGGCGAGGTCGCGGCGGGCATCTTCGGACGCACCGAGGCCGACACGCTGCGCTACGCCCACAAGCTGGGCCTGGCGATGCAGCTCACGAACATCATCCGCGACGTCGGCGACGACGCCCGCCGCGGCCGCATCTACCTGCCGGTGGACGAGCTGCAGCGCTTCGACGTCAAGGCCCACGAGCTGCTCAAGCGCGAGGCGCCCTGGGGCTACAGCGAGCGCTTCACGGCGCTGATGCGGTTCCAGGCCGGGCGCGCACACGCCACCTTCGACGAGGCCCTGGCCCTGCTGCCGGAGGCCGACCGCGTGGCGCAGAAGCCCGGGCTGATGATGGCCAACATCTACCGCCGGCTGCTGCGCGAGATCGAGGCCCAAGGCTTCCAGGTGCTGCACCAGCGCACCTCGCTCACGCCGCTGAAGAAGCTCTGGATCGCCGCGTGCACGCACGTGCGCGGCCGCTGAGCGCGCCCGTCGGCATGGCCCAGCGCCGGCTGGCCGTGGTGGGCGCCGGCTGGGCGGGCCTGGCCGCCGCGGTGCGCGCCACCCAGGCCGGCTGGGCGGTGACGCTGTTCGAGATGGCGCCGGCCGCCGGCGGCCGCGCACGATCGCTGGAGCCCGAGGCCGACGGCACGCGGCTCGACAACGGCCAGCACATCCTCATCGGCGCCTACCGGCGGACGCTGGCGCTCATGGCCACGGTGGGCGCCGACGCCGACGCGCTGCTGCTGCGCCAGCCCCTGGAGCTGCGTTACCCCGACGGCGCCGGCCTGCGCCTGCCCGCGGGGCCGGCCTGGATGGTGTTCGGCGTGGGCGTGGCGCGGGCCACGGGCTGGGGCGTGCGCGACAAGGCGGCCCTGCTGGCGGCCGCGGCACGCTGGCTGCTGGCGGGTTTCCGCTGCGCGCCGGGCCTCACGGTCGATGCGCTGTGCCGCGGCTTGCCGCCCGCGGTGCGCCAGCGGCTCATCGACCCGCTGTGCGTGGCCGCGCTCAACACGCCCGCCAGCGCGGCCAGCGCGGCGGTGTTCCTGCGCGTGCTGCGCGACTCGCTGTTTGCCGGGCCGGGCTCGTCGGACCTGCTGCTGCCCCGCGCCCCGCTGGCCGCGCTGTTGCCCGAGCCGGCACTGGCCTGGCTGCGCAGCCACGGCGCTGAAGCGCGGCTGGGCCGCCGCGTCGGCGCGCTCGAACGCGCCGAGGCCGGCTGGCGCCTGGACGGCGAGGCCTTCGACGCCGTGGTGCTGGCGGCCAGTGCCGCCGAGTCCGCACGCCTGGCACGGCCCCATGCCGAGGGCTGGGCGACGCGCGCCGCGGGCTTCGGCTACGAACCCATCGTCACCGTGGTGATGCGGGCCGAGGGCTGGCGCCTGCCCGTGGCCATGATGGCGCTGGAGGACGGCCGGCAGGCGCCGGCGCAGTTTGTCTTCGACCACGGCAGGCTGGGCGGGCCAGTGGGCCAGTTTGCCTTCGTGGTGAGCGGCGCCGCGCCCTGGGTGGCGCAGGGATTGGATGCCACCGCGGCTGCCGTGCAGGCCCAGGCCGCGGCGGTGCTCGGCCCGCTGGGCTGGCCGGCCGAGGCGCGCGTGCGCCGCACCTTGGCCGAGAAGCGCGCCACGTTCCGCTGTGTGCCGGGGCTGGACCGCCCGCCCGCGGCCATCGCCCCGGGGCTGTGGGCGGCCGGCGACTACCTCGAGGGCCCCTACCCCGCCACGCTGGAAGGCGCGGTGCTCAGCGGGGAGGCGGCGGCACACGCGCTGCAGGCCGTGGCGCCAACGGCGGCGTAAACGGTGGCGCGAACGGCGCCGCCAGCGGCTCGCCCATGAACAGGCTCTGCTGCGGCCACAGCACGCTGCGCCAGTAGGCCTCCAGCGCCGTCGCGCCCTGCAGGTAGTGGCCCAGCAGCACCTGCGGGTGCGGGAACTTCTGCAGGTGGTTGCAGGGCTCGCTCACCGTGCCGTGGCTGGCGGTGGCGCCCGAGGCGATCCAGGCCAGCGCCGTGGCCTGGCCGTGGCCGCCGAGCAGGTCGCCACCAAAGGACGTGAGGTGGTCGCCCAGACCGCCAGGCAGCCACTGCGGCGCCGGCTGCAGCGGCAGGGCCAGGCTGCCGGTGATGGCGATCAGCAGGCGCTCGGCGCCCGGCAGGGCGGTGTCGGCCGGCGCCTCGCGCCAGACCACACCGCGCCCGGGCGCCAGCGGCCCGGGCGGGTACAGGCGCGTGCGCACCTGTCGAGGGGCGTCGGGCCCGGTGAGCAGCAGCACCTGGGCCGGCTCGGCACGCGGCGCGAGCAGGCTGCCGTCGGCGGCGACGCCGCGGTCGATCAGCGCCTTGGCCTCCTCGACCGAAGGCGCGGCCAGCAGCATCGACGGGCGCCAGCCCGGCACCTGCAACGGCCGGTGCGAGGCGGCGTTGAACCAGCCCGAGCTGCGCGAGCGGCCGCAGCTGTTGCTGCAGAGCCCGAGGTCCAGGCCCAGCGCGAGCGCACCCGTGATCGAGTTGCAGGCCACGGCATAGGGCGCTACCCAGGCCAGGGCCAGGGCCTGGGTGCGCGGGCCGAAGTGCGCCTCGATGGCCTCGCGCAGGCGCTCGAAGTCCTCGGGCGGGAGATGCGGCCCAATCGGCAGCGCGATGCGCAGCACCTGCTCGGGCGACAGCCCGCGTGCGGCGGCGTAGTGCTCACCGACGGCCACCGAGTAGGGGTCGGCGGTGTTCACGACCAGCCCGAGGTCGGCCGCCGTGAGCCGCCCGCGCAGCCGCGGCACCGGGATCCAACGGCGCGGTGGCGGGCCCGCCAAGCCATCGGCCAACGCACTGGCCGGGGCACTGGCCTGGCCGCTGGCCATCGCTGCGGCCGGGCCGACGCCCGCCGACGCCCCCGGCAACGACCCGGCGGGCGCCAGCGCCCCCGCGCCCTGCACCGGCGACCAGGCCCCGGCCAGCCCCGCGATCAGCAGCGCCCACCGCAGCGCCTTCCGGATTGCCGCTGGCGGTTCCGCCATGCAAAATTCACCCACCGTCTGCACGCCCATGACCGCCACGCCACCGACCACGCCCACGATCCAGGTGCTCGAACGCGCCTTCCTGCTGCTCGACCTGCTGGCCACCGCCGACGAAGCGCTGAGCCTCAAGGACATCAGCGAGCGCAGCGGCCTGCACCCGTCCACCGCGCACCGCATCCTCAACGACCTGACCATCGGCCGCTACGTCGAGCGCCCGCAGGCCGGCACCTACCGCCTGGGCATGCGGCTGCTCGAGCTGGGCAACCTGGTGAAGGAACGGCTCGACGTGCGCGAGGCGGCGCTGGCGCCCATGCGCGAGCTGCACAAGCTCACGCACCAGGCCGTCAACCTCTCGATGCGCCAGGCCGACGAGATCGTCTACATCGAGCGTGCCTACAGCGAGCGCTCGGGCATGCAGGTGGTGCGCGCGGTGGGCGGGCGCGCGCCGCTGCACCTCACGTCGGTGGGCAAGCTGTTTCTGGCGCACGACGAGCCCGCGCGGGTGCGCGCCTACGCGGCGCGCACGGGCCTGGCCGGCCACACGCGCAACAGCATCACCGATCTGCCGCGGCTGGAACGCGAGCTGACCCAGGTGCGGACAGGCGGCATCGCGCGCGACGACGAGGAGCTGGAACTCGGGGTGCGCTGCATCGCGGCGGGCATCTACGACGACCAGGCACGGCTGGTGGCGGGGCTTTCGATCTCCGCGCCCTCCGACCGCCTGGAGGAGGGCTGGGCCGAGCGCGTGCGCGCCACGGCCCGGCAGATCTCGCAGGCCCTGGGTTACCGCGGCTGAACCAGCGGCTCGGGCGCCGGGCCCGACAGGGTGAGCGGCAGCGCGGGCACCTGGACCCAGGGCTTGGCCGGGTCGATCAGCGGCACCCCGGGCGTCGCAACGGCGGACGCCGTGGGCAGCGCCAGCGACACGGGCGGCAGCGACGCGGGCAGCAACTGCACGCTGGGCAAGGGCCCCGAGCGCACGCTGGGCAGCGGCGGCACTGGGGCCGGCGGCGGCGGCAGCGGCGCGGCACGGCGGCCGAACAGCGGCAGCAGCGTCTGCTCCGACAGCCATTGGCGCAGCCGCTCGGCGTCGCCGATGCGCGAGTAGCGGCCGGCGGAATCGAGCAGCACCATGATCAGCTGGCGGCCGGCAAGCTCGGCCTGCATCACCACGCAACGGCCCGCGGCGGAAATGAAGCCGGTCTTCTGCAGGCCGATGTCCCAGGCCGGGTTGTGCACGAGGCCGTTGGTGTTGCGGAACTCCACCGGCCGCGGCTTCGGGCCCACGGGCAGCACGGCATGCAGCGAGGTGGAGAGGTCGCGGATCACCGGGTGCTCCGACGCCGCCTTCACGAGGCGCGCCAGGTCGACGGCGCTGCTGCGGTTGTCGGCCGACAGGCCCGTGGGCTCCACGTAGCGCGTGTCGCTCATGCCGAGCTCGGCGGCCTTGCGGTTCATCGCGCGCACGAAGGCGCTGAGGCCACCCGGGTAGGTGCGGCCCAGCGCGTAGGCGGCGCGGTTCTCCGACGACATCAGCGACAGGTGCATGAGCTCGCCTCGCGTGAGGCGCGTGCCGGGCCGCAGCTTGGAGCGCGCGCGGCTGCCCACGGTGCCGCGCACGTCGTCCTGCGACACCACGAGCGTCTCGTCGAGCGACAGCCCGGCGTCCACCACCACCAGCGCGGTCATGAGCTTGGTGATGGAGGCGATGGGCAGCACCGCTTCGGGGTTCTTGCTGAACAGGACCTCGTCGGTCTCCTGGTCGACCACGAGCGCGACGCTGGAGCGCAGCGACAAAGGGTCTTCGGTGGCGTGGAGTCCGGTGAGCTGGCCCACCGACGGCGGCCGCCGCACGACGCGCTGCTTCTTGGCCCGGGTGCCGGCCTTGCGGGCACCGGCGCGCGGCTTGGCCTTGGCGCCCGAGCGGGGCTTGGCCGTGGCCTGTGCACGGGGCTTACCCTTGCTGGCCGCCGTGCTGGTGGGCTTCTTGGCGGTGGAGGCCTCCGCGGCGCCCGGTGCCAGCGGCAGCGCGGTGGCCAGCACCAGGGCCAGCGCCCCGAGGACGCCCCGCGTCAGCGTGTCGATCGGTGTCAGTCCCATGAATGCCCCATACCGGATGCGCCGCAGTGTAGTCGACACCCGAAAACGCCGGCAATATCAAATGCTTGCAGGCGTTTCCTAAAGTGCCCGTCCAGGCCCCTGGCCCGGTGTGGGGCGGCCCGGAGGCCTCAGCCCTGCGCCGCCACCCGTTCGGCCTTGCTGTGCAGCTTGTTCAGCGCCGCCAGGTAGGCCTTGGCCGAGGCGACGACGATGTCGGGATCGGCCCCCACGCCGTTGACCACGCGGCCACCGTGCTGCAGCCGCACGGTGACCTCGCCCTGCGATTCTGTCGAGCCGCTGGTGATGGCATTCACCGAATACAGCACCATCTCGGCGCCACTCTTCACCTGGGACTCGATGGCCTTGAGGCTGGCGTCGACCGGGCCGTTGCCGTCGCTTTCGGCGTGGTGCTCGGTGGGGCCGGCGGCGAAGGCGACGCGGGCGTGGGGGCGCTCGCCGGTTTCGCTGTGCTGGGCGAGCGACAGAAGGCGGTAGTGCTCCTGCTCGGCCGTCACGCTCTCGTCGCTGGCCAGCGCGATGATGTCCTCGTCGAAGATCTCGGCCTTGCGGTCGGCCAGGTCCTTGAAGCGCATGAAGGCGGCGTTGATCTCGGCCTCCGAGGCCATCTCGATGCCCAGTTCCTGCAGCCGCTGCTTGAAGGCGTTGCGGCCGCTGAGCTTGCCCAGCACGATCTTGTTGGCCGCCCAGCCCACGTCTTCGGCGCGCATGATCTCGTAGGTGTCGCGCGCCTTGAGCACGCCGTCCTGGTGGATGCCGCTGGCATGCGCAAACGCGTTGGCGCCGACCACGGCCTTGTTGGGCTGCACCACGAAACCCGTGGTCTGGCTGACCATGCGGCTGGCCGGCACGATCTGGGAGGTGTCGATGCCGAGCTCGAGCCCGAAGTAGTCGCGCCGTGTCTTCACGGCCATCACGATCTCTTCCAGGCTGCAGTTGCCGGCGCGCTCGCCCAGGCCGTTGATGGTGCACTCCACCTGCCGTGCGCCGCCGATCTTGACGCCGGCCAGCGAGTTGGCCACCGCCATGCCCAGGTCGTTGTGGCAGTGCACGCTCCAGATGGCACGCGCGCTGTTGGGGATGCGCTCGCGCAGGCTGCGGATGAACTCGCCGTACAGCTCGGGCACGGCGTAGCCCACGGTGTCCGGGATGTTGATGGTGGTCGCACCCTCGGCGATCACGGCCTCGAGCACGCGGCACAGGAAGTCGGGGTCGCTGCGGTAGCCGTCTTCCGGGCTGAACTCGATGTCGTCGCAGTGCTGGCGCGCAAAGCGCACGGCGAGCTTGGCCTGCTCCAGCACCTGCTCGCGTGTCATGCGCAGCTTCTTCTCCATGTGCAGCTCGCTGGTGGCGATGAAGGTGTGGATGCGCGAACGCGCTGCGCCCTTCAGCGCCTCGGCGGCGCGGCCGATGTCGCGGTCGTTCGCGCGGGCCAGCGAGCACACCGTGCTGTCCTTGATGGCCTGCGCGATGGCGCGCACGGCCTCGAAGTCGCCGTTGCTGCTGGCCGCGAAGCCGGCCTCGATGACGTCGACCTTCAGGCGCTCGAGCTGGCGCGCGATGCGCAGCTTCTCGTCGCGCGTCATCGAAGCGCCGGGGCTTTGTTCGCCGTCGCGCAGCGTGGTGTCGAAGATGATGAGCTTGTCGGTCATGGTCGTGCCTTTGCGGGGGTTGCGGTGCGCACGCAGCTTCGGGAAGAGGGACAGAAAGACAAACGGCCCGCTGCTGTGCGCTGGCGGGCCGTTGATCGGGGGGAACCGGGTGCGTTCGTTCGGTAGAGACGGTCGCGTTCGATCAGGGCAGCCGCAGCGCGGTGCCTAGGTCTAGCGAGACGGTCTTGAACGACGACATGGGCGGAATGTAGCACGCAGCGGCAGCGCGCCGAATCAGGGATGAAGGCCCTTTTCGTCGGGCTCGTCGGTGGACAGCGCCAGCACGCTGGCCGGCTTGCCCTTGAACTTGCGCCAGGCGTAGACCGCGTAGCCCGACAGCGCATACAGGCAGAAGATGCCGAACAGCACCTTGGGCGGGTCGAGCGCCACGAGCGCGATCACCAGCATCACGGCGATCAGCACCGCAAACGGCACCGTGCGCCGGCCGCCCCAGACCTTGAAGCTGTAGAACGGCGCGTTGGTCACCATCGACAGGCCCGCGTACAGCGTGATCGCGAAGGCCGACCACTCAATCCAGTCGATGCGGCTCACGCCCTTGAAGCCCGAGTCGTCCATGACCCAGATGAAACCGATGACGAGTGCCGCCGCGGCCGGGCTGGGCAGGCCCTGGAAGAAGCGCTTGTCGACGACGCCGATGTTGACGTTGAAGCGCGCCAGGCGCAGCGCGGCCCCGGCGATGTAGACGAAGGCGGGGATCCAGCCCAGGCGGCCGAGGTCCTGCAGGGCCCACTGGTACATGATCAGCGCCGGGGCGGCGCCGAAGGCGACCATGTCGGACAGGCTGTCCATCTGCTCGCCAAACGCGCTCTGCGAGTTCGTCATGCGCGCGACGCGGCCGTCCAGGCTGTCGAGCACCGCGGCCACGAAGATGGCGATGCAGGCGGCCTCGAAGCGGCCGTTGATGGCCATCACGATGCCGTAGAAGGCCGAGAACAGCGCCGCCAGCGTGATGGCATTGGGCAGGACGTAGATGCCGCGGCGCAGCGGGGGCAGCGGCGCGGGCTCGTCGTCGGCGTGGGGGTTGGGGTCGTCGTTCACGGGGCGCGAGGATAGCGCCCCGGGAGACCCCGGGGCGCCCACGTCAGTTGCGGCTCTTGTCGACCAGCTTGTTGGCCTTGATCCACGGCATCATGGCGCGCAGCTTCTCGCCCACGACCTCGATGCTGTGCTCGCTGGTCAGGCGGCGGCGGCTGATCAGCGTGGGCGCGCCGGCCTTGTTCTCGAGGATGAAGCTCTTGGCGTACTCGCCGGTCTGGATGTCCTTGAGGGCCTGGCGCATGGCCTTCTTCGTCTCTTCGGTGACGATCTTCGGGCCCGTGACGTACTCGCCGTACTCCGCGTTGTTGGAGATCGAGTAGTTCATGTTCGCGATGCCGCCCTCGTAGATGAGGTCGACGATCAGCTTCAGCTCGTGCAGGCACTCGAAGTAGGCCATCTCGGGCGCGTAGCCGGCTTCCACCAGCGTCTCGTAGCCGGCCTTGATGAGTTCGACCGTGCCGCCGCACAGCACCGCCTGCTCGCCGAACAGGTCGGTCTCGGTCTCCTCGCGGAAGTTGGTCTCGATGATGCCGGCCTTGCCGCCGCCGTTGGCCGCGGCGTAGCTCAGGGCCAGGTCACGCGCCTTGCCCGACTTGTCGGCGTGCACGGCGATCAGGTGCGGCACGCCGCCACCCTGCGTGTAAGTGTTGCGCACGGTGTGACCCGGGGCCTTGGGGGCCACCATCCACACGTCGAGGTCCTCGCGCGGCACGACCTGACCATAGTGCACGTTGAAGCCGTGCGCGAAGGCCAGGCTCGCGCCCTGCTTGATGTTCGGCTCGACGTCGTTCTTGTAGACGGTGGCGATCTGCTCGTCAGGCAGCAGGATCATCACCACGTCGGCGCCCTTCACGGCCTCGGCCACCTCGGCCACCTTGATGCCGGCCTTCTCGACCTTGGCCCAGCTGGCGCCGCCCTTGCGCAGGCCCACCGTGATCTTGCAGCCGCTGTCGGACAGG
>Ga0075154_10002367_pt1 | contig 12372 bp, 6 predicted proteins | sample JI71714BDNA_FD_70965 | JGI IMG/M metagenome (GOLD analysis project Ga0075154, IMG submission 70965) | Wastewater effluent complex algal communities from Wisconsin, to seasonally profile nutrient transformation and Carbon sequestration -... | ecosystem: Engineered > WWTP > Effluent > Algae... | reverse complement strand
GGAGTGGAGCGTGCAAACCGGTGCCACCGTGTTCAATGAACGTTGGGCCGAGATCATTGGCTATCGACTGGAGGAATTGGCGCCTGTCGATATCAATACCTGGTTGAGCCATGCCCATCCTGATGACCTCGAACAATCGGCCGCTCTGCTCAATGCCCATTTCCGTGGGGAGCTTGATTACTACGACTGCCAGTGCCGCATGCGACACAAGGATGGGCATTGGGTCTGGGTGCATGATCGTGGCCGTGTCGTCAGTTGGAGTGCCGATGGACAGCCGTTGATGATGTATGGCACTCATGCCGACATCAGTGACATGCGCGCCCAACAGGATGCGGTGCAACGGGCTCGGACTTCTCTGCAGGCGGTGCTCGACTCTGCAACAGGGGTGAGCGTGATTGTGGCCAACCCCTGTGGTTTGATCACCCTGTTCAATCACGGGGCTGAGCGATTGTTGGGGTATGCAGCCGATGAAATTGTGGGGCTGCAAAGCCTTGCATTGCTGCACCTGGGTGAAGAACTCGAGTTCTGCGGTAAGGCGTTAAGTCAGTTGCATGGGCAAGCGATTACAGGTTTTGAGGTGTTGTTCCATAAAGCCCGCACGGGGGTGCCGGAAACCCGGCAATGGACGTACCAGTGCAAAGAGGGCACGCAGCGCCAAGTTAACCTGACGGTCAGTGCCATGTTCGATGAGCATTCGCAGATCAGCGGTTTTCTCTGCATTGCCAGCGACATCAGCGAGCTACAAGCGGCCACGCGTTCGCTGCAAAAGAGCGAGAGCCGCTTTCGCGGGCTTGTCGCCAACCTTCCAGGCATGGTTTACCGCTGCGATAACGATGCTCAATGGACCATGCGCTACATGAGCGATGAAGTGCTGCAGTTGACCGGTTACCCGGCCAGCGACTTTATCAACAACCGGGTCAGGACGTATGCCAGTGTGATCCACCCGGATGATCTGCACATTACCTACCAGTCCATCCCCGCGATTGAGCGTCAGGAAACCTTTGAGCTGACGTATCGGTTGCTGCACGTTGATGGCCGCAGTGTGTGGGTGCGTGAAAAAGGACGAGGTGAATACGACCACACGGGGGCGTTGCTCTGGGTCTCGGGGTTTGTATGGGACATCAGTGACCGTAAAGCAGCCGAAGATGCATTGCGCATCAGTGAGCAGCGCTTCAGTGGCGCATTCAATACGGCGCCTCAGGGCATGGCGTTGGTGGGTTTGGACGGCCGTTGGATGGAGGTCAACGATGCCCTTTGCACCATGTTGGGGTATGGCCGGGCTGAGTTGCAGCAACTCGACTTTCAGCACATCACCCACCCGGATGATCTGGCGGTGGACCTGGCGTTACTTGGGCGCCTGCTCAAGGGTGAAATCAACGATTACCAGTTGGAAAAACGCTACCTGGACAAGCAGGGACGGATTCTCTGGGTGTTACTCAGTGTCTCGTTGGTGCGTGACGCACTCGGCGAACCGCTGTATTTCGTGTCGCAAATTCAGAATTTCAGCGCGCGGGTCGAGGCGGAAAAAGCCGTCCGCGAGCGTGAAGAGTACCTCAGTACCCTGCTGGATAACGTGATTGATGCCATCGTCACCTTTAACGAGCAGGGGGTGATCGAAACCTTCAATCCAGCGGCGGAACATATCTTTGGCTATCGGCGTGAACAGGTCCTGGGACTGAATATCACGTTACTGGTGCCTGTCGAACGTGCAAGCGGACAGGAAGGTGACAGCACACGCGCCTTTTATGAGCAGATCACCGCCAACCTGGGCACTGTGCTGGAGCTCAAGGGGCAGCGGGTTGATGGCGACCTGTTCATCATGGAATTAGCGGTGTCGCAGATCACCTATCAGGGTGCCCGGCGGTTTATCGCCGTGATCCGTGACATCAGTGAGCGCAAGCGTATTGAGCAGATGAAAAGCGAATTTGTGTCCACGGTGAGTCACGAATTACGCACGCCGCTCACCGCGATTACGGGTGCCCTGGGTTTGCTGAATGGCGGTGCATTGGGGCAGGTGCCGCAGGTCATGCATGACATGCTGCGTATTGCCCACGGCAACAGCCAGCGACTGGGTGAGTTGATCAACGACCTGCTCGATATGGACAAGCTTATTGCGGGCAAAATGACCTTTGACATCCGTTTACATGACCTCTACGAGCAACTCCGGGCCGCCGTCGAGCAGAACCAGCCTTACGCAGAGCAATACCGGGTGCACTTAGTATTAGAGCCGCTGAGCCGTTGCGTGCAGGTGCAGGTTGATAGTCAGCGGTTGGCTCAGGTCTTGGCCAATCTGCTCTCCAATGCGGCGAAGTTTTCTCCGCCCGGCAGCCGCGTTGACATTGCGATTGCCCCCCATGACGGATATGCGCGCGTCAGCGTGCGGGATCATGGCCCCGGCATCCCCCAAGCGTTTCGTGCGCGCATGTTCAGCAAGTTCTCGCAGGCGGATGCAACGGATACAAGGCAGAAGGGGGGGACCGGCCTGGGGTTGGCGATCAGTAAGCAGCTGATTGAACAAATGGGCGGGCAGATTGGCTTTGAGTCGATAGAACACCACGGCAGCACGTTCTGGATTGATTTGCCGCTTGGGGCTAACGCATGACGACGTGCACCCTGCGTCCCGTGCTCTATGGGATTACGCCCTTGGCGCTCCTGTTGCTGCTCGGTGTCGGGGTAGAGTTCATCCTGCATCAGTACAACCAGCGTCAGCAGCAGGATGCCTTTCAGCATGTGCAGGCGCATGTCAATGAAGTGAGTGCCGTGCTGATGGGGGAGATGAGTACCAGCCTGCATTTGGCGACCGGTGTCGCCAGTTATATTCAGGCGCGTGACGGGCGTATCGACCGGGATGAAATTGAACCCTGGCTCAAAGGCTTGTTCAGTCACGGTCGGCACATCCGCAACATTGGCCTGGCCCCTGACAATCGCATCAGTTTCCTCTACCCGGTGTTTGGTAATGAACGGGCGCTAGGCCTGTACTACCCGGATGTACCGAGTCAATGGCCCTCGGTGCAACGCATTATGGCCAGTGGCAAACCCGGCCTGGATGGCCCGCTGGAGCTGGTGCAGGGCGGTAAAGGCTTGGTCTACCGCATCCCGGTTTTCCTCTCCGGTGGTCGTTACTGGGGGGTGATCAGTACGGTCATCGACTTCGACAGTTTGTTTGGCCATGCCCAGAGCGTGGCCCGGCAACGTGATATTGCCGTGGACCTTGTCCGTGTCGGCAGTGCCCAAGCGGATAAAGCGCCGGATCACGATGCCCATCCCGCCGTGGTCAAACTCACCTTGGCGGACAGTCGTTGGTTGCTGTACGCCTATGACCTGCACCCCAGCCCGACGATGCCGTTGTGGCCACGGATGTTGGGCTGGTCTATGGCCTTCATCACCAGCCTGCTGGTCGGGCTGGCGCTGTTGGGGCAGCAACGTCAGACCGCGTTGCTCAGCGCATTGAACCGCAGCCAAGATCAATTTATGCAAGCCTTTGAATGGGCACCACAGGGCATGGCCCTGATTGATGCGCAAGGAACGCTCAGGGTCGTCAATAAGGCCTTGTGCCAACTCCTGCAGGCGCCGCCAGAACAACTCTTGCAACGCCGCCTCACTGACTTTTGCCCCGAGGATGAACAGGCGCAGACTCAGCAGCATCTGAACGCCTTGCACCAGGGTGGCATTCGCACCTGGGCGCAGCACCTACTCGATGTTCAACAGCAGTCTATTGCGGTGGAATGCAGCGCTGTGCGCCTGGGTTTCATGGATGGGGCTGAGGTGTGCATCCTGCATATTCACGACATGCGTGAGCGTCAGCGGTTGCAGCGTCTGCAGCGCGAGTTTACAGCCAGTGTCAGCCACGAACTGCGCACACCTTTGACGGCGATTGCGGGGTCGTTGGGGCTGATCAACGGCGGCGCGTTGGGTGAGGTGCCGGCGAGCATGCGTCACATACTGGAAATCGCTCAGGCCAACAGCCAGCGCCTGCAAGAACTGATCAACGATCTGCTGGACATGGACAAACTGTTGGCCGGCAAGATGCATTTTGAATGCCGTGTCCAGCCACTGTGGCCGTTACTGGAACAGGCGATAGCGAATAACCAACCCTACGCTGCACAGCACCACGCGCACTTGCAGATGCAGGGTGCGCCAGCAGACTGTAGGGTGCGGGTGGATGAAAAACGTTTGGCCCAAGTGTTGGCTAACCTACTGTCCAATGCAGCCAAGTTTTCCCCTGTCGGTGGTGTGGTGCAGCTCACCCTGCAAATCCAGGCGGACTGGGTAAGGGTCAACGTCAGTGATCAAGGCCCGGGCATAGCGGATGATTTCAAACCGCGTATGTTCAGCAAATTTTCACAGGCCGATGCCAGCGATGCGCGGCAAAAGGGTGGTACTGGGCTGGGTTTGGCCATCAGCAAGGAGCTGATCGAACGTATGGGCGGAAAAATCGGCTTTGACTCACAGGTGGGTCAGGGCAGCACCTTCTGGTTTGAACTTCCTCTTCTCAACGCCACCGCGCGGAGTGAACTGTCATGAGCCGGCCACCGCGCGCGGCCAAAGCGCCGCCTAACGAGCCCAGCCGATTGGCTGCATTGTTGGCCTTTGAACTGCTGGACACACCGGCTGAGGCGATGTTCGACAACATCACGGCGTTGGCTGCGCAAATCTGTAACACGCCTATCGCCCTGATTTCACTGATCGATGCCGAGCGACAATGGTTTAAGAGCCGAGTGGGACTAGAGGCGAATGAAACCCCGCGTGAGTTGGCTTTTTGTGCCCATGCCATTCAGCGTGATACGCTTTTTGAAGTCGAGAATGCACTGCTGGATCCCCGTTTTTGCGAAAACCCACTGGTCACCAGCGATCCGGATATTCGCTTCTATGCAGGGATGCCCCTTAGCGATGGCTTAGGGCATAACCTAGGTACTTTATGTGTGATCGATCGGCAGCCGCGGCAACTCAATGAGCAGCAGCGAAATTGTTTGAAAATGCTGGCTGAGCAAACCGTGCAGCTCTTTGAGTTGCGCTTACAGGCCCGCCAGCAGCGCGAACAGGCAGCCTTGCAAAAAGCTATGCTGGGTAGCGCCGCGACGGCTGTGCTGGTGGTTGACCCCGAGGGCTTGATTCAACAGATCAGTCCTGGGGTTACAGCATTGCTGGGTTATGGTGACGCCGAGTTGATCGGCCAACCGTTGTCCTTGTTGCAGGGACAACCGGATAACCAGCCTGCGCCGAAACAGTTAGCGTTTAGTCCCGTGCAAACAGATGGTCAGACGCAACTGCATGAAGTGCAGGTTCGTCATGCTTCAGGTCATAGCGTTCCGGTGCTGTGTAATTTCTCCCCTATTTGCATGGAGGGTGGCAGTGACCTTGGCTTTCTGTGCGTAGTGCATGATCTGAGCTACCGCGAAGAGGCCTTGCAACGTTTGCAACGGTTGGCGGCCCAGCTTCCGGGCATGGTCTACCAGTTCCAGCTGTTTGCCGACGGGCGCAGTTGCTTTCCCTACGCCAGTCAGGGCATCGAGATCATCTACGGCCTCTCGCCAGAAGCTGTGAGGGAAAACGCCAGCGCCGCTTTCGCCGTGATTCACCCTGACGATTTAGCTGCAGTCAGCGCGAGTATCGAGGCATCGGCCGCGAGCCTGGAGGTATGGCACTTGGAGTACCGGGTCGCGCATCCGAGCCGTGGCCTGATCTGGGTGGAGGGGCGTGCGGCCCCGCAGCGCCGATCAGATGGCAGTATTTTGTGGCACGGTTTCATCAGTGATATCTCCGCACGCAAGCACCTGGAACGCTTAAAGGACGAGTTTGTCTCCACGGTCAGCCATGAACTGCGTACCCCTCTCACGTCCATTACCGGAGCGCTGGGGCTGATTAATGGCGGTGCATTGGGAGAGGTACCCGCTGCGATGAGGGAGATGCTGGCGATTGCCGAGGGCAACAGCCGGCGTCTGCGTCAGCTGATTGATGATCTGCTGGATATGGACAAACTGATCGCCGGCAAGATGCCGTTCAATGTGCAGCCCATCAAACTCAATGAGTTGCTCGCTGAGTGTGACGCCAGCCACCAGGGCTTCGCCCGGCAATTGAATGTCAACCTGCTGCACAGCGAGGGCCCCGAGCAGTATGTGCTGGCCGATAGCCAACGCTTGCAGCAGGTGTTGAGCAACCTGCTGTCCAACGCGCTGAAGTTCTCACCGGTTCAGGCAACGGTTCAGTTGTACAGTGAAACGCTTGATGACCGGGTTCGCATCCTGGTCAGCGATCAGGGACCCGGCATACCTGCCGAGTTTTCGGCTCGGATCTTCGAGAAGTTCTCGCAAGTTGATTCCAGCGACCGCCGCCAGAAAGGCGGCACAGGCTTGGGGCTGGCGATTAGTAAGGAGCTGATTGAACGCATGGGTGGCAGCATTGGCTTTGTCAGCGGTCAGGAAAAAGGCAGTATTTTTTGGGTGGAGTTACCACTGCACCGCCAAGCGACGGTACGGTGATACGGTGGCCCTGATTTATTTCAAGGGTGTCGAGCGATGCCTGTATTGAAGCCGTTGTGCAGGGCGTGGCGGATTGGCCAGGCCCCTGCAGTCGATTGAGAGCACCTAAGGACACGAGCCATGGCAGAACTCAAACGCATTCTTCACATTGAAGATGACCCCTCCATCCAAGCGGTTGCCAAGGTTGCACTGGAAGTGGTCGGTGGCTTTACCGTACTGAGTTGCAGTTCCGGTCAGGAAGCCCTGGATAAAATCTTGGACTTTGCACCTGACTTCATTTTGTTGGATGTCATGATGCCGGGCATGGATGGCCCGCAAACGCTGGAAAAGCTCAGTCAGTTGGTCGACATCACGCGCACGCCAGTGGTGTTTATGACCGCAAAGGTGCAACCCAACGAGCTTGAACGCTATCGCAACCTGGGCGCGCGCGATGTGATCATCAAACCCTTTGACCCCATGCAGCTGGCCACTCAGGTGCGCATCCTCTGGGGGCAATGAACCATTGCCCTTGAGGCACGCTGGGCAGTGTGTTGCCGCACAGCGGATGCCCGTGAGCCGTGACGGTCAGCGCCGCCTGGTTTCCATTTGTGTTCGCCGATATGGCCACGCGCGGTTTGCCGTTATCATGGCGGCCTTCTTTGCTTCTGGATTCCTTTGTTCGCCATGAGCCAGCATTACCCAACCATCGCCGATTGCGTCGGCAACACGCCTCTGGTGCGTCTGCAACGTCTGGCGGGCACCACCTCCAATACGCTGCTGCTGAAACTGGAAGGCAACAACCCGGCCGGTTCGGTGAAGGATCGCCCGGCGTTGTCGATGATCACCCGTGCCGAGTTGCGCGGGGATATTCAGCCCGGCGATGTATTGATCGAAGCCACCAGTGGCAACACCGGTATTGCCCTGGCCATGGCGGCGGCGATCAAGGGGTATCGGATGGTTTTGATCATGCCGGACAACTCCACTGCCGAGCGCAAAGCGGCGATGACGGCTTATGGCGCGCAACTGATTCTGGTGGGCGGTATGGAAGAGGCCCGTGACCTGGCGCTGCAGATGCAGGCCGATGGCAAGGGCAAGGTGCTTGACCAATTCGCCAACGGCGACAACCCGATTGCTCACTACACCAGCACCGGTCCGGAAATCTGGCAGCAAACGGCCGGGCAGATCACCCACTTCATCAGTTCCATGGGCACCACCGGCACCATCATGGGGGTGTCGCGTTTCCTCAAAGAGCAGAAACCCGAGGTGCAGATCGTCGGGTTGCAGCCGATGGAAGGCGCGGCCATTCCCGGTATCCGCCGCTGGCCGCAGGAATACCTGCCAAAGATTTATCAGGCCGAGCGCGTCGATCGCATCATCGACATGGGCCAGCAGGAGGCTGAAGACGTGATGCGCCGTTTGGCGCGTGAAGAGGGCATCTTCTGTGGCGTTTCGTCCGGCGGTTCCGTGGCGGCGATGCTGCGTCTGTCGCAGGAAGTGGAGAACGCGGTGATGGTGGCCATTATCTGTGACCGGGGCGACCGCTACCTGTCCAGCGGCGTTTACGACGCGGCCAATCACTGATGGCCAAGAAAGACGGCGGTCTGCGTTTTCAACCCAGCGTCGGAACACGTGCCCCGCAGGTGCCGGTGGGCAAAAAGCAGAAACTCACCATCGAACGTCTGGCCAACGATGGACGCGGCATTGCTTTTGTCGAGGGGCGAACCTGGTTTGTCAGCGGTGCGCTGGCGGGTGAGCAGATTGAAGCGCGGGTGCTGGCGGCTCACGGCAAAGTGGTTGAGGCGCGGGTTGAGCGCCTTTTCAGCGTCAGTGAGGCGCGCCGTACTGAGCCCTGCGCAAAGGCCAAGGTCTGCGGCGGCTGCAGTGTGCAGCACATGCCCCATGCTGATCAGGTCGCCCTGAAACAGCGCATGCTGGCCGAGCAACTCAGCCGTCTGGCCAAGCTGGAACCGCATGAGTGGGCTGCGCCGCTGGTTGGCCCCGAGTTGGCTTATCGCCGCCGCGCACGCATTGCCGTGCGCTGGGACAACAAGGCCAAGCAGCTTGAAGTTGGTTTTCGGGCAGCGGCCAGTCAAGCCATTATCGCCATTGATGAGTGCCCGGTTCTGGTACAGGCCTTGCAGCCGATTCTGCGCGCGTTACCTCAGGTGTTGCGTGAGTTGGAGAAACCCCAAGCCATTGGTCATGTCGAGTTGTTCAGCGGCACAGCCAGTGCTGTGCTGATAAGGCACACAGCGGCACTGGGTGACGCTGATCTGGCGCGTTTGCAGGCTTTCTGCATAGCGCAGCAGGCGCAGCTGTGGTTGCAGGGCAGCGCTGAGCCGCAGCCGTTGCAGCCGGCACAGACGCTGAGCTACCGCCTGGAGGCCTATGGCCTTGAGTTGGGTTATCAGCCGGGCGATTTCGTTCAGGTCAACCCGGTGGTGAACGACGGCATGGTGGCGCAGGCGCTGAATTGGTTAGCGCCACAGGCGGATGAGCGGGTGCTGGATTTGTTCTGCGGGCTGGGTAATTTTGCCTTGCCGCTGGCTCAGCGTGTACGAGAGGTGGTGGCGGTGGAAGGGGTGCAGGTGATGGTCGAGCGTGCAGCTCAGAACGCCGCCCGCAATGGCCTGGACAATGTGCACTTTTTCCAGGCTGACCTGTCCAACCCGCTGGCCGAGGCCCGTTGGGCGCAGGGTGGTTTTAGCGCGGCGCTGCTGGATCCACCGCGTGACGGTGCCTTGCAGGCGGTGCAGCAGATGGCGGCGCTGGGTGTCAGTCGCGTGCTGTATGTGTCGTGTAACCCGACCACCCTGGCGCGTGACAGTGCCGAATTGCAGGCGCAAGGCTATCGGCTCGAACGTGCCGGTATCCTCGATATGTTTCCGCAGACGGCGCATGTGGAGGCAATGGCGCTGTTTGTCAGGCCTTAATCTGCGGCACCGCTACTGGGTTTTGCCGGGGGTATCCCCATCTGGTTGCAACGGGCGCACAGGGATCGCGTCTTTAGTGGTTAAACCGACCGGCTCACAGAAGCCGGCGATTGTTCGGTGGGCGTGCAGCGCACCGTAGGGAAGGTAGCAAGATGGTTCAGGTCAGAGCACATCAGCCGATCAACGATGACGGCAGTATTAACCTAGAAGCCTGGCTCGATCACGTGCTCAGCGTCGACCCGGCGCTGGACCGCGATGCCTTGCGTGAGGCCTGCGAGTTCGCCCGCGAGGCCGAGCAGCAAGCCAATGCGGCGAAGAACCTGTGGACTGAAGGCGCCTCAAGCTTTCGCTCGGGTCTTGAAATTGCCGAAATTCTCGCTGACCTCAAGCTCGACCAGGATTCCCTGGTCGCGGCGGTGATTTACCGTTGCGTGCGCGAGGGCAAAGTGACGCTGCCCATGGTGCATCAGCGGTTTGGCCCGGTGGTCGGCAAGCTGGTTGACGGTGTGCTGCGCATGGCGGCCATCAGTGCGTCGCTCAATCCGCGTGATTCGCTGGTGCTGGGCTCGCAAGCGCAAGTCGAAAACCTGCGCAAAATGCTCGTGGCCATGGTCGATGACGTGCGCGTGGCGCTGATCAAACTGGCCGAGCGCACCTGTGCCATTCGTGCAGTCAAGGAAGCTGACGACGAGAAACGTCAGCGCGTGGCCCGTGAAGTCTTCGACATCTACGCGCCCCTCGCTCATCGCCTGGGCATCGGCCATATCAAATGGGAGCTGGAGGATTTGTCCTTCCGCTACCTGGAGCCTGAGCAATACAAACAGATCGCCAAGCTGCTGCACGAACGCCGGTTGGATCGCGAGCACTACATCAATGAAGTGATGGGCCAACTGCGTACCGAACTGGAGGCCACTGGCATCAAGGCCGACATCAGCGGCCGGGCTAAACACATTTATTCGATCTGGCGCAAAATGCAGCGCAAGGGCCTGCAATTCAGCCAGATCTATGACGTGCGTGCGGTGCGCGTGCTGGTGCCGCAGGTGCGTGACTGCTACACCGCCCTCGGCATTGTGCACACCTTGTGGCGGCACATTCCCAAGGAGTTTGACGACTACATCGCCAACCCCAAGGAGAACGGCTACCGCTCCCTGCACACCGCTGTACTCGGCCCGGAAGGCAAGGTGCTGGAAGTGCAGATCCGCACCCAGGGCATGCATGAAGAAGCTGAACTGGGGGTCTGCGCGCACTGGCGTTACAAAGGCACCGACGTTAAGTCCGGCTCCAATCATTACGAAGAGAAAATCTCCTGGCTGCGTCAGGTGCTGGAATGGCACGAGGAACTGGGCGACATCGGTGGCCTGGCCGAACAGTTGCGCGTGGACATCGAACCGGACCGCGTGTACGTGTTCACCCCCGATGGCCATGCCATCGACCTGCCCAAGGGCGCTACACCGCTGGATTTTGCCTACCGCGTGCACACCGAAATCGGCCACAACTGCCGCGGCGCCAAGATCAACGGGCGCATCGTGCCGCTCAACTACAGCCTGCAGACCGGCGAGCAGGTGGAAATCATCACCAGCAAGCAGGGTACGCCCAGCCGTGACTGGTTGAACTCCAACCTCGGTTACGTCACCACCAGCCGGGCGCGGGCCAAGATCGTGCACTGGTTCAAGTTGCAGGACCGCGACCAGAACGTCGCCGCGGGCAAGGTTCAGCTCGAGCGCGAACTGGGGCGTCTGGGCTTGCCCCATGTAGATTTCGACAAGCTGGCCGAAAAAGCCAACCTGAAAACCAGTGAAGATCTGTTCGCCTCCCTGGGGGCGGGCGATCTGCGCCTGACCCAGCTGGCTAATCTGGCGCAGCAGTTGCTCGAACCGGATCGGGTTAACGAGCAGCTCGAACTGATTCCGCGCAAAGCGCTGGGCTACAAGCCGGGCAAGCGTGGCGACATTCAGATTCAGGGCGTGGGCAATCTGTTGACGCAGATGGCCGGTTGTTGCCAACCGCTGCCGGGCGATCCGATTGTCGGCTACATCACCTTGGGGCGCGGCGTGACCATCCACCGGCAAGATTGTGCCTCCGTACTGCAACTGGCCGGGCGTGAGCCTGAGCGGATTATTCAGGTCAGCTGGGGGCCGGTGCCGGTGCAAACGTACCCGGTGGAGATCAGCATCAAAGCCTACGACCGTTCTGGTCTGCTGCGTGACGTGACCCAAGTACTGCTCAACGAAAAGCTCAACGTGCTGGCGGTGAATACACGCTCCAACAAGGACGACAACACCGCCTCCATGTCGATCACCGTGGAGATTCCAGGGCTGGATGCGCTGGGGCGTTTGCTGGGGCGCATCAGCCAACTGCCCAATATCATCGAAGCCCGCCGCCATCGGGCCAATTAAGCGGCAAGCCGCAGCGATAGGCTGCAAGTGAAAAGCGCTGCGCCGCTCTTTCTTGCAGCTTGCAGCTTGCGGCCCTGGAGTTCTTATGTACCAACTCGACGATCTGCTGCACCTGATGGCCCGGCTGCGCGATCCGCAGCATGGCTGCCCGTGGGACCTCAAACAGGACTACGCGAGCATCGTGCCGCACACCCTCGAAGAAGCCTACGAAGTGGCCGATGCCATCGAGCGCGGCGACTTTGATCATTTGCCCGGCGAACTGGGCGATCTGCTGTTTCAGGTGGTGTATTACAGCCAACTGGCGCGTGAAGAAGGGCGTTTTGACTTTGCCCGCGTCGTGGACGGTATCACCACCAAACTGATTCGCCGCCATCCCCATGTGTTTCCTGATGGCGATCTGTATGGTGCCGTGGACATGGCTAAGCTGGATGAGGCCGCCGTTAAACAGCGTTGGGAGGCGATCAAGGCCGAGGAGCGTGCCGAAAAGACCGCAGCCCCCGAGCAACTCTCGCTGCTGGACGACGTCCCCACGGCGCTGCCGTCCCTGAGTCGGGCGATCAAGTTGCAGAAGCGCGCCGCTCAGGT
>Ga0075154_10002360_pt1 | contig 12392 bp, 6 predicted proteins | sample JI71714BDNA_FD_70965 | JGI IMG/M metagenome (GOLD analysis project Ga0075154, IMG submission 70965) | Wastewater effluent complex algal communities from Wisconsin, to seasonally profile nutrient transformation and Carbon sequestration -... | ecosystem: Engineered > WWTP > Effluent > Algae... | reverse complement strand
CTTTACGTTCGGCCATGGAAACAGAAATTAGGTCCGCTGTTACAAGACTACACAAACAGCAGAATCGCAGCAGCATGTCGATAGCATCTGATGATAGACCTAAAGTTAATGCAAAGGCATTTGTTCAAGCAGTGACCCCTTTAATATGTCGAGACCCGCTTTGCTTCCTCAAAGCTGCAGCAACTTCAGTGAGGGTGGAAATAGGAGAAAATAACAGCGGAAGCAAAATCATTCTGCTCACTAACGCAGAACGAAGTAAAAACACTAAGGCAATCAATGAAGCATTCGGAACAAATGCAACCGGACCACCTTCTCAAATGAATTCCGTACTGTCACCGGAGGGCAAGAACAGCTCTACACCTGCGAAACCCAAAGGTCGTCACCATCCTTCGCCTGTAAAAGCGGAATCTATACGGGCGCGAAGCAAGTCGCCACGATTCGCAAAGCAACTTCTTGAAAATTCAGCTTTACCATCTCAAACAGACGTTTCATCATCTAAAAAAAGCAAAAAGGATAAGGTTGGAGACAAGCAAGGATCGAGCAACGTAAACGAACTACACGGATCGCCTTCAAATCATGTAACATGTCTTGTTTTGAACCAAATGATCAAAGCGGCGGAAACTAGTAAGAAACTGGGCCAGAGTAAAGGGGAGTTTGCTGCACTTTTGGACGCTACAGGTTTTTTGCGTTTAGTAGATTTTCTCGACGTGCTAGCAGATTTAGTTCTAGCAATTCCTGCGTGTGCTGCAGCCATTCACCGATATAAACCTCTGAGTACCTTTCATGGCAAGGCTCGCAAGGGCATGGCTGAGATTCCTCACGCTTTATACGGTTGTCCTGCGCCACCCGCAACTGCTGTAAGTTACATTTTGCACAAAATCTTGCCGCAGCCGCGTGCGTTGCCAAGCTGCATGTTGCTCAAACCTGAACAATATACCGACGCGACAGCTGAACAACGCAAAAAATTCTACATGCAAGTGCGACTGGCGCAATCTTCTTCTAGGCTGATGGTAGCTCTATGTGCAAGACCTGGAGAAGGACGTCGAAGAGTCGTAACAGACCTAGTCATAGCACTTGGAGGTAACCACAAAGGAAACGATCCTAGCACTATGGTTGGGAGCGGAAGTGACCAAGAGATGTGGGCACTGCAAGCTTGGGCTGAGCTTTGTCTTGGTCTGTCCGCGCCAAAAAGCTCTGGCGTAAGTGCGGGCGAGAACAACTGCTCGCTTTCGTGGGAGGTTGTCAAGCAAATGCTACAAAATGGAATGGCTGAGGCTCTCGTGGTTGCACTTCAGCGTGTAAACTTGGGTCACCCCAACGCTGCCCGTACGGCAGGTGCTTTGATACGTCCTTTGGAAGTCTTCACTAGGTGTAGTGTTATCGATACAGTCAACGAAATGATTATGGCCGAGCAATCCACCCTGGAGGATGGCGAAAGGAAGAAAGGAACGAAAAATCTTGACGGATTAAGTCCTTCTCCTCAATTTTGTGGAGACAGTCGCAGAGCGACGCTGGGACCATCTCAACGACCCGAAGGTGCATTTGCTGACGACTCCATGCTTGAGGAAGGGTTCGATCCGGAAACTGCTGTCCGAGCACAACGTAATGCCCGTAATCGCGATCTTCAGCAATTGGTCGATGGGCTGTTTGAAAGAGCACATGTGGAAGAAATGAGTATGGGAGACGATGATGATGATGAAGACGAAGAGGATAGCAGTGACGTCGACTCTTCTGAAGACGAAGAAGACATGCACATCGACATGGATGCTGAAGATGATTCAGATATTGATGGCTCGGATGAAGACGAGGATGACGACGATGGCATTCGAGTAGCTGATGAAGAAATGGAAAGCGTCGACTCCGAAGGTAACGAGCGTCAAATGAGCGACAGCGATAATGATGAAGGCAGTGAAGACGAAGACAATGAGGAAGAAAGCGACGACGAGGAAGAGGACGCAGACGATGAGGCTTCAATAGTATGGGAAGGAGAAGAAGATCAAGATTTTTTCTCCTCCAGTGTTCAAGGGGGAGCAGCAGAGTCTGATAACCCAGACAATGGAGATGCTCTTGATTCTGAACTGGAGGAAGGCTGGACTCGTATTGACTCAAGTGCACTGGACGGTGTCCTAGTGAGCGCCGGAATAGGCGGCGCTGAAGGTCAATTGAATGCTAGACAAATGGGTTTTCGTGACGCGGCAGAAGCCGTAATCGGTAACATTCTTCGTAGCACCGACATGCGACCTGAAGCCATCGCTGAGCTTGAAGAAACTCTGGGTTTTCGCGTTTCTTCACATCGTGCTGCGGGGACTGGCGATTCTCATGCACGAGCCTTGAACACACGATGGGCTTCGCTAGTGGCTCCCAGAGGCAGGATCGAAGGAGATGGTAGATCATCCTCGAGTGCGACCGCCAGGGAACAATCTTCTGATGATGGTAACCTTCTTCCTTCTGACAGAGGAACGGTTGGAGTATTCCCTATTATTCGTCAAACATCTCCTTTGGATACATCTCCTGTAAGTAATTGGTCATCCAATCGATGGACTGAGACAAGTGCTATGGATGCTGTTTTTGGTGACACTGGAGATTCGAGAAATCATACACTTGATCGACAGGAAGACCTTGAAAATGATATTGATGATTTGCAAGTGCCAGCTGCTTTCCCTACCGGTCTCTTTCCTGGAGGACCTGCAACTGCAACACATGCCCGGGCTGGTCAACAGGCACATGTACTGCTTAGTGATATCAATCTTCGTGCAGTTAATGATTTTGCCATAGATCGAAGTGCCGCTCGAAGTAACAACCAAACTTCTGCTGTATCCGATAGAGCAAATGGAAGAAACTCAGTTCTTCATGGCTCCTTTTACGGCTCTGGATCAGGAGCCACTCAAGTTTTACGTTTGCGACGTGGTTCTGACGGTGTACCTTATCTGGAACCAAATGGCAGCAGTGTGGCTCGCATGGGTGGACCATCAGATTTACGATGGTCAGATGATGGACAACCCCCTGACAGTACCACAGCCGATTTCACAACAGCATTTGAACAAGCTCTGGGATTCACAATTGCACGTGACCTGCGGCAAACAACAGCAACCGATCTCACTAATAACAACTCCTCTACAACTGCTAGTGCAGAACCGGATACCAATTTACCTGAGCCTGCGGCCCAAGATAACGTAGATGCTGTAGATGCAGGCCAAGCTGTCGATGCCGCTCATCAAGAAGAAATCCCTAATGAAATAGACGAAGGACTATACGAATCTGAAGAAGTTGTTGCAGGTTATGTGCTAGAACCAAGCTATCGAAATGATGAAAATGTCGGAGATGAAGCGGGAGATGCAGATGAACATACAGAAGAAATGGATGTAGAAGAGTCAGCCTCGCAAGATCCTGATTCTGCAGAAGCCGCTGGGGGGTCTACTCCCATAAGAGAAGAACAAGATCATTCATCTGAAGATGCTCTTGACTTTCGAAGATCTCCAACAGGAAGTGAAGGGGTAGCTCATTCACTAGCTACTGGTCTCAACCTCGAGGAAAGCGCAAGAATGGAGGATACCACTGCTGACATAGATGAGCAACCAGAAACTCAAAGCCATTCCAATGATGTAGAGAATGCTTCCGCTCTAGTTAACAATGACGTTGCATTTGCCGGTGTGGAACAAGTTTACGCGGATATATCAAACGAAGGCGTTACGTCAAATGTTGTCTCGCACGACGAAACCACTGGAAATACGAGATTGCAGTGTCCCCCAGGAGTTGACGAAGAAGTATTCCACAGTTTGCCTTTTGAGATGCAACAAGAAATACTAGAACAACACACCAGTATGGCACAAGTAGCAGAGCAGCTCGACTCTGCTTCTGTGCTGGACCCTGAAGCCTTGGCTGCTTTGCCTGAAGACATGAGACGCGAGGTAATTCAGCAGGAACAACAAGAGCGTGAACGTCAAAGACAGCAAGAACAACAGCGTAGTTCAGAAGATCCACCTGCAGACCCTGCAAATGCGCAGGACATGGACAATGCCAGTTTCATCGCGTCCCTTTCACCAGACTTGAGGCGTGAAATATTGTTGACTGCAGAAGATGCATTTGTTCAAACCCTGCCGCCTGATATTGTGGCAGAAGCTCAGATTCTGCGGGAACGGGCTTCTAGTTCGCGCCATAACAGAGCCTTTGGGGATTCTCAGTCTCCTCCTATGCCGCCCCGAGCTGCAAGTGGAACGACCTCGGGATCGCATGCTGGCAGTGGAGGATCTGCGCGGCGCCGGAATTATGAAAGAGCACCAACGGGCCGTATCAGGATGGAAAAAGACAAGTCTTTGTTTCGAAACAAATTGGAGTCTCACGCGCCAGATGAATATGACAAGTCAGTGCTCGTTTATGGTGATGTGATTACAAGCGATTCGTTTATAAGTTTGTTGAAGTTATTGTACTTGATGTCCCCCGTCAGACCACACCGCCTGTTACAAAAACTATTTCAGAATCTCTGCTCAGATGCCACTGTAAGACAGGTTTTGTTGATCTCAATTGTGGCGCTCCTCAATGGAAATACCGAACTTGCGAGGTCTTCTGTGTTACTGCTGAATTCTGGCGAGTCCAAGGTGATTAACTTTGAGGCTTTGAAGTTTCCACCCAGTTTTTTGATTGGAACAGCACCTGACATGCTAGACATGAATCAAGACAATGCAGGTCAACCTATGATGCGACATGATCGCAACGCCATGACTATCAGCGCCGCTGCAACAATCGCGTCCAACCTCCCAGCTAGCGCAAGAGGATCATCAGATGGCAAGGTTCCTCCTGTTGTGGCACGTCGAATGATAGATACTCTTTTTGTTTTGAGTAAGGGCGTTGCTAGGGTACCGATAGATATGTTGCGCAACGACCATGAAGTCGTAGGTTCGCTTCCTTTCCCTCCCAAGGACTCAACGGGGTGTTGGAGCTGCTTAGATCAGTTACTTGACTTAATTGGGACATCAATGTATTCAAGAAGTTCTACAAACCTTGAACAATTGTTGAACTTGATTGAAACTAATGTGTCTGTGCTGAATCATCTCCCATTGGACCCAAGCACAGCTCCAGAATTGACGGAAAAAGAAAAGGAAGCTGCCGACTCTTCGGGGAAAGAATATGTCCAGGTTCCCCGCCCTGTGATTGAACATCAGCGTCTTCGTGACTTGTGTTCAGTTCTTCGGCTTGAAAGTTGTCGAGAGTCGTGTTTTCAAAAAGTAAATGTTATTGCACGGCGATTGTCCAGAGTAGATGAAAACAGGAATATTATTTTACTGGAATTAGCTTCAGTTGCCAGAGGATTAGCTGCTGATGCAATCAAGGACTTGAGAGCCTTGAGTACCCAACTGGACGATGCATCAAGACTTCAAAAAGAACAGCAAGAATCAACTCCCTCCGAAATCACTGCGACTTTGCAGGCTCTGTCATATGCACAAGCGTCCGAAGAAGGCAAGGTGACATCTACCTTCAAGGTCAGCAGTATTCCTGCGAGTGCTGTAACTCTTTCTGCAAACAGTAGCGAGCTGAAGTTGTTGCGAGTTCTGCAAACTCTGCATGCACTTTGTGGTGATCCGAATGATGACAAAAAAAGTGAACAGCCTAAAGTCACATCTGAGCTCTTGTCTTTACTTCATAGTGTCGAGCTGGAACATCTTTGGGAACAATTGTCGTCTTGCTTACGCGTCGTTTCGGTTTTGGAAGGTGTATCAAAAGAAGACGACGAAGATGACAACGAGAATGATGCGGGTCTCCAAATGGCAGATGATGACCACCAAGAAATGGAATCCAAGGGAAAGAAACTACAAAGCAGCATTGCTGGACTTTTGACAAGATTCTTGCCGACAATTGAAGCTTTTTTCGTGGTGAACGCCAGCTCTCTTGGTGGTGCCTCCTCTGAGGATGAAAAAGCTGATGAAGACAGAAAACCTGCGGCCAACTCAGATAGCGTCGGAAATCCGCCGCCATCTGATGCTAGCACAAAAACAGAACCAAACGATCAAAATAACAGCGATCTTTCTAAACTTGTTGGAGGTGAACGCTTGGTAGATTTTGTTGGTTCAAATAAGACCTTACTAAATGCACTACTGCGTGCCAATCCATCTTTGTTGGATAAAGGTTTGAAAGCCATGGTTGCAGTCCCGCAATGTCGGCCGTACATGGATTTTGATGTCAAACGGCATTGGTTCAAAGCACAAGTCCGGCGTTTACGTTCACGCCGTCATGGAAGTTTGCGATTATCTATCAGACGGAAACATGTTTTTGAAGATGCTTACCATCAGTTGAGTCCACGAACTGCTGAAGAAATGAGAGGTCGACTACACATTACATTTAGAAATGAAGAGGGAGTAGATGCCGGTGGTCTTTCGCGCGAGTTTTTCGAAATTTTGGCAAGGGAAATGTTTAATGCGAACTATGCTCTTTTTACAGCCACCGAAGACGGATGTACTTTTCAACCCAATCCTAACAGTAGCATCAACCCAGATCACTTACGTTACTTCCGCTTTGTTGGGCGAATCGTTGGCAAAGCAATTGTTGATGGGTTTTTGTTGGATGCGCATTTTACCAGAAGCCTGTACAAACACATGCTCGGCATCAAGGTGTGTATGAACTCCATGATTCAGTCTGCTTGAGTAATAATTGATTGTGTAAATTGATTCCAATTTTTCTACTTTCTCTTCGACAGCCATCTTATCATGACATGCAGGCAATTGACCCAGATTACTACAAGAATCTGCAGATGATTCTTGAATACAACTTAGCGGATTTGGGTTTGGATCTAACCTTTTCCTACGAAAATCACTGTTTCGGGCGTAGTCAGACCGTTGATTTGATGCCTAATGGAAGAAATATTCAAGTGACCGAAGACAGCAAAGGTAAATATGTTCGTTTAGTTTGTCAACATCGAATGACCACGTCAATCCAGAGTCAGATTTCTGCATACTTAGAGGGTTTGTATGAATTGGTCAAACCTGAGCTGATATCGATTTTCACGGCCAAGGAGTTAGAATTGTTAATCTCTGGTATGCCAGATATAGACATGCACGACCTTCAATCAAATACAGAATATCACCACTACAAACCAAGTGATCCTCAGATAGTTTGGTTTTGGAACATTATGCATTCGCTCACAAAAAGTCAGAAAGCGGCGTTTTTGCAATTCGTCACTGGCAGTTCCAAGGTTCCTTTAGAGGGGTTTTCTCAGTTGCAGGGAATGAGAGGAACTCAAAAGTTCAGCATTCACAAGGCTGGAGGATCCAGTACCAAATTAGTATCGGCTCATACTTGCTTCAATGCCTTGGATTTACCAGTCTATAAAAGCGAAGAAGAGATGAAACAAAAAATCTTACTGGCTATCACTGAAGCCGCGGACTCTGGATTTTTGTTTGCTTAGTAAAACAATACCAAATAAAGGGTTAGAGTTAATATAAATATCAAAACGGTGTAACAAATTTGGTCATGCATAAAGCAACAAGTCGTGAATTTTTTAGAGGTCTGAAATCAGCTATATGCTAAATCATCGTCTGGGCATCACATGAGATGAGCGTGACCAAAACAACTTTGCTGTTTACACTTTTAACAGTCTAAACTTTTTGTGTACGTACATATTTTTGTAAGTGGGTTGCTTATGTTGTATAAAATAAGAATGAACATGAAGATATTTCTTGAATCAAAGGTACTCCGTGAAAAAAGTGCTTTCACACTTCATTATGCGAACCCTAAATTGTATATTGTACTACAACTCTATAGCTGTGGGTAGGATCCAGGAAAAAGACTGGTTATCTTGTATAAGAAGGGAACATCAAGATATTTCTTGAATCGAATGTTCTCTGTGAAATAAGTGCGTTCACACATCATTATGCGAACCCTAAGATGCAAATTATAGTACAACTCAGCTGTGGGGAAAAAGAAAAGACATGTGGGTAGGATCAAGGAAAAAGACATGTAGGATTTTTTTGTATTGGCACTAATTAATTTGCATATTGGATTAGGAAAAGATTAAAAATAAACATTGTTCGTTGATTAATGTATTCGATGCCTAAGTCAAGATGATAGGTCCAATTCTCCAAAAGACAGCGCCAAAGTGCCATGCATTGCGATCCGCCATCATTGCGCGTACTTTTGCTATGGCAGCACGCATAGAGCTTCCTCCTTCGATTGGAACCAACACAAAGGTTGTTTGTACGATTGGACCAGCAACAGATTCTGCAGCAGGCATAGGTTTGCTTGTTGAATATGGCATGAGTGTGGCCCGTTTGAATTTTTCGCATGCAGGAGATGACTACACGTATGCGGAAAGCAATATGGCCTTGGTAAGGCAAGCTAAAGGCAGACATGCCATGCTGGCCACTCGAACGGACAGCAAGGCACTGCCACCTAATCTCAGATCTATTTTGGTGGATACCAAGGGCCCCGAAATCCGTACAGGTCCACTTCCGGGAAACGCAGATGTAATGGAAATCCCCAAAGATGCGATTGTGGAACTCTCCACTGAGAGTGTCGTTGACCACACTTCTGCATTCTCTCCCATACGTTTGCAGGTGGATTATAAGTCGATTGCCAGAACAGTCCAAGTTGGAGGGCAAATACTGCTAGATGATGGATTAATTGAGTTGGTGGTTACTGATATCGATTTGAAAGAAAGCCTTGTCACCTGTGTAGCTGCGAACGGTGGCCCTATAAAGAAGAATAAAGGAGTTAACCTTCCTGGAATGACTTTGGATTTGCCAGCCTTGACAGATAAAGACAAACGAGATCTTGAATGGGCGTGCCAGGTAGGCGCAGATTTCGTTGCAGCTTCTTTTATTCGAACAGCTGCAAATGTTAGATCTGTCGTGGCATTTTTAGATCGTTGTATTGCTAGTCTTCCACCTCCCTCAGAAGGTGAAAAACCTAGGCTTCGGCCACTGGTCATATCAAAAATTGAGAGCAAGGAAGGTGTAGACAACTTTTATGAAATTTTGAAAGAGTCTGACGGTATTATGGTGGCGCGAGGCGATTTGGGAGTTGAGATTCCTTACAGTAAAGTTTTTGCGGCACAAAAAATGATGGTTTCAGCATGCAACGCAGTTGGAAAACCTGTGATTGTGGCGACTCAAATGTTAGATAGCATGATTCGTAATCCGCGCCCAACACGTGCCGAAGTGACGGATGTTGGAACTGCTGTGCTTGACGGAGCCGATGCAGTCATGCTTAGTGGCGAAACAGCAGCTGGAAAGTATCCTATCGAAAGCCTCAAGGCCATGGTAAGTGTGGCGTGGGAAGCAGACAAGATCGCGAATGCTCGCTATACGACGCCATTGTGGAACGAAGAACGACACAGATCCATGAACCCCAACGACCAAGAGCTGAATGCTGTAGCAAATTCTGCCGTGAAATCTGCCCATGAGATGAATTGCAAACTGATTGTTTTGATCACCATGTCAGGGAGTGTGGCACGAGCTGTTGCGAGCCATAGACCGACTGTTCCAGTGCTGGCTTTTTGCACAGATGAACAAGTGGCACGACGATTACAACTCCATCGTTCTATAACACCCGTTATGCTATTGAGCTCGCTAGACCCTGGCTCAAGAGATACAAGGATGGGCCTGCTTCGTGCAGAGGCTGTGAGAACTGCCAAAGAATTAGGATATGCTTCGGTCGGAGATCGTATCATTTTGGTAGATAGAACTGTGGGAAAAGTTCACGACAGACACGAGTATGCACACAACATGAAGGTGGTCACATTGCGAGATATATAGATTGTTTAATATGATTATGAACGTCTCTGCCCTTTGAATCATATTATTTATCAACATCCTAGGAATGAAATTAGATGATGTTCTTGAATGAGCAGTTATCTTGAATACTCAACCAACTTTCCGCATAAATATTTGGTAAAGATAAACTCATTAAACAAACATGCTTCCAGTGAAGCAAACATGTTGGTATGTTCAGTCAGGATTAATACTACATGGGTCACAAGAATTGTTTCGAACGAGAAAAATGCCATCACAAAGAGAACTCTGTCGTAATTTACTTGCATTATATTTTTTCCGGCGCCTATAATATTTTATAACGCATTTGAGATGATTCATTTGCTTTCAGAGATGAGAAGTTTGGGCTGACAGACTCTCAATCAATTCGTGACTGTTGATACAGCTTAATTAGAGGATTCGAGGTATTCTCATTGAGTGCGCTATTCGTCCCAGTATTGTGTAATTTCCAAAACAACTTATCAAGCAGAAATATCAGATTCAACCAAAATGAGCCCAAATGTTGAGAGCAAGTTAGCTTTTGTTGAAAGCTTGAGTGGTGACGAAACTTTGAAGAATTCAAATGATACAGGCTCTCTCTACATGCCTGAAGAAATAATGCCGCCAAAGGAAAACCTTTGTGCGAACTCGACGCATCGCCTGTCACGAATCGATATTCAACGTGCTTCAAACTTAGTTAAGAGATTTATTGCTGCCAGATTAGAACTAGATTTGAACATTGTAGAGGTAGGTCCAACTTGATGAAAGGAATTGTCGATCAAGAAACAAAACTCAGAATCATGTATGTTTATCTCAGCACACAGCACCACTTGCATTTGTTGCTGGAACTGGTGTTAATGACGAACTTGATGGAACGGAGTCCAAAAGTCCTGTGAAATTTTGTGTCCCAAACCGAGATATCCCTCGCGGAATCGAGGTTAATGAAACTCAAATAGAGGACAATAGTTTTGCCATGGAATGTGAGGTAGTACAGAGTCTGGCCAAGTGGAAGCGTATTATGCTTGACAGGCTAGACTGCAAGGAAGGAGAAGGAATCTACTGTCTATCTACGTCAATTAGAAAGGGTTATAAGGTAAGCGTATCAGTTCTAATGATTAAGGACTTTGATGCACTTTTGTCGCTTCTCTCCTAACCAATCTCTTAATTTCAAATCAAATCAAAATAGGGCGACGTAACTCATTCATGTATTGCTGATCAATGGGACTATGAAGTGCGCATCAACGAAAGAGACCGGAACATTCAAACACTTGAAAAATTCGTACGAAAAATCTGGAAAATCATAACGGACGCTGAAGATAAGGTGTTGGAGGAATATCCTGATATTCTATTGCAAGGCCATAAATCCGCTGATTGGCGCTTACCAAAAGAAATAACATTTATCACATCAGAAGAACTTCATAGAATGTTTCCTGTGCTTGATGTACACGAAAGAGAAACCGCAATTGTGAATAAGTATGGAGCTGTGTTCATAGTCGGTATGGGATGGCCAATGGCGGATGGCTCCGAAGCCGAAGAAGTGCGAGCACCGGCTTACGATGACTGGAATTTGAATGGAGATATTATGGTAAAGGTGTGTTGACTTGGTAACTTATATGAATTATTTCCTTCACTTGCCTTTCCTTACAAAAATTTGATCCTTGGCAACCTTAGCACCCTCTAACCGAATATCGCCATGAAATTTCATCCATGGGTATTCGCGTGAACAAGGAATCTATTTTGGCGCAGTTGGAACATCGTGGGAGATTGCACGAGAAAGATCTCCAATTCAACAAAGCTGTTATTGAAGAAAAGCTTCCCTGCTGCTACGGAGGTGGAATCGGCATCTCTCGTGTTCTGATGTTGCTTCTGCGCACATGCCACATTGGAGAAGTCCAATGTGGCATGTGGCATGATGAACACTACAAACAAGCTCACGGTGCGGGCATGGACTTGATACCCGATCGCCTTTTAAAATTCTAACGAGAGGTTACTTTAATTCTTGTTCAGGGAAGCGTGCTGGATTATATGAAACAAATGCTAAATAATAGGTTAGATATCTTTAATTCTATAATGGTACCTAAATTTTCAAATTTTCATTCCAATGTGGCTCATGGCATGATGAACACTACAAACAAGCTAACGATGCGGGCATGTGACTTTCATCCATTTTCATATCTTGGTCATAGTATAGTGTGTCTGATTGTGGACACAAAAAGCATATCGGGTGCTCAAGGTTTGGTCTTCTTGCTGTGAGAATTCCTTAACACTAGACATTGCCTGCGTGGATCCTATGTATTCTCTCAATCTGGTAGTGTTGATAAGACACTGTATAGCTAGCCATAGACTAAACTAACATGAATTCTAATAAATTAAGAAATTATGAGCTAGGACTCATGAGCACATGTCCATGCATGTCTGTGTCACTGTTCCCAATCCTCAGCTCTGATTCCTGTTACCGAGTCTTGTTTGTACTTCTCGTCATTTTTCTTGCCCGAGTCTCGTCTGCGCCTTTTAATCGAATCCACCCCGTGTTCCTCCAACAGGTAGGTTTGTGTCTGTGCTCTATTGTTGCTTCACTCTCTAATGCCACATAAAGCTTCCCCTAAGTCAAATGCTAAATGACCTGCATGTGGCTAGACAAGGTGCCTTGATATG
>Ga0075154_10002357_pt1 | contig 12396 bp, 9 predicted proteins | sample JI71714BDNA_FD_70965 | JGI IMG/M metagenome (GOLD analysis project Ga0075154, IMG submission 70965) | Wastewater effluent complex algal communities from Wisconsin, to seasonally profile nutrient transformation and Carbon sequestration -... | ecosystem: Engineered > WWTP > Effluent > Algae... | reverse complement strand
GATGTTGATTTTGCAAAAAATTAGTATAAAATGGCTTAATTAATATTTAGCTTCGCAAATACTTTCTTCCCCAAAAAAGGGGTTGAAGGCATTTTATTTCAAAACCTTAAAAACAAACAAGATTATGGCAGAAGCAACAAATGAAAAAGTGAAAGCCTTAGGGCTCGCGGTTGACAGTATCAACAAATTGTATGGCAAGGGCACCATTATGAAATTGGGTGATACACCCGAACGCGGTGAAGAAATTATTCCGACCGGTTCAATTGGTGTCGATTTAGCATTAGGCATTGGCGGTATTCCAAAAGGACGTATTATTGAAATTTATGGCCCGGAAGCATCAGGTAAAACAACTTTGGCAATACATATTATAGCTGAAGCGCAGAAAAAAGGTGGCATTTGCGCCATTATTGATGCGGAACATGCTTTTGATAAGGTATATGCTGAAAAATTAGGGGTAGATGTAGAAAATCTGCTTATTTCACAACCCGACTACGGTGAACAGGGTTTAGAAATTGCCGACCATTTAATTCGCTCTGGCGCTTTAGATGTGGTGGTAATTGACTCAGTTGCTGCCTTAGTTCCAAAAGGGGAATTAGAAGGTGAAATGGGTGAAAGCAAAATGGGCTTACAAGCTCGTTTAATGAGTCAGGCTTTACGTAAATTAACAGGAACCATCAGCAAAACAGGTTGTTGTTGTATTTTCATCAACCAGTTACGTGAAAAAATTGGTGTAATGTTCGGTAACCCTGAAACTACTACCGGTGGTAATGCATTAAAATTTTATTCTTCTATCCGTATCGATATTCGTCGCATCGGACAATTAAAAGATAAAGAAGAATTAATTGGTAACCGCGTTAAAGTAAAAATCGTAAAAAATAAAGTTGCACCTCCTTTCCGTCAAGCTGAATTTGATATTATTTACGGAGAAGGCATTTCCAAAATTGGTGAAATTGTGGATTTAGGCGCCGAAAGTAATGTGATTCAAAAAAGCGGAAGCTGGTATAGCTACGAAGGCACAAAACTCGGTCAGGGACGCGATGGCGTTAAAGAATTATTAAGAGATAATCCTGAACTCGCTGCAGAAATTGAGAAAAAAATTAAAGATAAACTCAATCCACCTGTTGAAGTAAAAGCATAATTGAAAATAGGGCAGATTAATTAAACAGAACGATATGTTGTTTAATTCATTCGAATTTATCTGCCTGCTTTTAATTACTTTCTTTTTATATTATTTACCTGCCATCCAAAAATGGCAGGTTTTTATTTTAATAGCAGCCGGTATTGTTTTTTACGCATTTTTTAATCCTTACCTCTTACTGCTACTATTTGCAAGTGCAAGCATTTCATATGCCTTTACTTACCTGGTAATTCACAACAATGGGAATAAGAAAAAATTATTTGCCACCATTGGGATTGCTATTAATTTAGGTGTTCTGCTATTTTTTAAATACAGCGGATTTTTTGCCGACCTATTTTTAAGCAGTGATAACGTTATGCGCAATTTTTTAGTGAGCATCCCACTGCCAATTGGTATATCGTTTTATACTTTTCATGGCATCAGCTTGCTGGTTGATGCTTATCGCAACGATGAAAGTCAGCGCTGGGTGCCAACATTCAATTATCGAAATTCCATATTGTATACATTGTTTTTTCCTCAGCTAGTAGCAGGGCCAATTTTACGCGCTAAATATTTTATCCCTCAAATTGTCAGCAAACAATTTAATCAGATAAACTGGGTATTTTGTTTCAGGCATTTGTTGATAGGTTATTTTTTAAAAATGGTAATTGCAGATAATTTAAAAGAACAAACAGCTTATTTCTCGGAAGATTATCTGATTACATCCATGTCATCTATTACCAGTATTATTTTATTGATTGGTTATGCTTGCCAGATTTTTGCCGATTTTGCCGGCTATTCATACATTGCCAGAGGGCTAGCCGGTTTGTTTGGATATACCATCATTTTAAATTTCAATTACCCGTATATCGCTAAAAGTTTTGCCACCTTTTGGAGGCGATGGAATATTGCGCTATCGCAATTTATGCATCAATATTTATACATTCCATTAGGAGGCAATAAAAAAGGATTATGGTTTACTTATCGCAATATTTTTATTACTATGGCTTTAGCGGGATTTTGGCATGGCGCAGCGTTAGGGTATTTGATATGGGGAATTTACCACGCACTCTTTTTAATGTTAGAACGACCATTTAGGGCAATTAAATTAACAACTGCAGGAGGTATGATAAAACGTTTAGCCGTGTTTTTTATCGTAGTTTTTGGATGGGTATTTTTTGTTTTCCCTGAACCTGAGCGTTTACTTTTATTTTTACAAGCGGTGCAATTTAATTGGCAATTGCCATTACATTATGCACCCATTTATTTTACCTGTTTATATAGTTTACCCATTCTGGCTTTTCATGTATATGGTTGGAGGAAAGAAAATGGCAAACAACCTTCACCTGTTTTTAAGCAGGTAGTTTTTGCCATTATGTTGTTTATGATAATTGTTAATTCAGGTAGTGCAGGAAGTTTTATTTATTTTCAATTTTAACATGATTAAAAACGTTGTAATATATACTATCATTTTATTTATCAGCTATTACCTGATTACACTGGTAATACCTAACCCTGTGCCTATTCCTGAAGCGCCATGGCATAAAAATGAATTAAAGGTCAGTTTATTAAAAACACAACAATCGCAACCACCCATTGCCATAGTTGGCACTTCATATAGTAATGTGCTTGATATGCAACAAATGAATTCAGGTTGTATCAATTTGTCGTTTGGCGGGCATACGGCATTAGATGGCATTTTACTTTTGCGTCACCAAAAAATTGTTCCTGAAAAATTATTAATTGAAATTAATTACGGCAATTTTGACACCACCGGTTGGGTAAATAAATATATTCAGTATCCAACACTATTTTCCATCAACCCATATGAAAACAGACCAACAGTTTATGCTACCGGATTATTGGTGAAGCTGCTACAATACGACTACGTTGCATTTAGCCGGACAGGTCAGTATGTGGACAGTGTTGCAGTGCATAATGCAATGGTCATATTAAAACAACCGGAATCACAAAATCACAATATCCGCGATTTAAATAATTATACAATAGCACTCAAAAAAAACTTAGTTTGGTTTGAAGAGCAAGGCACTTCCATTTATTTTTATCTCATGCCGTTTAATCCGGAATTATGCGATTTACCGTATTTAGATAAAATCAGAACAACGTATTTATCGGTATTTGCAAATTCTGATTACCACTTCATATTAAGTCCTGACTGCTCACCCTATTTCACATACGATGGCAGGCATTTAACTGCTGAAGAGGGAGAGATGTTTACTATTACCTTATTAACAAATATTAAATAAAAGAATAGGTTAGCAAAATAAACGCTGTGGTTTATGGTTCGCGATAAAAAAATTATGTTAATTGTTGAATTACTATGTAATTATTATTAAACCCTAATAAAATGCTAATTGTTTAACACTCCGAAACTCACCAGATATTATTTGAATTATATAATTACTAGGCGGTAAATTAACTTTCACCTCATCATGTTGCCCGTTAATTTCGCCAAAAGCAACGCAACTACCCATCATATTAAATATTGCATATTGTGTATTATTACTTACTTGTTGCAGATTAAAATAAAGCGTCTTATCAAAATAATAAACATAAGCCGTATTATCTTCTTGCCCTTCAATATCAGTGTGTATTATAACCGGATTAATTATAATATTTGGCTCGACACCAACAAGATCGCCAGCAACAATTGATGAATCAACAAATCGCTCATAGGCATAGTCTTTAATAATTAGTGTCCTGCCTGAATCTAAAACACTACACCTTATCCAACCATAGTGATATTTTTCATCGCCGTCAACAAAATGAATGCCTAAGTAATGGTCTGTTTTTTCGGGATACCAGTAACCACCATTACTAATAATATTAAACACTTCCCCTTCCCATGATGTAGTAGAAAAACTAATCTTCCAAGCCATTCTTTGGTAAGCCCAATTTTGAAAACTTAATTCACTATTGATTGACAATCCAATAGGTAAAGCATATGGCAAATATTTCAACGATACATGATACGATGTAACTCCAGCAATTTCATTTCTGCTATCGCCAATTGCCCCCGCCCATATTTTTTCTATATATGTAGTAGCAAAGGAAAAAGTATAGTAGGAAATGTTCCAAAATGAAAACTCCACTGAGCCATTATTATCAATATCCAACATCGCATGGTCCCAATCGCTATCTAAAACATAATCCGGCTCTATATCTGTATAAACAACTTTTGCTTCAGCTGAATGCATGCATAAAAAAGTAATTGCAAATGCAGAATAATTGGGAAGATCGTATTTAGTTGATTTCAATTTTTTCATTGCATTTTAATTAATTTTTCAACCTCAACATTGTTGTATCCATTGTAAATTAATACAGTGTAAATACCTACAGGGAAATTGCTTACATCAATATTTTGCCCCTCCATTACTTGTTGGTCAAGTAAAAGCTTTCCTGTTACATCCAATATTGTCATGTTATAATATTCTTGGATATCAAGAAAAGCATTACTCATAAATGTAAATGAAGTTGAGGTTGGATTAGGAAACAAAGTAAATACATTTTCCATTTCCCCTAATCTTAGTACGAATGGCGATAATTGTATTTTAAAATAACCTGCAGAATATCCCGGAACAACAACACAAGCCGCACCTGGCGGGGCCGATCCTGCACAAGATGAAGTTGTAGAAGAAGTAGCAATGTCCAAAATTTCATATCGATTATTATATACCCCTTCCTCTTGACATAAATCATAAGCTTCTGCCATGCTAAATAATGCACTACGCCCGGAATTCGAATATAATTGTTCTGCATCAATAGCGAAAATTTCAATCGGAAATAGATCCAGTCTTACTGCATCTGCGTAAGGATAAAAGGATATTAAGTTTTCTGGGTTTATTACATATTTTTGATGAGCTGAATTTATATTTGTATAATAAACATAAATGTTTTCTCGATCTTGGTCAATAAAAATACTAGGGGTAAGATTCAAATTGCCGAAAACCAAAGAGGCTGAATTTGGCAAATAATCCAAACTGTTTGAAGAAATTTCACTTAACAGTTTTAATGTATGATAGGTAGTACGTGGAACAAAATATTCATTAATTTTATTTTCATCACATCCTGTATCGTCGCCGACTTCATTTGGCAAAATACCTAATTCAATTTGATCTTGCTTATCGCTTTCATTCAAAAAATCAATTGTACTCCCACCAACAAAGTTTTGCCACGTAGAAATAGTGTAGAAATTGGGGTTAATAAATTCCGGGTAATAATTCATTTTAATGTTTTTTAAATGCCATTCTTGCAGTAAATAGGCATGGGCGAAACTATTTGTATAAACACTTAGTCGCATTTGAAGGTCATCAAGTGAACCTTTTTCAGTATCTAAAAGATTAGATTCTGTTGTCCACAATTGTTTGCCTTTGGCTACAAATTCATCAAAATGAAGGGTTGCATTATGCCCTAGATAATTTTGTTTATGCCTCGTCCTCGTCAGGTCTCTAAAATTACCGGTTTTTGCACCTATGCCTATTATATCATCAAATGCGCACCTTAAATTTTCATCATATTCTTCAAAGTCCCATAAATCAGTAAAATCTTCATAAACATCGTCAGTTAATAACTCAGGGTCAAGGCACAGTGGAATTTCCCGCCAATTTTCATTGGTACCACCTCCATTTGATTGCGGTGTATAATATGGATGCAAAATAACAGCATCAAAATCCAGGTCGCCATTTTCATCGTCATCATTTTCATAATGATTATATAAATCTTCATTCCATTCCGGCAATCCGCCACCACCTCCGGTAAGGTTAAAATCTTCAATAGTTTTAAATGGGGCACCTGTAGAATGTAAGTTTTCCGCAGGAATTCCATAACCAATACCATCAAAACCTGATTCATCATTTAATATACCGATATAATTATGTGCATCCGTTACTTGCATTGCGGGTGGTAATACCTGTGACAAATCAAAATAACTTGAATAGTCTAATCCGTGAATATAATCCCAATAAAATGAAAAAGCCGATTTTGGTGTGCCACCAAGTCCAGAATTTTTAAAACCCATACTTCTGCCATGAAATTTTGAATAAACTTCATTTCCTAATTCAATACCTACAACATTTATTCCATGCTGATTGACCAAATAATCAATAATTTCAAGGTTGCGCTGTGCCGTTTCATTGACAATGTCAATACATAAAATCACATCTACCCTATAATCATCATCCTCCTTTTCAGGGTCCTGTTCTTCAATTTGTTTTACGAGGCTAATAAATTCATTAATATATAGCGGTTGTTCTTCGTAAGTGTCAAATTCTGGTAGCGAGGGATCAAATTTTATTTGACTGTTATATTGCCTTATTAGGCTTAAAAAATCATCTTGATCAGCGGTGTTAATCCAAGATAAATCAAGTGGAACTGGTGGCACTGCTAAAAAATCCTCAATAATATCATCAGCTTCCTTCTCCGGCACAGACATTATACCATCAGTATAATCATAATAAGCTATAATTTCATCAAGATTAAAGCCATATCCACCATTCCACTTCAAGTGATCATCACTATCAGGGTCTAGATTCTGAGAACCCAGAAGTCGTGAAAATTTTCCGCCCGAACCATCCGGAAAACGGAGCACTCTAGGTTTCAATTCTGTCAGCAAGGTCCAAGGGTCTTGTGTATCTTCATACTTGATATTTTCAGATTCCGGTGCGTGTTGGAACATACTTGAAACATTAACACCGAACATATCAGGGTTCACTATGTTGGCATTGCCAGAGGGTGTAACATAAATAGAATAAGGATCGATAGTCCAAAAATTGCTAGTTGTATCATTATAAATTGTGTAGACCGTATCATACCCATCTATAAGAACAGAAATAGTGTCTCCAAATTGATACGTCTGTTCTTCCAACGAATCATTTGGATTTGAATCAGGTAGAAAATATACATTCAATGAAACGTTCAGGTTCATTGGATTTTCAGCCTTCAAAGTTTCCATTAGGCTTAAATTGATAAGAAAACTTACAAAAATTGCTAAGCAATTTTTGTACACGGGATTTCTTGAAATCAAGTACAAAAATTTAATTTTTTTCATCGTAAACAATTTTAAAATGAAGAAATTAGTTATGGGGTTATTTAAATTGGTAAGTAAATTTAATTATTCTTTCAGAAAATTAAAATAATTTTCACTTTTTTTTGGCGCGATTTTTGATAAATTAAATGACTTTATTGTTTATTTCAATACAAAAACATCCTCTGCATTAATTTAAATACTTCAGCTTAATAATTTCTCTTTCAGTAAGCATTCTCCAACGACCACGAGGTAAATCGCGTTTGGTTAATCCTGCATAAAGTGTGCGGTCCAACCGTTCAACATTGTAGCCTAAATGTTCAAATATGCGTCGAACAATTCGGTTTTTACCAATATGTAATTCTATACCTACAACATTTTTTTTGGTAGCATGTGCAAAATCAATTCCATCAACATAAGCAACACCATCTTCTAGTTCAACACCTTCGCGAATCACATTCATATGTTGAATAGAAACAGGTTTATCGAGTTCAACCTCATATATTTTTTTCGCACCAAAACTTGGGTGAGCGAGTTTTTGTGCAAGGTCGCCGTCGTTAGTTAATAATAATAATCCAGTGGTATTTCTATCCAATCTGCCAACCGGGTACACGCGTTCGTTAGTAGCGTTGGCAATTAATTCCATTACTGTTCTTCTACCCTTTTCATCATCAACCGTAGTTAAAAAATCTTTGGGTTTATTTAAGAGGATGTACACATAATTGGTAGGTTTAACCAATTTATCGCGGTAGCTTACTTTATCGCCGGGCATTACTTTGTAGCCCATTTCGAGCACCACTTTATTGTTTACTTTCACAAAACCCTGTGCAATAATTTCATCACATTTTCTTCTTGCTGCAACTCCTGAATTAGCCAGGTATTTATTTAATCGTGTACCTGTGTCAGGTAATGCTGCAGGTTTTAAACTTAATTTTGCAGGTATACCTTTTTTAGGGAATTTATTTTTTGTCAGCACCGGTTTTGGTGCAGCTAATTTTAATCGTTTAGTGTATTTACTTTCCGATTTTTCTACTTTATCGGTGCGGTCAAATTTATCGTTGCGGTCAAAATCAGCCGATTTTTTTTCTACTTTTTTAAATGCAGGTTTTTTGTCGAAACGGCTGGATTGGAAATCGCGTTTTTTATTGAGTTTATTCATTAAATCGCGTTCCTTCTTTTTGGGAACATCTTTTTCATATCTGCTGCCGGAAGTATTTCTTCCACCGCGTTTATGAAAATTATCGTCGCGTTCACCTTTTTGTTTATCCCATTCGCTGCGTTTTTCGGTATACTGTTTAGCATACTTTTTCGCACGTTCGAGACGCTCCACCTTGCGGTTAGGATTACTTTTCTGCTCAGGATTTTTCCCTGCAGTCTGAATTTTAGGCGTGTCCTTTTTAGTGTAGTTACTTGTCGGACGACTCGTCGTTTCCGTCCTGTTGCTCTTCAGTTTCACTGAGGTCCTGCTCTTCTTCGGCATCTCCGTCTCCTCCCCTTGAAATCTGTTCGTCTTCCGGTTGCTCGAGGTTTTCGTCGGACGGCTGTTCGAGGACTTCGACGGCCTGCTCGTCCTGTTGTTGTTCGGTTTCTTCATTGTCTTGGTTTTGGGCATCATCACGACGCTCGTTATGTAAATTCACCTGATTGTAGGCTTCATCCTCATCAATATTTTCCATGATGTCAGATGGGCTGCCTATACTTGAATCAGAATCTTTTTGCTCAAATTCTTTCAAACGTGGCAATTCTTCGAGACCATTAATCCCGAAATAGTCCATAAAATATTGTGTAGTGCCATACAATAACGGTCTACCAGCTGTTTCAGCACGTCCTGTAATTTTAATCAGGTCGCGTTCCATCAGTTTTTGGATGGTATGGTCACAGTTTACACCACGTATTTGCTCGAGGTCGGTTTTGGTAACCGGCTGAGAGTAGGCAATAATTGAGAGGCATTCAAGGGCTGCCACCGACAATTTGCGTTTTGCACGATGTTGTAACAGGGTGGTTATCGGCTTATGGTAATAAGGTTTTGATAAAAACTGGTATCCACCGCCGGTTTTAGCGATTTCGAAAATAAAATCGTCGCTTTCATATTTCATGGTCAGCAGCTCAGCCTGTTCAGTAATGGCTTCCAGGCTCACTTCCTCACCGGAGTAGGTGAATAATATCGTTTGCAGCTCAGCAGCCGAAATGGGTTGCTCGCTACTGAATATCAAGGCTTCTAAGAGTTTCTGAAGGTCGTTCATTGCGGTGCAAATCTAAGGAATTGTTGGGGCACACAGCGCTTTTTGGTGAGATTTTTGTAAGTAAATCGACAATTCACCTACAAGCGATAACTTTGAAGCTATGTTTCGAAATATTACCTTACTCCTTACATTTTTTGCGCTAACAAGCAGCCTATTTGCCCAAAGCATCAACTTTCAGCCTTTGAGCCTGGAAGATGCCATTATTGAAAGTGGCAAAACCGGCAAACCTGTCATGTTTATGGCCTACCAGAGCACTTGCACTCACTGTGAAAAAATGATTAATGAAGTATTTCCCGATACCATGGTAAGTAATTTTTACAATGCCAATTTCATTAATATCCGTATTGATATGTTGGATCAGGCCATGGCAAAAAAATATATTCAACAATTTTATCTTTCTTCTTTCCCCACATTTATCATCATAAATGGCAAAGCAGAAACATTGTATCAATATGTTGGCGAATTTAAAGCAGCTGAGTTTGTTAAGCAGGCGAAGTTGTCGTTAGACCCTGCCAATCAAATTCCAACCAACAGAAGAGCATTTGAAGCCAATCCAGCCGATTCAACTGCGTGTTATAATTATCTGCTAACATTATCACGTGGCCGTTTAGCTACACAAAGTGTTGCCTCTGCCTATTTTAATGCCAACAACAAACAATTAGAATTCACCACTTCAAACTGGCGCATTTTAAGTATGAGTGTAAGTAATTTAGATTCTGAAATTTTCAGATACATGTTGGAGCACAAAGCAGATTTTGAAAAGGTAGCTTCCACAAAAAAAGTAGAGCGCAAATTTTATTTAACGGCTGCTTACAATTTGCAAACGCCTGCAACAACAAACGATACTACTAATTATTTTCGATATAGAAATTTAGCTGCTAAAGTAGGTTTGCCGATAATTGATTCATTAATATTGGTTACAGATTTATCGGTATATGAAAAAAACAAACAGTGGGATGCTTACATACAAGCAGCAAAATCGGGTGCAGAAAAATATTTGTGGAACGATGCCAATTCGCTGAGAAGAATAAGCGATATGATTTATGAGCACAGCAGCGATAAATCTACTTTAGTTAAGGGAGCTAATTTTGCAGTGCGAAGTGCAGAACTCAAACCGGAATATTTTAACAATTTGAGCGCCGCAAAAATTTATTTCAAATTAGGTTATAACGACCTGTCGAAAAAATATGCCCAACAAGCCATTGCAGAAGGCAAAAAGAAAAACATGAATACTGTTGAGGCGAATAAGATTTTAGAAGAGCTGGGTGGTTGATGTATTAATCTAGAAATGATAAACAAAAGTAGTATCATTTTGCGCCCAAAATACACCAAAACCATTTGTTATATTGGTATAATTTAATTTCGGGTCGCTCAACAACAGCTCTATCCCTTCTGTTTCTGAAATATTGGCAACATAATCGAATAGTTCTTTTGATATTACATTACATTCAAATTCACATTTCTCAAATGGAACAATATTCTCCAGGTGGTACACTTTAGAACAAATAAATTTAAAGGGAAATGTAGTTCCTGCAAAACAATTATCCGCGTACAATTTTATAAAGGTATCATTAAACTTAAAAACACCTGGGCTACATCCAAATGGTTCATCGTCAGGGCTTTCAAAAACGTCATAAAGAATTACGGTATCTTCAATATAATAACGAAAGCCGAAAGAATAAAAATTATCATTGGAAGGGTCGTCGGTAAAAACAGGCTCTAACGAAAAAGCAGGATCTCCATTAATATTTTCAAAATCTGTCTCATAAACAACTTCCTCCAAATTTATAGGTTGAGGAAATATTACATTTTCGGAAAATGCTGTTTCGAAACCATCCGCAACCACATTTATGGAATAACTATTTCCCGGAGTCGGTAAATAGGATGTTATATAAAGACCCGGTTCAGGTTCCACCAATGTATCAACTACAGTATTATTTTCCAATAGTGTGATTATTGCAGCACTCACATTAACATCAATTTCATCCAGGTAATACGTTCCTGTTGGAGGCAATGTATGTGTTAAATAAATTGTCACCCCATTTTCATTTGAAATATTGCCAAATACCACCAGGCGGTCACCACTATATTCCAAATCATAATTATCCAGCCGCTTACTGCAAGCAGCTAATATGTATAAACCAAAAACGACAAATAGGTATTTTGATAAATAGCGCATTTTAAAATTTTAAGCTGTAACTTAAAAATGGTACAAATTTGAAAACGGTTTGCTGCGTAACATACGATTCATAACCAATTGGTGGATATGCGTTAATTGGCAGCCCTGTGTAACTTATCTCCAAGTACATTGGGTTGTTTCTGGCATATACATTATACACTCCAAACGTCCATTTACTGAATTTATAGGTTGAAATTTGTTTTTCTCTGATGAATGAAAAATCTAATCGATGATAATCCGGCAAACGGTTTCCATTAATTTCATCAAAAATATAAGATGGAAAACCACTTGGGTCAATAAATACAGCAGATGGCAAAGTAGCCGGCCTTCCGGTTTGATAAACGAATAAAGTTTGCAACGACCATTTATCAGTTAAAATAAGTCCTGCAGTTATACCAAAGTCGTGGGTAATATCATATTTCGAAGGAAAATAGTTCCCGTTATTTAATCCTCCGAATCGCCTTTTGCTGCTACCATAAGTATATTCCAAAGTGAGATTTAAATATTTAAAATCTTTTTCAACAAATAATTCTGCACCATAAGCTTGTCCTAATCCGAAAGGAATAATGCGCTCTGTCCAATCACTGGAAGCATTAAATAAACTTGCTTGCCCCGGAACAAATGAAACAAGGTTATGCATATTTTTATAATATACTTCAGCTGTAACTTTTAAGTCAGCCTTATGAAAATTTTTGAACCACCCAATACTCATTTGCGACGCTGATTCAACTGGTGCTGATTCGGTAGCCGGAAGCCATATTTCGTTAGGTAGTGTACTTGAATTGAGTGATAAATAATGAAAGGGTTGACTCAT
>Ga0075154_10002354_pt1 | contig 12402 bp, 11 predicted proteins | sample JI71714BDNA_FD_70965 | JGI IMG/M metagenome (GOLD analysis project Ga0075154, IMG submission 70965) | Wastewater effluent complex algal communities from Wisconsin, to seasonally profile nutrient transformation and Carbon sequestration -... | ecosystem: Engineered > WWTP > Effluent > Algae... | reverse complement strand
GAAGTTTGCAGACTCCCACTCATTAGGGCCGGGAGTATCAACTAAGGTAAAGCCTGTGAGAGAAGATAATTGGCTAATTGCTTCAATCGGATGCTCTATCTCAAAGCGTGTAGTGTGATCGGGATTGCCTTTTTCTCTGATTTCACGGGTACGCAGCAGGAATTTTTCCTGAATTTTGCCAGCGTCACCCTCAACAAGAATGACTGGTTTTCTTTCTCCTTCTCGATACTCTAAAAGTTTGGGAGTTCCGCCCGGTTTAATGTGTCGGACATCTGTACGGCAGATGGTACAGGCGGCCGTTTCACTCGCCAGCACATCAGCACCGATGATAGAATTTAAGAAGGTGCTTTTGCCAGCTTTCATTGCTGCTATGACGGCTACTTGATACTTCTGATCTTGCAAAGCCTTTAAAGCTTTGTTAATTTCATCTTCAATGCTTTGTAGCCCTTGACTTTCATCTCCCTGAATGCGGAGTCCGTCACGGAATTCTTTGAGATATTGTAAGAGGAAAGTGCCTGTACTGTCAATGCTGGTGTATGCTGCTTGAAATTCTTGAGAAGACATAAATTGACACTTTTAGTTGAGGGACGGGCTAAGTTAGAGCTAGAAATTCGCGGTTCAAATTGATATAGATTGTGCGCTTACCAACCTATCCGCCAGGGGTTTAAACCCCTGGCTAACAGCGAAAGTCCTCTGAAGAGGACTGAAAATTTTGTACATTAAGTATTTAGTCCTCTTTAGAGGACTTTCGCTATGAGACGGGGGTTTTTAACCCCCGGCGGACTCCTGCTACCACACCAGCACCCGCAGCAGCGGAACCTACTGCTTTCGCTACTTCATCACCTTTAGCCATTGGAATACCTCAGTTTAAGGAACAAAAACTAACTGTTTGCCTAACGGAAGATAACTAAACAGGCTAAACTTGAACGATCGCGATCGCACTTTTCTGCTTTTGTCAGTATTTATACTTAGATTGTGATTCGGTAATTTAATACTAGACTACTTATTGTTAGCAAACAACTAACAAACGCTAGCAATTTCGGTTATGCTGTCGTTAGTCAAATCTCACGACACCCACAATGGCATCCAAGGAAGACTTATTTGCCGAAGCCGCCAAAAACTGGGACTTAGAAAGGCTCTACCAAGCTTTTGCAGAAGCTAAACGCCAAATCTCACCCCGATCGCGCCGGGGACTTACAGAAACAGAAAAACTCTACCTCCGAGGATTGCTTTCCGGTTGCAGTCCCGCCGAAATCGCTAGAAAAATGTTTCAGACTCCCAAAAGTGCAGAAGTTTATCTATGTAAAACTTTATACCAATATGTCAAAAACTCGCAGATGTACCTAACGAACCTGTAGGAAATTGGCGCAATATTTGCGATCGGCTACAGGAAGCCGGATATAAAACTCAGTCTTCTCCTGAATTTAAACTAAATAATTCTATACCTACAGAAGCCTTAGTAAAAATAGTTAATATAGGTTGGCTTGAGCAAAGTACAGTATCAATTGATATTAATATTCGACTAGAATTCCCCTCAACTTCAGAAACTCCCAAAACCGAAGACTTGGATCGAAAAGACTAGATGCACGATGCACTGATACTAACAGATTTGATAGGATACGGTTGGGAGCATCCCGATTTTGCATAGGCGAACCATTACCGCAGACAATTTATTAGTCATAACCAGAGATTTACAGCGGTCATGCTTCGCCCTTACCCCAAAGTTATGCCTTAACCACCTTGGCGGTTGCTATATGTTAAAGCCCCGACTTTTTTAAGAAGTCAGGGCTCTAGGTATTATGTTTTTGAGGTTTGCTTAACTATTTATACCAATTTTAAAAAAGAATGCAACAGTAGTCTTGTCTCTCCCCTTTATAAGGGGGGGTCAAAGATTGTTGCACGATTTTAGAGAAAGGGTATTAGTAAAGTACCCACAGACAATATTCCATACTACCTCATACTACATACCTGTTGATATAAAATTCAAAGTACACACCTAAAAAAAACTGTTTGAAACTAACTTTTATTCTGCACTATCCTGGGGTATGATTAGTCTGGGACACACGTATTGCCCACCATCGGTATCTCTACAAGGCCGCCTCGAATAATTCGACGTAAACAACTCAACTTCGTGATTAACCGTGGACTTAACAGTCGCAGGACTTGGCAGTGCTTGAGAAGCTGGACTCAGATCGACTAGAGTTATAATTGCCAGTATTGTTGATGAAATCAAAACATTAGGTTTCATTTCTTTGTTTTTTCCTCTTTTAAGCTTTGACGTGCCATTCCTATCCATATATCCTCATCCAATTCTTGAGAATCCGCATACTTAAGACAAATTTTCCACAAAGGTTGAGCTTCTTTCGTCTTTTTCATCCCTTCTAGAACTTGTGCTTTTAAACAGTAAGTTGCCGCTCTTTCGCTATCTATCTTGCTCGCTGCGTCCAGATGTTGCAGCGCCTCTGGATATCGAGCCTGTTTCAAGCGAGCCCAACCCAAATTTTTGAGCAAAGAATATTTGACTTGATCGTCCTTAGCTAATTTTAAACCTTGCAAAAGCAAATGAACAGCAGCAGGATAGTTTTTTTCGTGAAGAATATATAACCGCGCTAGGTTACTGTAAGCAGCAGGCAAACCCAATTTAGCAGCTTCGCGATATTTTCCTCGCGCACATCCCAAATCCTGTACCTCTTCGCACAGCCATCCTAAATTATAAAGAGCAGTTCTGTTTTTGGGGTCTAGGGACAGGGCTAATTGATAGGATTCTTGAGTATCAGCCAATCGATCCGCCTTATAGTTTTCAAATCCTCTATTATTAAAAAGGGATGCGAGTTCCGGCAACCCTATTTGCCAGCCACCAAACCCTACTGTCAGCATTAAGAGCAAAGCAGCCCACTTAGAGTTATGATGCTTTTTAGGTGGCTGTTTTATAGCATTAGAAATGTTAGCTAATGGTTTTGTGTTTAGCATATTTTAACTCGGAACTAGAGAGATATTTAATTTGCCATATGGCGTAATGTTGACACTACGTATATGTATGCGACCATAGATTAATCCTTCATCGATTCCGAGGGACTATCAGGAGAGTTGCAGAAAATCAATCACTAGACTTGGCTATGAACGAGAGATACCAAGGCTTTTAGACTTAAGTTGACACCTAGGCTTTCTTCCTTATTCCTCAATTTCCCCCATTCCCCCCTTGGGGCTGGGCTGTTCCATTCTTTGTAGGGGCCGTGCCCCCGTGCCGGCCAGGGCTGTAACATTGCTCTTGTAGGGGCAATCCCACGCCCGGTTGCCCCAATCTCTGAAATGAGGGAAAATGGTCGGTGGAGGGGGTAGGCACGCACCATCCACTACCCCTACAAAGCCATCGTTTTTTGGAGAATGAAACCGCCCTGCCGTGCCGGCCCTCTTCGTCCACGATTTTGTAGTTGTTTGGTGAGATTGGGGCGCGCACTCACAGGCACCGCCCCTACAAAATGATGAAACAGCCCAGCCTTGGGGGGGTGACTTCTTCCTTCTTCCTTATTCCTTCGGTTATAATTAAAACTGCTTCATCGCGCGTTCCATATCCCGCTTGTCGTCGCGTTTCTTCATATCTTCCCGCTTGTCAAACAGTTTTTTGCCTTTCCCCAAACCGATATCCAGTTTTACCCATCCGCCTTTCAAATACATTTTTAACGGTACTAAAGTCAAACCTTTTTCTTCCACTTTACCAATTAATTTACGAATTTCCTGCTTGTGCATCAGCAGTTTGCGGGTGCGACGAGGTTCGTGATTAAAATAGTTGCTAGCACTTCTCCAAGGGGAAATATGAACGTTAATCAGCCACAGTTCACCATTGCGGACTAAAGCATATCCGTCCCGCAAATTAGCTTTACCTTCCCGAATTGATTTGACTTCGGTTCCCTTCAACTCGATTCCCACTTGATATGTATCTATAATTTCATAGAGATGCCGCGCTTGTCGGTTATCACTAAGAATTTTGTATCCTGGACTTTTTTCGCTCATTGTTATCTTCCCTTTATCTCCCTTAAAATTATTATAACTCTAGCTTCTCTGTAGAGAAAACAGAAGCTTGACAAAACTTAAATTACAAGTCTAGGCATTACCAATTTTGCTGAGCTAAGATGTCACTAACGTGAATGTCAAGCGGTATCATGCAGCGCACCAAGATTCCTGATTCTGGTATCCCAGATTCTGTCAGTCCCCATCCTGCGGTTAATTTGGTTTTGCTAGCTCCTTCTGTGCTCGCACTCACTTGGTTTTTGGCAAATATCTCGGCTGTTAAGTGGCTGTTATCCTCGTTAGTCGAGATACCAACTCTCTACAAGATACTAATTGGTTTATTGATTGTAGCATTAGTGGTGCGATCGATTGGAACTTCGGGGCGATCGCGCCCATCGATGCCAAAATTTGTTTTGAGGCGCTATCCCCTGCTGCTGATGTTGGGTGCCGGCATTTGCTCGATCGCACTTCAGTCCATAATTGAGATCCAACATATCACCGTACTGCTGTTTATCCTAGGAACCTACGGATTATACGGGTTGTTTTCCGAACCCCATTTTTGGCAAAAAAACTTGCCCGTTGCAGGCTTATTGGCTTGTATTTTACCATTCAACAGTCAGTTGAGTAGCGGTTTAGGTTTACCGGCGCGAGTGATAACTGCACAAGTAGTAGAACAATTACTTTCGGCGTTGCAAATCGGAGCTATTTCCTCCTACGATATCATCGTGTTAGAAAATGGCATCGCCCATGTTGACGTACCTTGCAGCGGCATTAAAACCTTATTTGTCGGGACGCTATTTTTGCTGACAGCGACTTGGATCGAAAGTCGTAAATTAGGTTTAAAATGGCTAGCTTTATGGGCTGCTAACTTCTTAATGTTAGTTTCGGCTAATGTCGCACGAGTTGCAGTGCTAGTCCTAGTTACCATAGTTTTTCAACAGCAAATGTATGCGGAAATTCTGCACGTACCCCTGGGAATTGTGGGATTAGTCTCTGCTTGTTTTTTGACTTGGCTGATGTTGCAGAAAATTCCCAAATTTCCAGAATTACCAGCAAGTAATTTTTCCCCAAAAGACGACTCAGAAATATTCAGGAATCAGCCTTTAGCCCCACTCGGAGTAATTGCCGTAGTGGTTGTTATGGGGCTGGTTTCTCAATTATATCATGTAGAAAGTGCCAAAGTGGCGATCGCCCCCTTGAACATCCCACCACAAATTATATCCCAGTCCATACCCCTCAACCCCAGGGAACAAGAATTCTTTGGTAATTATCCCGGAACACAGACAGAAAAAATCAGATTTGTGTCAGGAAAATTGCGCGGTTCCCTGCTGACAGTTGCTAGCACATCTTGGCAGACATATCACGCACCGGAGTTATGTTTTTTCGCCAGTGGCATTCCAGTCGATCGCATCGAAAAAAAACAGCTAACATCAGATGTGATAGCCCGCTGGCTGTCTCTCAAAAACAACCAACTATCTGCCGCATACTGGCTCCAATCCACCCAAGGAACAACAGATAATTTCTTGTCACGCATCAGCAGCGGTATTCGTCACAAAAATCAAACTTGGGTGTTAGTCTCCATGCTCTTTGACAGTTATGTAAAACCCGAAGATTCCGAAATCAAAAACTTCATTACCGATGTCCATGATGCCGTCAATATTAGCTTAAAAGGATAAAAAAAATGAAGAAACTCAAACTCGCACTTAATATAATATTTCAGTCAATATTTTGGCTGTGGAACCTGACATTTTTGTCAATTGTCTATCTAGGTATTTTACCAGTTCTGGCTATACCCTTATTTCAAGCCACCATAGACGGAATTATCCCCCTGGAATTTTCCTTAACCCTCACCACCCTAATTGCAGTACCTACAATCTCTACCATCATCGGAGCCAGGTATTTAATAAAGCAACCATTGCAGTTAATGCGACTGTTTTACGGAGTGGAAGCGCCACTATTTTTGCTTTGCTTAATTCGGTTGTTTCTACTGCGAGAACTTACTCCCGCCAGCTCTCAAATTATCGCTACTATAGCCTTGTGTATCGGAGCATTCTTAGTAGAAATTCTTTACGGATACCTGGGAAAAACCGAAAATAGTAGCTCGGAATTATCGGGCTTCCCAAATCAACCAAAACCGTTTATATTAACTAGATTAATAGGAAAAGAAAATAGTGCCAAAATTCAATTAGCCTTTCATAGTTTAATGCTGTTGGTTGGTACTTGGGCTGCCACGTTGCTGATGTTTTACGCTTTACCTGTCGCCATTGCGACCATCGTGGGATTTTTGAGTTTTGCTTGGGTACAACCACTTATAGAATCTTTAAAATACAGTTCATTCTCTATAATTTGGTGGCTACCATTATCCTTAATTATGTTTGGCTTTACCGCCAGCTTATTCGTGGTAATGCCTTCACTTTACGGATTTCTCTATCTTCAATCAGGTTACAAAATATTTCGGAGCTTTGCTTCTCAATATGGTAAAAATCAGGCAATTTTCGGAAGTTTAGCAGTAATAGCAACTTGGGTAGCTATTTTTGCAACTTTGCAGCAACAGCCACAAATTCAAGCACTAAAAATGCTAGGGACTCCGCCCAAAGATGAGAGCAGTCGGCAAACTATATTAGCTAAATCTGATAGGATTCGAGCGGGCTTAGTCAACGCTTATTTATCACCTTACCGCTATCTCAGCACAGTGGAAGAAAACAACCACATTTATGAGATGTACAAAAACACTTTAAATTTGAACAAAGGTGCGGCTCAGGCTGTCCAGAACAGCTATAATTTTTTAATGTCTCCCTTTTTGTATCAAGGCTCTGAGGCGGATGTGAAGACAGCCGAAAAACTCTACGGTGAATTCTTTGATACCGAATTGCAAAAAGGTGATGCCAAAGCAGTCAAACACGCCGTACAATCCACCTCAAATCGGGAAGAAGCTAAAGCAGGTTTGCTGAATGTCAATCAAGAAAAAGTATGGTTGCAATCCCAAGAAGTAACAGTGAAAGAACATGGTGATTGGGCTGATATTCAACTCTACGAAGTTTACAAAAATCAAACACCCAACTTGCAAGAAGTATTTTACTACTTTTCGCTGCCAGAAAGCGCCGCAGTCACAGGAATTTGGCTTGGTGATACTGGGGATTTGAAAAAACGTTTTCCATTTACTGTATCGCCACGAGGTGCAGCTCAGCAAGTCTACAATCAGCAGGTGAGAGAAAATGTCGATCCTGCTTTGCTAGAACAAATTGGTCCGAAACAATATCGCTTGCGGGCTTTTCCCATCCCTGCTAAACGAGAATTCACACAAACTGAGGGACCCACGGAAATGCACCTCTGGCTGACTTACAAAGTGATGCGACAAGCACAGGGTTGGGCGATGCCGAATTTAGCCGAGAAACGCAATATTTTTTGGGACCAAAAGACTCGTCGCACTATGGCGGGGAAACAGGTAAACTACAATGGAAAAGAGGCAAAAGAAATTTGGCTTCCAGCATTTTTGCCCGCAGTTGCACCGCCACAAATTATACCACATCTAGCGAATTTTCCTGGAGAAAATACTATTTTCGCTCAGCCACTGATTGATGTAAATTATTTTTTGCCACAGGTAAAAAAAATAGCCTTGGTACTGGATACTTCTCGCAGTATGGCGACGGAAACTAAAGAGCTCAAGGATAATTTTGAATGGTTGAAAAAGCATATTTTAACCACAAATAATGTGGATTTATATGTGTCGAGTGCGCCCGGTATGTCCCCGAAGTTGGTAGAAAATTTACGCAGTTTTAATGTTGAAAAATTAACGTTTTATGGTTCGATTCAATTGAAGGATATCTTGCAACAGTTTGCTCAGTTGCGTGGCGATCGCACTTATGATAGTGTATTCTTGGTGAGCGATCGGCATAGTTACGAATTATCAGACGATCGCAAAAACGCAATTTCCATGCCCTCACCGCTGTGGACAGTGCATTTGGGAGGTTTACCACCGGGTTATGACGACGCTACGTTAAAGGTGATTCAAGATAGCGGTGGCGGAGTTGCTACGGATATTAAAGAAGCGATGCAGCGAGTGGCTACGACAGCAGCATCTGGCAAGTCTGTAATTAGCGTTGTTGATGGCTATGCTTGGAGTTATGCCAAAAAGCCAAAATCGGAAAAAACTCAGAAATCGACTGCTACAGAGTTAAAAAATGACAAAAATCAAGGTTTTAAACCTATAGCAGCACGACAATTAATTACAGCACTTAGCAAACAGAAAACTTCCAATCAATTGACTCAATTGGATGCGATGCACTCCCTGGCAAAAACCTTTAATGTAGTGACACCTTACTCTTCCATGATTGTGTTAGTGAATGATGCCCAAAGACAGCAGCTAAAGGAAGCTGAAGGGAAGAAAGATCGATTTGAACGAAAGGTGGAATCCGGTAAGGAGGAGTTGACTAAACCTGTTAATCCTTTGAATGTTTCGGGGGTTCCTGAACCGGCGGAATGGCTACTTTTGGGGTTTGGCGCGATCGGGCTTTTGGCAATTTTATACCGTCAGCGGCGCGAAAAAATGGTCTAACGTATGGGCTCAGAAACCGGGTTTTTCACCCAGTTTAGGGTGTGTAACGAACTATTTCGTAAAAAACCCGGTTTCTTTGTCGGAGTGCGTAAATCTTGTAATTACTGAAACTATTGCTATTGTGGCATTTTCTTACTTCCCTCTTCTATAGTGAGTCTAAATAAGTCCTAAAACTCTCTTCTCTTTCCGTTCTTCGCGTTCTTCGCGCCTTCGCGGTTCGTTATATAACTAATCTATTTCCACAAAAACGCGATCGCCCTCAATCTTGATCGGATACGATTCGAGAGAATCCGCAGGTGCATTCAAACATTTACCGCTATCCAACTTGTACTGATATTTATGAAACGGACAAGTAATGATACCGCCGCTTACCTTACCCATATCAATCGGATATTCCAAATGAGTGCAAGCATTGCGGTAACAAGTGACATTCACACCTTGACGGTTTAAAATTAGTGAAGTCTCCTCAACTTTTACTCGCAAAATATCTCTTTCAGGAATCTGATTTAGCGCTGTTATTTCTACCCACATATGATTTTTTGGTTTAAATAAATTATGACAGACTGATTTGCGGCTTTACCATCAGGATAAATTCCAGGTTGCAAATGTAGCTGAGCTATGAGATAATATATCAAAAATTTATATCTATGAAATCCAAAATCTTGACGGGACTCCTGACAGGGCTAGTTGTTGCTGCTAGCACAACTGCGCTGTTTAGTCAACCCAGCCGTGCGGGAAATAATAGCTTTTTTTGCGCTACTCTCAACAGACAGCCTGTCACCTTCGCTCGCAACTCGCGGGGGAGTGTACCCCTTGTCCGCTGGACTTCTAACAACTATTTTCCGCCGCCGTGGACTGCCCAAAAACGCTGCCAAGAGGTAGGTCGAAGATTTCAGCGAAACTACGACAACGGTACTCTCAAATATATTAACACTGGAATTCTGAACGGAGAACCGGTGGTATGTGCTGCTGTTAACAAAGACGATGCTTGTACGAATAGGACTTTGCTATTCACTCTCAAGCGGGGGAGTGATGCTGATGCTACTTTGCAAAGATTGATGGATCGTCGCGGGTTGGCATCTGGATATGTACTATCTGAAACTGGGCCTGGTTCTGTTGATATGGATAGATATTTGGAGGAGACACCTGTTGAGGAAAATGTTTCTCCTATTTCTCCCTAGGTGACTATTCATTATAGCCACTCGATTCCCCTAGCGCGTGTTTTCAAACCCGGAGATCCCCCCTAGCCCCCCTTAAGAAGGGGGGGACAAGAGAGCATTCAAAGTCCCCCTTCTTAAGGGGGATTTAGGGGGATCGAACCTTGGATACAAACCATAGAAACCCAAGAAAACTCAAAGTCCCCCTTCTTAAGGGGGATTTAGGGGGATCGAACCTTGGATACCAACGATGAAACCCAAGAAAACTCAAAGTCCCCCTTCTTAAGGGGGATTTAGGGGGATCAAACCTTCGATAAAAACGAGATTTCCGAAGGTACAAATTAAATTAAATTCAACTCATCTCTTCTATTCACAAATAAAATCAATGAACTTCTATAACAAAATTCCCATCGCCTTAATCGGTACAGTTGCAACTATTGTCATCGCACAACCAACCGCAGCTTTGGCAATATCGGCTGATGAAGTTGGCAAAATAGCTAAATCAATCACAGTCCTGATTGACAGTAAAAATCCGGGTTCTGGAATAATTATTAAACGGAATGGCAACACTTACACGGTGCTCACAGCCCGTCACGTTTTCAAAGATGCTCAAGCTAAATATGAGATTGTCACCCCTGATGACAAACGCTATTTGCTCAATTACAGCAGTGTCAAAAAACTGCCAAATATTGACTTAGCAGTTGTCGAGTTTACCAGCAGTCAAACTTACAGTGTGGCGAAGATTGGTAACTCGGATTTGGCGACGGAAGGGAAAGCTGCTTATGTGGCAGGGTTTCCGAAGACTTCAGCGGCGATTAATACTTCGATTTACCAATTCACCGATGGGCGGATTACTGCTAATGCTTCTCGACCTTTAGAAGATGGTTATGCGTTGGTTTATAGTAACAATACGCTGCCGGGAATGAGCGGGGGGCCGGTATTGAATGAGAATGGCGAGGTGGTGGGAATTCACGGGAGGGCGGATACGAGGGCGGCGGAATCTAGCAGTATTAATCAGAATATTCAAATTGCTAAGACTGGTTTTAATCTGGGGATTCCGATTAATACGAGTTTGAGATTGTTGGCTTCATCTCAAGTCGATGTGGGGGTGAAGGTTCCGAGTGCGCCTGTGGCGACTGGGCCGAAAGCTGATGATTTCTTTATTCAGGGTGGGGATAAGTATGAAAAAGGAGATTATCAGGGTGCTTTGGCGGCTTACGACCAAGCTTTACGAATTAATCCTAATTATGCCCTAGCCTACTACAACCGGGGAAGTGCTCGCTATAATTTAGGAGACAGCCAAGGTGCTATAGCCGATTTAAACCAAGCTTTACAAATTAATCCTAACGACGCCCTAGCCTACTATAACCGAGGAGTTGCCCGCTATTATTTAGGAGACAAGCAGGGTGCGGTGTCAGATTACAACAAAGCTTTACGGATTAATCCTAATTCTGCTGATGCTTACAACGGCCGGGGAGTTGCTCGTTATCGTTTAGGAGATAAGCAAGGTGCGATCGCCGATTACAACCAAGCTTTGCGAATTAATCCTAACCTTGACACTGCGTACAACAACCGGGGAAGTTACCGTCATGGTTTAGGAGACAGCCAGAGTGCGATCGCCGATTACAACCAAGCTTTGCGAATTAATCCTAACTTAGCCGAAGCCTACTACAACCGGGGAAATGCCCGCTATGGATTAGGAGACAAGCAGGGTGCGATCGCCGATTACAACCAAGCTTTGCGAATTAATCCTAACTATGCCAAAGCCTACAACAACCGGGGAAATGCCCGCTCTGACTTAGGAGACAAGCAGGGTGCGATCACAGATTTCAATCAAGCTTTGCGAATTAATCCTAACGATGCCATTGCGTACCTCGGCCGAGGAACTGTCCGCCGTGACTTAGGAGACAAGCAGGGTGCGAGCGCCGATTACAACGAAACTTTGAGAATTAATCCTAATGATGCCGAAGCCTACTACAACCGGGGAGCTGTCCGCTATGATTTAGGAGATAAGCGGGGTACAATTCAAGACTTTCAGAAAGCCGCAGAGTTATTTCAACAGCAAGGAGATCGAGAAAGCTATCAAAAAGTCCTTAACAGTCTTAGGAAACTTCAGTAAACTGCAACAAATTCTCAAAGATCCAGCGCATTACTAACCGCTAATAGATCATTAATACCCGGTAGATCCTCTGCCCTTCCCTCTGACGGAAGCCTGTACGAGCAATATACCTTTGAAGGCTGTGCCGATCAATCAGTTACAATTAGCGTAGAAAGCCGCGATTTTGATACCTTAGTCGCACTTTTTAGCCCTGATAGAAAACTGTTAGCAGAAAATGACGACATCAGCCGATCGAATACCAATTCTTCAGTCACCTTCACCTTACCCGCCAGCGGCCGCTATACCGTAGTTGTTAATGCTTATAAAAAAGGCGAAAGAGGCAGATACACTTTGACAATCCGCTAGTATTAAATTAAAGATAGTATAGAGACGAAGTATTCGGGTGACAACTTTGTGAACAGACGGGAATTAAAAAACCTTGCCATGACACGACTGAAAGAAGTTGAAGTCCTGCTCAAAAACCGTCAATACTCAGGGGCTTACTATCTGAGTGGGTATGTCATTGAATGCGGGCTAAAAGCTTGCATTGCCAAACAGACTCAAAAATTTGACTTCCCTGACAA
>Ga0075154_10002351_pt1 | contig 12411 bp, 15 predicted proteins | sample JI71714BDNA_FD_70965 | JGI IMG/M metagenome (GOLD analysis project Ga0075154, IMG submission 70965) | Wastewater effluent complex algal communities from Wisconsin, to seasonally profile nutrient transformation and Carbon sequestration -... | ecosystem: Engineered > WWTP > Effluent > Algae... | reverse complement strand
CAAGCTAGTGATTTATTTATTTCCTATTTTAAAAGAAAGTTTAAAATTAAAGATAGTGGTGATATAATCCCTGGCCATGGTGGCGTACTTGATAGATTTGATAGCATAATTTTTACAGCACCAGTTTTAGCAATTTATTTAAATAACTAAAAAGAATTAACCAAAAAAAGAATATGGCGTATTCGGTTTTGATAAAAAAAAGTAATTTAAGAAATATAAACTTTACAAAAAAAACAGTATTTAATGTCTTAATATTAGTAATGTTTATATATTTCGCTTTCCACTCAATTTATGGCAGCAGAGGAATATTAGCCTATTTTAAGTTAAAAGCCGAGCTAGAGAACAATCATGGTAAACTTGATGTACTAAGGGCTGAGAGGCTAGAAATAGAAAATAGAGCAAAATTACTCAGACCAGAGTCTCTGGATAAAGACATGCTAGAGGAGAAAGCGAGGAATATTTTAGGTATTTTAAGTCCTAATGAACAAGTCTTTAAGAAGGAAGAAAATTAATTTTGAAAACTTTCCACGGTCAGTAATTAATATCATTAAATGGAAAAAAGGGTACAAAATAGGCTACGCGTAATTGTCGGACTTTTGATTATTTCTTCAGTTGGAATATATCTAATACTTTCAAATCTAGAGGATAATATTGTTTTCTTCTATCCTCCATCAAATCTAGACCAAACAAAGATCGAGCAAATCACAAAATCAGGAAATAAGATTCGTGTTGGAGGCTTGGTAAGAGAAAACTCTATCACAGTTTTAGCTCCGAATAAAATTAGGTTCATTATAACTGACTATAAAAGCGATCTCACTGTAGAATATACCGGCATATTACCGGCTCTGTTCCGTGAAAAACAAGGTATTATAGCAGAAGGAACTATTGAAGATAACATTTTTATTGCAATCAAACTGCTAACTAAACACGACGAAAATTATATTCCACCAGAAATAAAAGATATCGTAATAGATAAGACGAGCTACGAATTAGGAGATTAGGAGATATATCTGTCACCCACCATGACTTATGGGGGTAGTTCACCATGTTATAGGGGCAGCCTACTCCAAAACCTAGCCGATCGATTCTATCCTTTCAAGGGGGATGAGCGCGAGCGCGAGCTGATGTATCCGAACGAATTTATGACAATAGTATATAGACCTGTAGGCCTTATAGTATAAGTCATACAAGGCGCGATTAGAGCGAGGAGCCTGAAAGGCGACGCGGCCATTGTAAGTCTGAGATATGATATAAGGTCCGAAAAGTCGTCATGGCGAGCAAAGCGCAGGCTTTGCGTGGCCATCCAGAAAAAATAAAACAGCAGAGTTAAGCCGTTTTATACTATAAGTACTGGATTGCCACGCTCCCTGGCGGCCCGCTCAGCAATGACTCTTCTGCACTGGCTTTGGCGATCCATGCGAGCAATGCCAGCTCGCTGTGAGGAGGCCGAGATTGGATTACAAGCCATATAAAAACCTTTAAAGTACTAGATTGCTTCGCCTTCGGCTCGCAATGACTTGTATAGCTTATACTGTAAGGCTTACAATCTTATAGAACAAGGTCTAATTTCGTTCGGATACATCAGAGCACGAAGACTAAGAGCGCGAGAACTATTTTACCTATTTTTTCTTAAAAAAGCTGGTATATCTTGAATTTCAGACTTGCCTTTGTGATTAACCGAACTAACATCTCTCCGCTCCTCCCTTGGATGGTCAGAAGCTTCAGCAGCCTTTAGGGAGTTCCACATACGTTTAAATAACGACTGCTTTGGCGACACTCCTTGCTGAGAAAGACGTTCAGGCGCAATAGGCATCAAAGGCTGATTAAGATGAGCAAATTGCTGCGTATCCTGATATTGCAGGTCGGATTGATTTGCTATGTGATTTAACTTTTCTTGAAAACTATCCTCATCATTTAGGTAAGCGTCAAAATCTTTTTTGTTATCATCATATAAAGGGATTTCCTCTATTTCTGTTGAGAATTCTTCAAAAACAATTTCAGACTCTTTTTCTTCTTTTTTATTAACAGCTTTAGTTGAATGCTGGCTGCGAATAGCAGAATTACCGGACTCTAAGTCAATTCCAGTTGCAACAACAGAAACTCTAATAGTTCCTTCTAATTCAGAATTAAACGTAGAGCCAAAAATAATATTAGCATCAGTATCCCCTACTTCCTCTCTGATTCTGTTAGCAGCGCTATCTACCTCATACAATGTCATATCCTTGCCACCGGTAATATTTATAAGCACGCCTTTAGCGCCTGACATTGAGGTATGATCAAGCAACGGATTAGCGATAGCAGCTTCTGCAGCCCTAACCGCCCTATCCTCCCCGGATGCCTCGCCCGTACCCATCATCGCTTTGCCCATTTCACTCATCACAGTTTTTATATCTGCAAAATCAAGATTAATAAGACCAGGCATGGTTATTAAATCGGTCACACCACGCACTCCCGAATGCAAGACTTCATCAGCCATTTTAAAAGCGTCGGTAAAAGTAGTGGTTTCATTAGCAATTCTAAATAGATTTTGATTAGGAATGACTATTAGTGTATCAACATATTGTTGCAACTCCTCTAAACCACTTTCTGCCGCTTTCATCCTTTTTGCACCTTCGAATAAAAAAGGCTTAGTTACAACTCCTACAGTAAGAATTCCAAGCTCTGATGCAATTCTTGCTATAACGGGCGCAGCTCCGGTACCCGTTCCTCCTCCCATACCAGCGGTAATAAACACCATGTTACTGCCTTCTAGGTAAGATTTAATCTCACTCTCAGACTCAATGGCAGCTTCTTTGCCTACTTCTGGAGAGGCTCCAGCGCCTAAGCCTTTGGTGCAATTGATGCCAAGCTGAATTTTATTTTCACACTCGGAGTGGCTAAGAGCTTGGGCATCAGTATTTGCTACAACAAATTTAGCTCCCTGTAATCTAGCACGAAGCATATTATTAACGGCATTACCCCCTGCTCCACCAACGCCAAAAACAACGATAATTGGTTTTAATATAATAGTTTCAGGTGCTTTAAATTCTAGTGCCATGCTGGAAAATCCTTATAGTTTTTGGTGCAATAAATTTCTAATTTAGTTAACATAATATATGAGATTTTAGGAGGTATCAATGCCAAAAACATTATTTTTTTAGCATCATCTTAATATATACCATAGTACTTGCATTATCGTTATAATTTTATATCTTGATAGTATGGTTTTAGATAGAGAACTTGATTTAAAAAATTAGCAAACGAAATAGTGTTAAATATTAGGGCAAAATGAATATAAAATCCGAGAATATGAAATCCGAGAATATGAAATTTGATATTGTAATAATCGGTGCAGGACCATCTGGTCTATTTAGCGCATTTCAGGCTGGTATGCTTGGAATGAAGTCAGCATTGATAGATGCATTGGAAGTCCCTGGAGGTCAATGCGCGGCTCTTTATCCAGAAAAACCGATATACGATATACCAGCACATCCTTATATTCTGTCTCAAGATTTGGTGGATAAATTATACGAACAAGCTAATGCTTTCAATCCTAAGTATTTCTTAGCTCAGCAAGTAGTTACGCTAAAAACTTGCGATAATTTCTTTGAGCTATCTACTTCGAAAAACATTACGATAGAGGCCAAAGCAGTGATTATTGCTGCAGGCGCTGGATCTTTCGGCCCGAACAGGCCGCCGCTTAAAGATATAGAAAAATACGAAGGAAAATCTGTATTTTATCTAGTTAGTAACAGAAACTTGCTAGCCGGCAAAAATATAGTAATTGCAGGAGGTGGAGACTCTGCCCTAGATTGGGCATTATCTTTATCAGAAATTGCCAGTGTTACTATAGTCCACCGAAGAGATAAATTTAGAGCCGCCCCGGCTACAATAAGTAAAATTCAAGAATTTGCACAAGCTGGAAAAATTAATCTAGCAACTAATTACCAATTATCGGACATTAATGGCAATGATGGCTTATTAAAAGAAGTGATCATATCTGACTTAAACGGCAACAGTAAGTCTTTAAAAGCGGATATTTTATTGCCATTTTTTGGTCTTGCACAAAATTTGGGGCCTATTTTAGATTTTGGCCTTAACCTTAATATGCATCACATTAAGGTGGATCACCCTTATTTTGAAACTAATATCAAAGGAATATATGCTGTTGGAGATGTTGCTACCTACGAGGGAAAATTAAAACTAATACTTACTGGTTTTGCTGAAAGCGCAGCTGCTCTACACCATGCTTACTGCCGGGTTTTTGATGGCAAACCATTACATTTTGAATATTCAACAACAAAGGGAATTAAGCAATAAATGTTTAACGAAGCTATCTTAATAGATGGAAGATATCACGCAAGCAGACTTTTAGAAAAGTTGAAGCTTGATATTAATCACCAAAAGAAGCAAAATAACCTGGTTGCAAAACTGGCGATAATTTTGGTTGGGTCTAATCCTGCTAGCATGGTTTACGTTAAAAATAAAATTGCTACAGCTGAAAAAGTAGGAATCGAAATAATATACAGAAATTTTGACGATTCAATTAGTGAAAATCTTCTGTTAAAAGAGATAGAGAGAATGAATAAAGATCCATCAGTTTCGGGTATTATTATTCAACTTCCTTTACCACCCCAGATATCAAAAGAAAAGTTAATAAGTACTATCGACCCAGCAAAGGATGTGGATGGATTTCACCCTTTAAATGTGGGTCTTTTATATAGCGGATACGGCAACGGATTTATCCCTTGCACCGCAAGAGGGTGTCTGGATTTGATTAAATTCACTCAAACTGACTCCCAAACAGATTTAAGAGGAAAAACAGTTGCTATTATTGGAAGATCAAACATTGTTGGCAGACCACTCGCAGCATTATTAATCAAGGAAAATGCTACTGTAACTTTGTGTCATTCCAAGACAGAAGATCTAGCGTTTATTACTAATAACTCCGATGTAGTAGTTTCTGCGGTGGGTAATCCAAAATTCCTAACAGCCGAATATTTTTCAAAAAAATCAATAGTAATTGATGTTGGGATCACTAGAATAGGGATTGATAATAAATACGAGCTATCGGGAGATGTAGATTTCCATTCGGTAAAAAAAAAGGTAAGCTACATTACACCCGTACCAGGGGGGGTAGGACCTATGACAATAGCTTATTTATTAACTAATAGTTTTGAAGCTATGTTAAAACAACGTAAACTGACTAAAATTTAAGTTAAATCGGAAAGAATAAGTATGAAAGATAATGATCCTAAATTTATTACTTTTGAAGGAGGTGAAGGCAGTGGGAAATCGACTCAAAGTAAACTTCTTTACGAGTATTTGATTTCTCAAAATATCAAAGCCATCCATACCAGAGAAGTCGGCGGCACTAAGGAGGCCGAAGAAATAAGAAATTTGTTAGTTCATAGAGACTTACTGCCTATTTCCGAGTTAATGCTTGTTATGGCTGCTAGATATGAACATATTCATAAATTAATCATCCCTTCTTTACTAGATGGCTATTGGGTAATTTGTGACCGATTTATTGACTCTACAGCTTGCTATCAATCTATAGGATCTGGTTTAATAATCGAGGATATATTTGCTATACATAATCAGCTTATGACTTACAAAGGAAAAATATTCATGCCGAATTATACGTTTTTCATGAATATCTCTCCGCAAATAGGCCTAGAAAGGAGCATTCGCACCGGTCAAACCAATAAATTCGAAGAGAAAGAACTAAGATTTCATCAATTGGTTTATGAAAAGTTTAAGATCATTGCAAATAAATATCCAGGAAGAGTAAAATCCATTAATTGTCAAAATAAAAACCAAAATGAAATACATTTGGAAATCGTGGATTTACTTAAGACCATTTTGAACCATAATTTTAACTTGAACACAAAATAAAGGATACTATAAGTAATGAAAGAGCAAAATATTTATAGTGGAATTATTACTGCCCTAATAACTCCATTTAAAGAAGGAAAAATAGACTATAACTCTCTTGAAAAATTGATTAACTTCCAGATTGAATCCGGAATTGAAAAACTTGTCATAGCTGGTAGCACAGGTGAGGGAAGTAGCTTAAACGAAGAAGATTATTACGATTTAATTAAAGGAGCAAACCAGTTAGCTGAAAAGAAAGTTGGCATCATTGCTGGCGTTACAGCTGTTTCTACTGATTATGCGATTTCGAAAGTAAAAAAACTTGGAAAGCTTGATATTGATGGTATAATGGTTACTATTCCGCATTATATTAGACCAGAACAAAATGGAATTTTGGCGCATTTTAAAGCTGTTAATGATGTTACAGATTTACCGCTGATAGCCTATATTCATCCAGGCAGAACTGGAGTTGATTTGTCTGATGAGTCTATAATTAGACTATCGGAGTTAAAGCAAATAATCGCTCTCAAGGATGCTGGTGGTAATGTTGATAGGGCTCTTAGGTTATCATCAAAGCTACCATCATGGTTTAATATGCTAACTGGTGACGATGCTAATACCTTAGCTTACAGCGCAAATGGCGGAAGAGGATGCATCTCTGTTGCTGCCAATATATTGCCAGCCGAATGCTTACAATTGCAGCGTTATCTAGAACTTGGAAATTACTCTAAAGCCCTGATATTACAGCAGAGTTTGCTACCGTTATATAAGGCAATTTTCGCAGAGAGCAATCCAATCGGCGTAAAATATGCGGCGCATTTGCTTGGTCTTTGCGAAGAGGAAATAAAATTGCCTTTAACGATTGCATCGGCTACTACAAAAATCGTTATTAGGAAAGTGCTCGAAGAGTATGAGAGAATTTGATGTCTAAAAGATTTATTGCTCAAAATAAAAAAGCTAGTTTTGAGTATTTTATTGAAGAAAGGTTTGAAGCAGGCATTGTCTTAAGTGGCAGCGAAGTGAAGTCTTTAAGAAGTGGTAAAGTTAGTATTGCTGACACTCATGCAGCGGTAGAGAAGGGAGAATTATTTTTATATAACTGCCATATTGCTGAGTATGAACAGGCTAATCGTTTCAATCACTCAACAAGAAGACCTAAAAAATTATTGCTACACCGAGGAGAAATTAAAAAAATACTTGGTAAAATAAAATTAAAAGGCTACACTCTGGTCGCACTTAGCATGTATTTTACTCCTAAAAATCTGGTCAAAGTAGAACTTGGGCTATCAAGGGGTAAAAAACAACATGATAAAAGACACGCAATAAAAGAAAAAGATTGGCAAAGAGAACAAGAAAGAATTTTAAGAGATAAGAAAAACTAAAATGAGTATTAACCCTGACTATTTAATCGAAAGAAAAAGAAATAAATTACAATTGGCAAAATGGAAAATTTTAGCGCTAATTCTTTTGTTGGTAATTGTTTATCTTGCTGGTAAAGATATTCCTGAAATTAACAAAAGTCCTTTCAAACCAGAAATAAAAGGCGACTACATCGCAAGTGTTTTAATCGACGAAGAATTGTACGACGACCTACCAAAAGCAAAAAAGATCGTAAAATTTGCAGATGATAATAATATAAAAGCACTGATTGTTCATGTTAACTCCCCTGGCGGAGCTTATGTCGGATCGGAAATGCTTTACGATGCTTTTAGAAAAGTAGCGAAGGTCAAGCCAGTTGTTGTAGTGATGGATTCAGTAGCTGCATCGGGTGGTTATATGGTATCTCTAGCTGGAGATTATATCATAGCGCATAATGGTACAATCACTGGCTCTATTGGTGTTATTATGCAAGGCGCTGAAATTACAGAACTTGCAGAAAAATTGGGGATAAAATTTAGTAATTTTAAATCTGGTCCTTTAAAAGCCAACCCTAACCTTACTGAAAAACTTACCCCAGAAGCCCAGCAAGCTTTAACCGATGGAATAATGGATGTCTACGAGCATTTTATAGAAGTTATAGCTCAAAGACGCAATTTAGATATTAACTTTGTCAGGCAAATTGCTGATGGAAGAATATATTCCGCAAGGCTTGCTCTTAAGCATAAGTTAATAGATGAAATTGGCAATGAAGAGTCAGCAGTTAAATGGTTAGAGGAAAAAAAGGGGATTACAAAAAACTTAAAAATTGTTGAACTTAAGTTGAATCCTAAAGATAAAATAATTGATAAATTATTTGAAGATTTTGAGAATAATTTCAAAGGAATTTTTCCGTCAAAATTTTTTGGGGTAAAATCCAAGGCTTCTATTTAGCTTTTTCAACAAATTGCAAGCAATGCCCAAATTGCGTCGGGATGATAGCATAATTATGAGAAATTATTTGGTATGTCATGAAGATGTCTAATTCTATCTTTTCAAAAATCATCATGGATATAAAGAATGAGTGCGCAGCTAATGTTACACTAAGCTCTAAGGATGCAACAAGATTCTTTAAAGTTTTAGAAGGTAGTTATGGTGCTGGAGATGAATTTTTAGGCATTACCGTACCAAATTTACGAAAAATTGCAAAGACATATAAAAATGTAGACTTAGAGGTGATAGAGGAGTTACTTCAGTCGAAATATAACGAGGAAAGACTTTTAGGGTTAATAATACTTGTACATCAATACCAACAAGGGAATCACAATTGCCAGGAAGAGAGATTCCAATTTTATCTCAATAACCTTAATCGCATTAATAATTGGAACCTTGTAGATTCTTCTGCTCACCACATTTTGGGTCATTATTTATGGGATAAGGACCGGTCTGTTCTCAGTAAACTTGCGACATCTGATATGTTATGGGAACGCCGAATTGCGATTGTTGCAACCTGGTATTTTATCCGCAAGTCTGATTTAGACTGGACATTTAAAATTTCCTCAATTTTGCTGCATGACCGGCATGATCTTATCCATAAGGCGGTTGGTTGGATGCTAAGAGAAGCAGGTAAAAAAGACGAAGGCCAGTTAATTTCTTTCCTTTCTCGTTATTCAAAGCAAATGCCTAAAACTATGCTAAGATATGCTATGGAGCGATTATCTGCCGAACAAAAACCAACCATAATTAGCAAGCTTTAGTTACTAGTAGATGTCTTTTAGGAGAAAAATAGTATGAGTATTTGTGATATACATGATAAGCTACACTATAGCTTACATTACTTGCATGTCAGCGAACTAAAGGCTTGGTGCGAAAACCTCAATCTTTCTGCAAAAGGCAAGAAGTTAGAACTTATAAATCGGATAATCCATTTTCTCAAGACTGGTGAAAAGATTCACTTAGCTAACTATCCTACAAACTCAATTTCAAAGGATCGAAATAATCGTATAATAGCCACAGATAAGTTAATGTTGAATGGTTCATATAAAAACGATCTAAAAACCAGGCTTTTTTTCAAAGAAATTATAGGTCAGCACTTCCACTTTACAGCTTTTGGTATTGATTGGCTGGAAAGCCGGTGGAGAGAGGGCGCTCCTCCTACATATCAAGAATTCGCTAACATGTGGAGCAAAGAATATGAATTTAGAAAAAAATATGGGAGTAAACCTAAAGAAGAATGGGCTTATATTAATTTTGTAAAAAGCTATTTAAATGAGCATCCTCATGCAACCCGTAATGAAATTTTAAATAATTGGGAGATTGAACGCACAAAACATAAAGAATTTGTAAATGAATTTCTTAAAGGATCTTCATAACTAACCAGTAATTTGGCTAACGTCAAATCACCTCTCACCAATCTTTATTATACATCGTAAGGTATCGACCAAAATTCGCCCACCTTCAGAACTTTTATCTTTTCTACTAGAGGAAAAAATCTTTTGGCTTTTTCAAAATCTAATAACGCCTCACCCCATTCATCATCAGCTAGAGGAAATACATCAAAATGTGAGGGGATGGTATATGGCATCCCAAGATCTAAATGACTTTTTATCATATCTTCAGGACTCATATGCGCGTACTCCATAAACCATTTTGGTTGATATGCCCCCATTGGTAGTAATGCTAAACGGTAATTACCAAATTTCTCCTGATCTTTTTTAAAATATCTACCATTTCCATAACCGGAATCTCCAACAAAATAAATGTTACCGGATTTAGTCTCAATGGTCAACGCTGCCCACAAAGCCTTATTCCTATCAAATAGGCCCCTTGCTGACCAATGTTGCATAGGGCTTAAGTGAAACTTTACCTGATCAGCTACTAGTATCTCGTCTCCTAAATCATATGCCTCTACTAATATTTCTGAATTATATTTTTTGATTATAGAGTCATTCCCTAGAGGAGTAATAATTCTGGGCTTATGCTTTTGGAATAGCAAATCTATGGTTTTTAGATCTAAGTGATCGTAGTGATTATGACTAATCCATACTAAATCTATTTTAGGTAAATCTTCGAACTTGATTCCTGGATCTATAACCCTTTTGGGACCTACAAACTCAAACGGACTAGCCCTTTTAGACCATACCGGATCGGTTAAAATATTTAACCCAGCAGTTTGAATTAAAAAAGTAACGTGTCCGATGTAAGACACTCTAAGATCACTTCCATAAATTCTAGCTGGTGGGTTATCGAATCCAACATTAGCAATTTTACTAGGCCATCTGGTTTTTTTAGCTGTAATGCGCCATTTCAAAAAATCAAAAAAAGTCTTTTTATAAGGCGCCTCTGGATCGTAGAACTGCTTACCATCAAAATGATCATTAATGGGCCCTTTATAATAATTATTCAAAGCAAAAACCTTAAAATTCATTCTTTATATCCAACTTTCTTGTAAATAACGACTAGCAAATAACTGACTCTCTAATCTTCTACGTCTAACTAATCCCATAATCTTTTTACCACCAGCATAAACCCATTTTTGGAACTCTTTAGCAGCATCTTCATACTGCCCGTAATTAACCTTCTGCCTTAATGCAGATCTTTGCAAAGCTGCTGGCCCTAGATTAAATGTAAACGAAACTAGCGCAGAGAACTGGTCTTCATTGATTTGAGCATCAATATATTTTAATACCGATCTCTCTGTTCTTCTTAGATCATTTTGCAGAATAATCTCTGCTTTTTCAATAGTAATCTGCTTATAAGAATCGCTTGGCAAGAGTTTATGACCATAACCAATAGTTAGATATCCTCCTGAACACACATAAGGCTCTGGTTTAAATCCTTCAAACATTTTAATTAGCTCTATTCCTTTTTGGTTGGTAAATCTATGCATAATTTAGACTATCTATTGTTAAATTGTTTTATTTTTCCATAATTTTTGAAAAGTTCGCTGGCCATAATAAAAACTGATGATACCTGCAAAAATTGCCTGATCATCTAAACTCCAAATAACTCCTATATATTCGATTAGAATAGCATTAGCTGAGATGGCTCTGTATTGTATATATTTGACACCAATATACATGATAAAAAAACTGTAAGCTAATACCGGCCTGACCAAACCGTTAATGGCATCAACCCAGGATATTTCTGTTTTGTAAGTGGAATATAGCGAGGCTTGTTCTAGAATGTCTCTCGATATATGAATTTCTTCTAAAGATCTATTAGCAGAACTTTTGCTATACTCTATTTGTTTTTCTAAAATAGCTAACTCATGCTTTTTGTCATTTGCGTCCTTGAAATATTTTACTATTTCAGGAAGCACAGAACCTATAAACCCAACTATAGATGCAAGTAAAGTAACCATATTATTCCCTCCTTAATTTTGCTAAATAAACCTGAACTATGGATAAGACTAAGCACTGTTAACAGTGCTTAGTAACGATAATCTTGATGAACTATTTCAGCTATAAAATGACCAGTTTCAGGCAATTTATAAAATCGTAAAATATCGATCGAATTTGTTGTAGCTGTTATTTGCGTTACAACCCTGTTTGGCCACAAAACATTATCCGGCCAAGTTACTTGATAAATAGCCTGATGATTTTGTTTTATTATTAAAGTAAATGATTCCTTAGCTTGAGCAAAATTGAATCTAACTCGGTTTTCCAGAAATAGATAATGCACATCTTTTGCTCCTGGTACTATAAACTCATCTCTTACGCCACTAAATCTATCAACTGGGGCCTCGATTTCAGGAGCGAAATTAATTTTATGCCATTTATTTTCATGAAATCTAGCAAAGCAATTATCTTTAACCATAAAAACAAACATGTTATTATGAGGAGAAAGATACTCTACTCCTTTATCTGGATGAGCAAAATAGCAGATTTTATTTTGATTATCTCCCTCAGCAGTAATAATAAACCTATCACCATAAGAAATATGCTCAGGAGCAACTGCCGTAAAGTTCAATATTGTAAGATTTAAGTTAGCATCAAGCTTTAATATGGACTCGTTATAAACAATATCTTTATGTTCTTGTCCTTGATGCATTAATTCGAATTTATAGTTTTTTGTTTCCATAATTTTTTTTCATTAGTTTTTAAAAGGATAGGAAATATCGGCCTCGTCATGGCGAGCAAAGCACCGCAAGGATGGCAACGACGCCGCCAATTTTTGAAATTCACTATCTAAAACATA
>Ga0075154_10002350_pt1 | contig 12414 bp, 8 predicted proteins | sample JI71714BDNA_FD_70965 | JGI IMG/M metagenome (GOLD analysis project Ga0075154, IMG submission 70965) | Wastewater effluent complex algal communities from Wisconsin, to seasonally profile nutrient transformation and Carbon sequestration -... | ecosystem: Engineered > WWTP > Effluent > Algae... | reverse complement strand
CGTATGGCACCCGTTCCCCTCGAACCAACCACCAACACCAGCGTCCAACCCCGCCCTGCCGGTGGCAGGCCGGAGGCCCCGCCAAGCAACCTCGATCGCGTGGGACAGCGGGGAGAGCTTTGGGCGACGGTCCTCGGCAGGGCCGCTGACAGGTAACGCGGGAAGCCACCAACATGAGCGTCGTCATTGCGAGGAGCCGCAGGCGCCGTGGCAATCCATGGCCCATGGTTTGCGGCTGCGCGGGCGGGTCATGGATTGCTTCGCTACGCTCGCAATGACGAGAAAGGCGGGGCCACCAACGGCGCGCATGGCACCCGCTCCCCCCGAGCCAACCACCAAGGCCAGCGTCCAACCCCGCCCTGCCGGTGGCAGGCCGGAGGCCCCGCCAAGCAACCTCGATCGCGTGGGACAGCGGGGAGAGCTTGGAGCGACGGTCCTCGGCAGGGCCACGGACAGGAAACGCGGGAAGCCACAGGGGCGGCGTCCGTCCCCCTCTTCGTCGCCCCGGACGTGATCCGGGGGGTATAGCGAATACGCCCTAAATGATGGGTCATGACCACATCTGGCATACGCCTAGCACCATGAGCCGCTGGCACTAAAATCAGTCCACCGATGGCAATCGTCATTCGCACCTTATTCAAGCGGGGCCGAAGCCGCTTTCGATCTGCCTAGACCGTTCGGGCCGTATCACTCCAAGACCCAAGGTCGATAAGCCGGGTTTTCAGCGCATTGAAGCGCTTGATTGCAGCAGCGATTTTTATCTGCCTCTCTGTATCGAGAATGCCATTCTTAACAGGCAAATGCACAACCAACTCACGAACACGCCCAACAAACAGTTTGGCCTCATAGATAAATCGACCAGCATTAACAGCGTCTTGCAGTGCAATTGCTAAATAGTCGACCGATATATCCGATGATCTCGGAACAACTGAAATAACATCATCGGTAATTCCGCACCTTTGGTCTCTTACAAATACCTTACCTATGCTTGCGCCGTTGGCATTTATGGTCACAAAAGGCTGATTATATAAATCGCCCCCTAGTTCGGACCAGAAACCTTCAGCGACATAGCCTTTTGTAATTCTGTCATTCTTGAAGCAACTGTAAATTGGCAGCTTACCCGGATTTGCTCGAAGCTGCGCACCGGTTATGCGCGTGCCCGACCTAACGATGAAGTGCGTTGCATCGCCGATTGCCCATTCTTCGACTGGCCCGGTTTGAAGGTCTGCAATTTCCTTTCCAACGGCCTTTAGCTCCGAGGCAATTGCAATAATTTCTGAATCCACCTCTTCGATGAACTCAGCGCGAGTGATCGCACCGGCTTCAAGGCCAAGAGCCACCCGCTCATCTTCTGTCCAAAATCTAGCAACGTCCCATCGGTCATCTTCTGTGAACTGATCAGCGGCAACAAACCGAGTAAACGGCTTCATCTCAGCGTCAGTGCCTGAGCAAGCCTGCACAAAGATTTCTGCAATCTCTTCAAGATCATTCGCATCGGGTGTCGGGACACGCTCCCAATTCAAAGTTTCACCTATGGTGCGTGCAATCGCCGCCAGAACAGACGGCCTTTCGTCGACAGTTGTATGGCGCTTTTCTAAAACTAAAATATAAGTTAGTTGAGCCGTATTAAAGAATGTATTTCTTGGCAGAGCTATTGACGCTAAAATATTGCAGTATGACAAAATTTCTCTTTTTGGCCCCGGCTCAGTCCTATTTAGCAAACCAAGGGGCACAATTACGAATGCGCGCCCTCCGGGCTTTAGTGCTTCAACGATGTATCTTAGAAATAGGCTTTCGACGCCCAAGCCGGTTCGGTCATAAACTTCCCGCAAATCGCGCCCGTTTCCGCCAACGCCCACGTCTCGGATTTCATCTTTTACGGCTCCGCTGCCTCGCGTGACATAGGGCGGGTTTGATAGGATCACATCCACAGAAGCGTGGGGCGGATTCATCAATGAGCCGAGAGTAGCGTTTTCGTTCATCAGCACGAATGTCTGAGCAAGCAACTGATTCAGTGCCGGTAAGGTGACTGAGGGTTGGCGCAATTCTTCGGCAAAGTGGATTAGGGCGTTTGCCTTTGCGAGAATGTGGGTGTTTACGTCCACGTCGACGCCGATCAGATTAATCCGGCGCTGTGGCTCGCCTTTCGCAAAAGCGACGTTGCTCGCCATGCCCTCGACGACTAGCGGCGGTTCGAGAATGAAACCGCCGACACCAGCGGCGGGATCAAGAACTACGGCACCGTCTGCGAGTTTGTCTAGTTGCGCCATTTTCACCATCGGCCTTACGACCGTGCGAGGCGTAAAGAATTGGCCTAACTTTTGCTGGCGAGCGGAACGCTTCAGAAAAGTTTCATAGAGCCGAAGTTTGAATTGCGGATCGATTGTCGTAAGTGGCCCAAATATTTCAAATTCTCTGATTATTTCCAAAAATGTGCGATTGAACGATGGCAGCGAAGTTGTCGAAGATTGCAAAAATGCAAAACCATTGATGATCGACGTTTTTGAAACCAACGTATTTAGAGAGAATATTTCAGGTATTTTGTCTCCATGAACCACTGTATTATCAGGAAAGAGCTGCTTTATCTTTGGTCTTATTGTATCAACATAGTATTCTATTTCCGATCTGCCGTGCGTCTTTTGAAATGAAAGCGGATCACCTGCAAGAATATCAAACCGGTATGATTCGGGAAGGGTCGAAAGCGGCAAATTATCGGATAGGAATTTTAAAACAAATATTTCCACGAAAGTAAGGAGGCAGGTCTTTGGCTCTTCCTTTGTGGCCTGCCAAATGATCTGCCAAACGCTTTCTGCGAGAGGCTTTGGGTCTAAAACGATACTAGCGCTTCCCTGATAAATATTCTCCAACACAGCGGGAACAAAATCCCTGCTGTCGCTGAAATAACTTATCTTTCCCGTTTCAATCGACGTATCTATGTCAATATAACGAAACGCCTTTCCATCTGAAACAATGCCGATGCGTGCATTGGATGAAAATCCAGAAAATATGACCTGTTCTTCTGCGTAAATTTGCTCTTTCCCCGAGCGCAATTTATTCGGCGCTTTATGCTCAGCCACAGCTACAGGGACTATTTTGCCACCAGAGCGCAGACAAAATATTCTATCAGGACGACACAGCGAGGGATTTTTTGGTGGTTTATATGCTCCAAATGGAAACGTAACCGCCTTTGGGATAACAATGTCTAGGCCAGATGCTTTCAGCTCTCGAACCGTAGTTCCGCCGATATTGAACTCTTCGAAAAGGCCAAACTTATTGCCTTTCAGCTTACCTGTCGCGAGGTAACCCCTTTGGTGCAGTTCTTCGTTCGCCATGTGACCCTCTGTTCGGGTCACTCGTTGCACGAGAGGCAGCCGGGTTCAAGTGCGGGACGCATCACGCTCAAAACCCGGCCGCCGATTTCGATGGTGCGTTCTCAGTGCAAAACTCCGAGACGGGATCACAAGCTACCTTAGTGGCTTAGGGTGATGATTTTAGCCCAGCCATCTTCGCAAGTTGGACGGATTAAGCCCCAGATTCCGTGCTGCGCCGCGCAAGCCAAGCGCTTGGACCATTTCCCGTGCGCGCTGCAATTCTGTCTCGCGCATCTGGCGTCGGTTGCGAGCCTCGGCCAGCGCAGAGGGAACGCAAGTTGCTATCACGCTTGCAGCCGCGAAAAATGCCAGCTCGTCGGAAAGGATTATCGCCAATCTCCCCGGCGGGATGCGCAACGCCTTGGCCGCACCGGTCTTGCCTACCAGTGTAACCAGCTCAGTGAGAGCATCCCAGATTTGAGCGACACTATCTGCGCTCAGCCCATATTCGGGATCAAGCTCGCTATCAGCCCCTAGCATTTGCTGGCGGTCAATTTCGTTCGCCTCTTTGCCGATATAGCGAATGGCACAGACACGAATATGCCGCCTTCGCGTAGTGCCACGATCCACAAAATCGCCGTTCAAAAATTTGCTTTCCGGGTGCAGATGGTATTGCGCAAGAGCTTCGCGGTAGGTTTGCAGATCGACAGTTTGGACCAGCGCCCCAGTAATCCTGTCGAATGCGGCTCTGGCGATGGCCGCGCCATCCTTCGAAAATGGCGCAATGGGCTTCACCGGCGCGACCTTTCGCGGCCTTCCCTTGCGGGCTTTCGGCGCAATGACTTCCCGACTTGCCAAGGCGCGCTTGGCGCTTAGCGACAATAGAAAACCGAAGGGTTTGACCTGATCGCGATATGGGCGATTGCCATTGTAAATCTTGAACCAGCTCAGCAATTCAGGCGCGGACGCAGCGTAGCGACTGACTGCCGGGGCATTCATCGCGGGGTGGAAATCGAGCCGAACAACATCGGGCTTTTGTCCAAGCCCCGCTGAGATAATCTCAAACCACAGGTCGCAATGCCAGCGCTGCACACCATCGCGCATCACACTGTCGTCAGGCGCAGAAATATCAGCGGGCGGATTGCCAGCCTCATAGGGCGGCAACAAATGGCCCAGCCCGTGCGCAGAGACCTTGCGCAAGATTGGCCTGCCATCGCTGCCAAGATTGAACAAAGCATAGCGCTTCGATGATACCGCCCAGCAAAAGAGCGGTTCGGGTGCGCCGGTCTCCAACCCGTCATTCTCGCCTTCAATTTTGAGGATCGAGCCGGGAAAGGCATAGGGATTGAGTGCGGCAAACCACTCTGCGATTTCCTGCACCCGGCTGCGAAATTCATCGCCTCCGAGTTCGGCAGGCTTGGCAATTGCCATGCTGTCCGTATCGCAGAATGCCCATTCCAAGCCTTGCCGTTCTATCAGGCTTTCGGTGATGGCGAGCATCAGCCGTGCCGCGCCTGTGATCAACGACCCTAGCAGCGGGTGGAAATACTCACCGGGCTTTTCGGCCTTGTTGGTTTCCCGCTCGAAGGCTTTCCCGTCATGGCCAATGACTGTGGCCATGAAGCGCTCAGAGCGTTTCGCCACATTCATTTGCAGCCAGATTCCGTAGCTGGTGGAATTCCCGCAGATTTTGAGATTGTGTTGTGCACCATTGAGCACCGCCTTTTCTGCGCCGCTCGCCGCGTTCATTCGCCCCTGCGTTTCCTTGCGCAGTTCGATCACCCGCTTGAAAAAGTCCGTTTCGACGGGGTCAACCCGATACTCAGACTTGCCGCTGATATTCACCGGGCGAAGGTCTGACTGCATCGGGCCGGGATCAAAGGCGACGGCTTCGAGCACTTTGGCAGCCTTGCCGGTCAAGAGCTTCGCGGCGATGCAATCAGCCAGGGTGAACCAAAGCGGCGTATCGCAGGTCAGATAGTTGGCGGCGATGGTGGCGAGCTGCTCGCCCTGATAGGCGGCGCGCACCGGGAATATGTCAGCATCGGGCAACACCTTCACCAGCACCGGCAGCCTTTGCCAGAATTCCGGCGACTGCAAATCTTTCAGGGTCACACCGGCAAGCAGGCTTTGCGTCTCTGCCGTGGCATCGCGCGAAGTCATCCCGCTGGCAGTGACGAACCGCCAAAGCCCCATGAGGGTGCAAACCGTGGGATACATTGACAGGAAATCGCAGAGGATCACTTGGCGTGCTTCGCGCCGAATTCGAACCTCGGAGCGCCCACCGTAGTAGCTCGACATGAGCGCGCCCATCAGATCATCCGGGAAATCAGGCTGCACCTCGCGCCAAGGGGCAATGCCCATTGCGCGCAGATAGGCTTTGCCAAGGCTGGCCTCGCTATAGATTTGCTCAGGCTGCAAATCGGGCAGCTCCAAAGCTTCGAGCTTGACCATCAATGCGGCATAACATTCCCACGTGGTCTGCACGTCGCGCACCGCGTAGCGCAGCATTGCATCGGAAACCGGCCCGTCGAACTCATCGAATTCGAGCTTGGGGTTTGGCACTTCGAGAAACCGGCTCAGCTCTCCCAGCGTAAAGCCCCGCGACAATAACGCATGGGCGAGCGTGCTGACGTCCAAGAAATAGCCGCGCCGAACCGGCGTTTTATCGCCACGGTTGCGCTGCCCCCGGCTATCCCTCTGCCGGTAAGGTGCGGCGAAGTCGATTATCTGCGAACGGCGCGACAGATGCTTGACCCGCAGGTGCGGCCAAAATTTCTGGCGAGACATTGCAAAGGTGAAGCCGCCATACATCGCGCCCCGCGCAATGCCGTGATCGATCGCAAGCCGGGAAATGTCGAACGGCAGGTTGAAACCGACAATTCGGGCGCGAAGCTGATATGCTCTGAGGAATAGCCAATCATCGGCGAATTCGTCGCGGGTCAACACCATCAGCTTGTGCCGCTTGGCATAGGCTCTCAGGGTTTCCAGCTCTGCCGCTGACAGCTCTTGCAGGTCATAAAACAGCCCTGCAAATTTGACCGCATCGCCCTTGCGCAGTTGGAAAGCTCCAAAGCGCAAGGCTTGACCTGCATCGGTTCGGGTCTCGCAATCGAATGTCAGCGTCCAATCCGATGCGCCAATGCCATGTTTGAATTTTCGAGCTTTAGGGGCGGCCGCATAGGCGCGAAGTGCAATCGGCAGGTGATCAGGTGCCGGGATCATGACCGCGCCTCCCCGGCCTGATCATCGCCAGCGAGCTTGGCCCGTTCGATCAAGGCAAGGCCGAATGCAGCAAGCTTGTCGATCACCAGTTCAAGCAAATCCGCCAAGCCCAGCAAGAACATTCCAATGGCGCTGAGCATAGTATCGGTGTTGGCATCGATAGCCGGGTGGTCCTTTTGATCATCGGTCACCTTGCGATGGCAGTTGCGACACGTGATCACCGTATCGGGATCATGCCTGCGGCCTGCGACATGGTGCTTTTCGAGTGTGCGATAATCCGCTTCGCCACACGTACCGCAGATTGGCGAATTCGTGCCGAGCTTTTCCAATCGGCGCTGTTTGCGTATTTCGCGGGCAAGTTCCTTGTCTGTCATGGTTTGGTCCTTTCAGGTGATGAGCTGGTAAATCGCGTGGAACACCTCGCCCCCAGCAGCGGCGAGGCGGAAAAGAGTGTTGGGATCGGTTTCCAGCGGATGCGCTTTGCCAGCGGCATCGATCACCGATTGGCCTTTGAAGGGCGAAAGCAGGTCCGCGTCATTGGTGCGCAGAAACATGCCAACGGCAGCCTGATGCTTGCCGTTCAGTGATGATTGCTCGAAGTCTCGCAAGGTGAGTGCAATGGCATCACCTGCGGTGATCACGGTCATTCGGCGGGATCGACTATCGGTTATCCGCCATTGCTTGCCCTGCCTCTCGGCAAGATCATTGCTGCGCAAAAACCGGCGAAAGCGCTCAGCGGATACCCCTGCTTCCTTGGCAGCGCGGGATTGATTGCCGGTCTGGCGCAGGAGCTTCAAAGCATCCTCTAGCCGGTCATCGCTTTGCACCGGCTTTGCCCGAACGGGATTTTCACCAGCCCGCGCATGGCCGCGAGCCTGCGAACGGCTCAGCCCGCGCTTGGCAGCGTTGGCAATCCGGCGCTGATATTCAGCCTTGTAGTCGCGTTTGCGCGCCATCTCTGTGTCCACTCATTGATTCGAGTGGGTCAAGAATGGCGACGGAATTGCAGGCTAGGCGATTGAATCAATCGGCAAAATCAGGCCGATGGAGTTTCTTCCAATTCCTGCCGATAGCGTCTCAAATGGTTGCGTAATGTGCGCTCTGACGGCGGCACAATCTCCCATTCGCTTGCTGGAAATTGACGCTTGAATTCCATTTCAAAATCCCGGTGCAGCTTACCGGCTGACTTGCTGCGATTGCTTTCTTTGAGATACAGCGCTTCAATTACAACCTTGCACTTTGCGTAAGTGCTTCGCCTACCTGCTGAATTTGTAGGAACCGGCTTTTCAGATTTGCCGCTCATGACATTCTTGCTCGGGAGAATGCGAACACGCTCATAATGATAACCTGACACCTGCAGTTTGTCGCACCGCGCCAATTCTAGATCGGGCCGAGGCTCAAAGGTGTGTCCGGGAATTTGAACGGGACCGGCGCTTACCGTAGGCGCAATCCTAAAGCCGAAAGCGACAAATTCGCCTTCCTGAATTTGGGCGTATAGTCCCGCGATTATTAGCAATTCGAGCGCATCAATCGCACCAGTGTTGTCAGCTTTTTTCCACTTTCCTGTCTGGTGGGGATCGCCGAATTTAATTGCCGCATATGACAATGGCTCGCCAATTTCCCATAATTGCAATTCGCTCATTGGATACCTCATTGCGGAATGGCAATTCGCCCGATTAACCATCAAATTAGGTCGATTTTCCGGGTGTTTGTGCTATAAATCCGAATGCTTCAAGAAACTGAAATTAGCTCAATTGGAATTGCCGATGAATGGGCAATTCGTTCGGAATTTTGGCTATCCGAATATGGCCAATCGCTACCCGTTCGCAAGGCACGACAGCGCAATCCCGCCCCGCTGATATTGAATGGTCACGGCGTTTCAATGCGGATCGAAAGCGGGGCATTGGTCATTCGAGACGGCTTTACCCATTACCCGCAGAAGCAAATTCGATATCGGTTTTTCCCGCGCGATTTCGAATTGCCGACGCGGATAATGTTGCTGGACGGCAGCGGCACCCTTTCCTTTGATGTGCTGTCATGGCTGGCAGATCAAGGCGTGGCGCTTGCCCGGATCAAATCCAATGGTGACGTTGCGATTGTTGCCAGCGGGTCGGGTTATGCTGGCGACCGGCAAAAGGTCGAATGGCAATTGGCGATGCGGGCGGACACGGCCAAACGCCTCGGCTTTGCCGCTGACCTTATCCGGCGCAAAATCGCATCAAGCATCGCAACGCTAGAAGCGCATATCCCTCCGTCGAAACTGCGCGATACGGCAGTAGCCAAAGCCCACGCTGGAATTGAGCGGCTGAAGCGTGAAACCTTCACCGATATGAATGCCATATTCGCCATCGAAGGCGAGTGCGCGTCAGCCTATTTTCGTTCATGGCAGGGATTGCCCATCCAATGGAAGGGCCTCGCCCGCCGCCCAGTTCCGCAGGCTTGGCACGCTTACGGGTTGCGCAGCTCACTTGCGACTGGCGTGAAGGCTGAAAATCGCAACGCTTCGCACCCCGTCAATGCAATGCTGAATTATGCCTATGCGGTGAAGCTGGCAAAGGTGCAGATCGAAGCCGTTGCGGATGGATATGATCTTACCATTGGGATTATGCACAACAGCAAGCGGGGCAGTCACGCATGGGCGCTCGACATGATCGAATTGGAGCGCTCAGCCGTGGATGCAAAAATCCTGCAATTTGTGAGCGAGCACACCTTTGCCCCGGCTGATTTCATTCTGCGCAAAGATGGCTGTTGCAGACTGTCGCCGCAGCTAGCGCGGGTGGTGGCAAGTTCATTCTCCTGAGTCGTTTGCCCAGCCGATTTTGGGGACGAAAGGCTTAAAGTTCATAGGATTCTTCCCGAAGGCTCGTTCGTTTGCGAACTCTGCATGCTCGCTGTCCAGCAGGCGTTCGACGGGTAGATTATCAAAGAGCTCAAAGTGGTCTGCATAATGTCGGAAGGCCTGCCCAGCGACCGAGATATTATTGTAAAACAGTATCAGCAGCTCTTGATCTGAAAGTTGAGACCTTAACAATTTTGGGTAGAATTCTTCTTGGATTTCACTCTTTTCAATAAAGCGAAAAAAATTATACAAGAATCTAAAATAATGACCAAGCTCTGTTTTGGCATCTTTCCAAAATAGGAAATACGATAATTCAGCGATTTCCTTTTTTGAATTTTGATCCTTTAATTTTTCATAATTTTCGCGATATATTTTTGTAAATCTTGTATAAAAAATGCTGAAGGCGTCGCGCCCCTTTGTAATATTTCGGTTATCTTTGTTGACAAGATCTATGGAATCCAAAATCGAATTATGTAGTTTTAGCATTTCAAAAAACGTGTTTTCGAATGATTGTTTCTTGAGAGTGCTATCTTGCTTCTCTAAGGCTGTTGCAGACCGCTCCAATTCTTTGCGGGTAAGCGAAAGCTCTTGGCGTTGCAGCCAAATAGTAATCAATACTGCAAAAAAAGTTATGAAAGTTAGTATCGGGTTGAGCAAGCCTCCCGTGAAATCGCCCCATGCCCCAAGGCTCTTGTACGATTCGACGTTCTGATACCCGATTATCAGAACGCCCGCGATCACCGCTGTAGCGGCAAACGAGAGCAGCCACAGGCCGTAAGTAAATGGCGAACTTGCCTCGCGCTCAGCGCCTTCGGTGGGCTTGATCCACGCTCCACGGACATAGTCATCAGTCATATTGCCCCCCTGCACTCTCTAGATCGACAAATGCAAACTTTGACCGTCTAATGCAAGGCACTGATAAACTGGGGGACCCTAGATCAATGTGGTCGGAAGCAAGCTTTCCCTGAGCTTTCGCTATACCCCCCGGACGTGATCCGGGGCTGGGCCTTCTTGTGGCTCACGCAAAGACGCGAAGAGGGCAGCGCGCGGGGCAAGGCAGGGGGGTCACGCAGAGGCGCAGAGGAAAGGGGAGGCGCAGAGGTGGCGCACGTGCCACCACCCTTCGTCGTCAGCCCGGGGATACCTCAGTATCATACCAGTCATTATCACTGGCGAAGTTGGCATAAGAAACTGGCTGGGGTGCTCTTGAATTGGTGGGAATAATGCATTTAAACAATCTCATAACTTACAAAGTGCCGCCTAAGGCTTTCGCGGGTGAATTTGATGGAAGATCGGATTGATATTTGGCGCAACGAATGGCTTGCTTCGCATCGAAAGACTGTGCCGACTTGGTCCGAACTCGCCAACCGGATTGGGACGAGCAACGTATCAGAACAAAATTTTTGGAGGACACCGTCAAGTCGCATTGGCTTGTGGTCCGATCAGCAAATGATTGCGCGAGGTTTACTAATTCCCGTTGGAAAAAACAAAATTTTTCATGCAGCTTATATCCCGTGGGATCTAGGAAATGGCAAAGGTAAAAAGACCTGGGAGTTACGGCAATGGGAAGAGCTTGGGCAGTTCATTTCGCAAAAATCCTCTGAAAATCCGTATGAATTTGAGCACTTTAATTGGAGAGATCTGTGCTTGAGATCGCAAGATTTCAATCCCTTTGCGCGCGTTGGTACTAGAAACTGCCATATTATCGGTGACTTTGAATTGGGAAGTTTTGGACCAAAGAACCTCAGCGAGAATTTTTTCGATGGCAATGTCTCAGGAGTCACAGGCCATGTGAAGGATTGTCAAATTTCTGGTGCGATATGGGTGGCGACTGATTTGAAGATTTCGGGCTCTAGGGTTGGAAGAATTTCATATAATGGCTCATCTGCCATAGGGCCATTAGAAGTAGAAGATTCTGAAATAGAAATATTTCATGGAGTTACGAATATTCGTGACTTAAGAATTTTGAATTCCGATATTGGAATGGCGCTATTCAAATCGTGCGAAATATTCAATTTTATTTGTAACAGCGAAAAAGGAAATTCGATAAATTTAAACCTTGAGGAATCGACTGCGAAGCACCGAATAACATTCTCGGGATATAAACTTGTAAATTCGTCAAAAATAGATATCACTGAAAAAGACGATTTTTCGAAGCCTTTTGAGCATACAAAATTTGAACAAAAACTCAGGATATTTGATTGTGATTTTAGAATATCGGACTTTGCGAACGCGCAATTTGATTCTCAAGTTGATATTGAGTATTCAGATCGAAACATTGAAGATGTTTTTGAGCGCGAGATAGCGTCCATACTTCAAGGCAAGGCTCGTTGGCCGCAAGAGTCCGAGATTCGTCGCCAGCGCCTTGAAAGAGCATGTCAGATTTTGTGTGAGCGACACAGGCAGGATGGGCGAAAGGACTTGGAGCACCGGTTCAGGAGAATGGAGATTAAGGCTCGGTCCTTCCGTAGCGGCGCCGAATGGGATACTCGCATTGTGTCGTGGGTTTATTCTACATTTTCCGATTTCGGCCGAAGCTTTGCGCGACCGATATTTGGTTTATTTGGAGTAATGTTCTCGTTTTCGATATTTTATTGGATTGCAGGAGCCTTTGCACTCGATCTTAATTATCTAGCAGGGCAGATTGACTGGAATGCATTCGGGGACGCTTTTTTGCTTGGTATTGATAAGACTTTCCCGTTTGGTGCTTCAATTGACGAGGCGAAGCTCTTCGAGGGGAGGTTGGTCGGCGAAAATGCCGGGGCCTACGCTTTCGTAATTGGTTTGGTCGGTGCCGTTCAAACAATCATTTCGGGCGTTATGGTGTTTTTTGCCGGCCTTGCTGTGCGAACGAAACTGCTGATCGGTTAGCCCTCCAACACCCACCCTTGACCCCCAACCCAAACCCGCCTAAGGGCGCGCTTCCTCCGGGGTCTCCCCGGTAAGAGCTGAACATTGGCGGTGCGTTCTCTTCGTGAGGGCAGCTGTCAAAGTAACCCGGTGGCCGAAGGGCCGTTCGATCGGGTGGAGCGTTTCGGC
>Ga0075154_10002349_pt1 | contig 12422 bp, 9 predicted proteins | sample JI71714BDNA_FD_70965 | JGI IMG/M metagenome (GOLD analysis project Ga0075154, IMG submission 70965) | Wastewater effluent complex algal communities from Wisconsin, to seasonally profile nutrient transformation and Carbon sequestration -... | ecosystem: Engineered > WWTP > Effluent > Algae... | reverse complement strand
AAACATACTCGTCACTCTTTCCCGCAGGGGTGGTACTAAAACTACTCCCAAAATTAACGCGCCAGCTAAACCTCCTAACCCCAACGGCAGGGCTAAAGTCCGCCAGAACCGAGGCATTAAAGGACTATACCAATACCACAGCAGGATTAAAAACACTACCAGTAAACCTACAAAACCGAGCCAAGCCCCACGGCTGTCGGTGTAGCGCAAACAGGCGCAATTGACGACTAACATCGTTAGTGCCAAAGCTTTAGTTCCCCATCCTTTCCACACAAAAAGTGCTGCTGCGCTCAATGCAATTGCCGGTAGCAGATAGGAACCAAGCAAGTTGGGATTTCCTAAAAAACTGTAAACTCGCGTGACATTTGCTTGACTAGAAGTGGGATCGTTCCAAGTAGCTAGGGGTGGCACTTTATCAATCCACTGTCGCACGCCGTAGAAACTGACGATGAGAGAGACGTTCAAAAACACGGCGATTAACCACGATCGCCAACGGGGCGATCGCAATATCCTAGCCATCAATGCAAAAAACAGCAAATACAGCGTTAGTTTCGTCCAGCCTGTAAAAGCTGCTGCTTTCACTGGGGACATGGCGGTGGCGACGGTAGCAATGCCCCAGTACAGGAATACTAGCAGGTGAATCGGTGTCAGGGCGATCGCGCGATCGTCGGAAACCGTCAGCAGCACCCAAAAGGCAGCGCCAGCAGCCATCAACACACCCACCAGGGCATTGTTGACAAAGGGGCCCAAACCAAACGTCAAAGCCAGCAATACAAAACCCAGTGGTTCTGCCCATTGCATCAGCCAGCTACTTTGCCGCCAACTTCGCGCATTGCCAATGGCGACATTCAATAAATAACTTCCATTTTGCCATTGTAAAAGTGGGAAGTTTGCTAGAGTTAATTTTTGCCAAACTGAATTCATTTCAATTTAAAATTAGGAAGTGGTTATTGGTGATTGGAGATGCCTGGTTATTGGTGATTAGTTATTAATTATTAGTTATTCGTTAGGAAACTAACAAATAATTAATAATTAATCACAACTAACTTTACCTTTCCAACAAATCAGTAGCATTGACGCAAGGAAGCGAAAGCACATAGCGATACCCAGATTCCGGCGTTCCTTGAATTGAGAGTTGACCGCCTTGAATTTCCACCAACTGACAGCACAGCAGCAATCCCAAACGCTCCCTATCCCCGTAGCCAGCTAATACTGGTGTGGTATCCGCGGCATTTTCCGCTACCAAAGTTGCCAACTCAGAGAAAGAAAGCTTTAATGGCTGGGAAGCTTGTACTGCTGGCGAATATTGAGATTCGATTCCCAATTCTTTGCTGTGGGAGTTCCCTGGGGAACTGTGACTCGATTCAAGTTTTAACAAGTGGTCGGAGTAGAGTTTAGCATGGGGCAAACTTTCTCCCAACCAAGGGTGAAACACCCAAACTCCCATATTGATGCCATCATCTTTGCGAACAACGTGTACTCGAATCACGCTACCTGCGCCAGCAGATTGAATTACGCTAAAAATTAAGTGGTGGAGCATTTGCTGAACTTTTTCTTTGTCTGCCAGCCAAATACGGGGCCCTGGACTGATAGACAGGTTAATTTCTTGCTCTCTTTTATGTGCGGGCTGCGATAGGTTAGTCACAACCTGCTGGCACAAAGTTTCTATATCTACTGCGGTTCGCTTGACGGTGAAACTGGATTCATCCAATTCTGCGAGTCCTAAAATTTCTTCAACTAGCGATCGCAAAGACCGACTACTATCTTGGATTACATCGATATATTCTTTTTGCTTACTTGTTAGGGGGCCATAAATTTCTTGATTCAACACACTGGCCATCCCAATAACTGAAGTGAGGGGAGTCAGCAATTCTTGGGCTAAATAATTCAGCAGTTTTATTTTTATTGAGTTACTAGACAAATTGATAGGTTTGTTACTCATTGCTTATTTTTCTTGGTTATTATCAAGGGTTAATTTTTTAGGGGTGGCTCAGACCTCTTTCCAAAGTTTATCAGGAAATTGGGTTGCGAACCCCGTCCTTATAGCATCGCTTAATGACTAATGACTACTGACTACTGACGCTTCAACGAAGCTGAGCCGCACCGCTACAGACTACTGACTAATGACTAATTAATTAGTCCTTCTAAAGCGGATTGTAAGTCTTGAGTGAGCTCGGCAACTGCTATTCTGCGACTGGTTTGATATCCCTCGGAGCGATCGTCCACAGATATCGGTTCGCCCACGGTCATTGTTACTTGCTGTTTCCCCAAATGCGGTCGCCCGAAAGGATTTCCCCCTTTGATGCGAGCCAGTACGTCGGACAGTAGTAAAGTTGTTTCGGCGAGGCGTTCTGCCGTCAGTTGTTCTTGTACATATTTGCCCGTAACGGATACGAAGCTTTCTACGAGTCTCATGTGCCACATTCGGAGACTGGCTTCTTCGGCTAGGCGATCGGCTAATCCTCTTTCTAAGGGACAAAGTGCTGCAATATCTTTGATATCTTCTCGATAGATATAGTCCCATCCTGCTTGTTCCAATCGGCGGCATCTGTCGATTAAACTGCCTTTTGGCTTCAAGTTAAAATACTGTTCAGCCACTTGTAAAGCCACATCTAAAAGTGCTTTTAATCGAGAAATTATCACTTCATTATCCAAATTATCACTGGTAATATTCTGCATCAATTCTGATGCTAATTGGTCTGGATGTGGGGGTAAATCTTGATGATAAAATCTCCGATAAAACTGTTCCATTACTGACAATAAATAACTCCCCAATCTAATGAGTCGTAAATATTGAAATTTGTGAGGGTGAATTTCGGAATTGGGATGATTCGTGTCTAAATTGGCAAAAGTGTTACTATCTAATGCTGTTAATCCGCAATCATTTTCTAATTGAGTTAAAAGTTTTTCTAGTTGTTCCCAAGGTGGCTGGACATAGCGGTATTGAATACCAAGTGGTACGATTACCACTTTTTCCGGGCGTCCGGCTTTTCGTAAATCTTCAACGCACCAGAATCCCATTTGAGCAATACCTGGTTCGAGGGGGCTAACTATTTCATTGTGACCGTTGGTGGCTCCTTCAGGAGCCGCGGCGATGGGAAATTGGCTGTTAGCAAATAAATCGCGGGCCGATCGCAATCCAGCTCGATCTATCTTACCGCGAACGATGGGAGTTCCACCGAGTCGAGAGTATAGCCAACCTACACCCGCACCAGCCCAGAGAGGAATTCCGCGATCGTAGATAAAGTGGGAATGTACGGGAAATTTCAGGGGAATCCCTTGTTGGCGCGCCACTTGGGGTACGAGTTTCCACACCAGTTGTCCCAAACAGTAGGGATCGTCTGAGTTGGGGTGGCGGAAGGCTAGTAAGAAGCGAACTTTCTGATTTTGAAATTGGTGAAATAGTTCCGCTAGGGTTTCGACATTTTCCGCTTTAATGTCGCTAATATTTGTCCGAAATCGCAGCCACCAGGGGAGTATTTGTTGGCAGCCTTGGACGATTAGGGGGTTGTACGCTGGGGGGATGAATTCCAGGGGTGGCTGAACTTGGCTAATTGAATTAGGCATTTGGGGATTGGAGATGGGAGATTTCTCGGCTGCTGTCAGCAGTAGCAATTTTGACTAACTTCCTACTCTATCAGGACTTACGCAGAAGAACTAAAGAAAACAGGTTTTTTACGCTATAGTCGTCCCTTCATCCGATGGAAATTTTTACTGTTTTACGCCACCCAAATCCCAAACTCCAAATCCTAGGGTGCTGCTTGCAGAATTACTTCTTGGAATTGAATTACATCCGATCGCGGATCGCAATGAGTGACTTTAACTTCAAATCGATCGCCTATTTCGACCGATCGACCAAAGCGCATAGCTAATTCTAAACCCAACTCTTCCAACAAAATCAATCCGAGATTGCTATCTTCCCTCAGCCAGCGCAACATTAAAGCTTCCCAGACTTGATCTGGGTTGCGCCGCAAATATTCCAATCCCCAATAGCGGTTGGTTTGGCGTTCAACACTAGAAGCTTCTCTGACTGCTGTACCCAGACACATCACAATGTCCTGCATTTCTTCAGCAGAAAAAGGCTGGGGTTCGCCCCGCAGATGAGCTTTAATTTGGAAATGAGTCAGTAAATCGGTATAACGACGGATGGGAGAAGTAACTTGAGTGTATGCTTCCAAACCCAAACTAGAGTGTCTTCCAGGGGTGAGATTCATTTCGCTGCGGGGCATACAGCGGCGCACAGCACAAGCACGGGCGGGGCCTGCCGGCACAGCTAAAAGTTCTTCCTCTGGTGGGAGTTCTGGCTGGGGCTGATGGCGGTAGGGTATGGCTAGACCGTGAGTTTGACCGTAGCGGGCTGCCACTTCCCCCGCGAGGATCATCATTTCAGCTACTAGCAATCGGGCGGTGGAGTCATCGATCACATAAATGTTGATGTCATCGCCTTTGACTTTGATGACGGATTCGGGCATGAAAATGCTGATTGCGCCTTGGGTTTCCCGCCATTTTTGCCGCAGTTTGGCAGCGGATGCTAGTGCAGCTATTTCCGGTTCTCCTGGGATTCCCAACTCCAGCATCTCGTCTACCTCATCGTAGGTTAAGCGGTAGGTAGGTTTCACGGTGCTGATGTGAATGCTGTAATCTTGGACTGCACCAGTTTCATCTAAGGTGACGCTGAAGCTGAGAGCGCTGCACTCTTTACCTTGAATTAAGCTCATTGGCCCGGTTGCCAACTCTGGGGGAAACATGGGTATCATCCCCGTGGGCAGGTAAACTGTGGTGGTGCGCTTCCGGGCTTCGAGGTCGAGTTCGTCTCCGGGGGAGAGTAAGCGGGTGGGATCGGCGATGTGTATCCACAGGCGCTGCTGGCCGTTTTCCAGGAATTCTAAGCTGAGTCCGTCGTCTATTTCTGTAGTGCTTTCATCGTCGATGGTGTAAACCTTGAGGTGAGTTAAATCGAAACGACTGGTGTCGGCATCGCTTGGGAGATTTTCTAGGCAGCGTTGAGCTTCTTCTAACACCTTGGCAGGTAAGTGTAGGGGAATTTGGCTACGCCGCAAAAACAGGTTTTCGTGGTGACTCCACAGGCCGAGATCTACTAATAGTTGAAAGGCTGCTTCCGGTGTTTCGGGACGTTCTAGGCTGGCTAATGTTTCTAGGGCTGGGGTGCGGTGTGTTGCTTCTTCTCCCAGGGTGGCAAATCTTTCTAGGGCATCGAGGCGATGGCGATCGCTATTTGCCCAGTCTACATTTTCCCCGACCAGTCGCTGCTTGACTCGATCCCAAAATCCTTGGGCTTCTTGATGTCGTTGCTGTTCTACTTCTTGCTGGTGTTTGATTTCTGCTACTTGGGCTGGGGAACGCGGTTCGTAGCGATCGCCCTTTTGCTTGAAATACAATTTATCTGTGGACAACAAAGAGTAAGCTGCGTAACACTGAGCTGGGGTTTTTTCGGAAAATAGTAGCATGGCTAAGGATTCCGGGTCCGCGGCTTCTCCGTCCCCTACTAGCAATTCCCAAGCTACTTCGAGACTGGATGGATCTGAGTAAACTTCTACTTCTTGATGAAATTTTGGGATGTCCGAGGGTTTGTAGGTTTCTCCGGCAATTTCGTAGGTGATTTGTTTCGGCGGTATGCTGTGCGGTTGACCGTTTTCGTCTACCACCACCCAGTTTTTTTTGCCGTCGGGGCGATCGGCAACGGCTAGACGGCGGTCGCCGTGCAGTCTAAATTCTACTAAGGTTCCCTTCTCCACTTGCCAGTTATATAATTTATATTTTAGATTTTTACATTGGCTACTTGTCTGGTTTCGACTTGGGGATTTTAGATTTTGGAGAATTGTATTTTTTCTGGTTAAATCACGTAAAAACGTTACTTTTGCCTAGTTTTTATGACCGTCCAAAATCTAAAATCTTAAATCCAAAATGCGATTAACCTTCTTGGTTGACGAAGGGCATCAAAGCTACAATTCTGGCTCTTTTGATGCTTCTGGTCAGGTCTCGTTGTTGTTTGGCTGTCAAGCCTGTAATCCGCCGAGGCAGGATTTTACCGCGTTCGGTGACGTATTTTTTGAGTAAATCGACATCTTTATAGTCGATCGGATCTCCTGGTTTAATTGGCGATACACGCCGGCGAAAGTAAGTCATGGTTTTTGGGTAATTGGTTTTTGAGTAATTGGTAATCGGTAATCGGTAATCGGTAATCGGTAATTGGTTACTGGTAATTGGTTACTGGTAGACCCTCACAAATAACAAATAACAAATAACAAATGACTACTGACTACTGACTAATGACTAATGACTACTTGATCTCTTTGTGACCAGTGTGCTTGTTGCAATGGGGGCAGAACTTTTTGAGTTCTAGCCTCGCCGTCGTGTTCCGACGGTTTTTGGTCGTGGTGTACCGAGAAACGCCTTTTGAGCGTTTGCTCGCATTAGTTCGGCACTCAGTACACTCTAGAGTAATTATGATGCGGACGCCTTTAGCCATAATTCTAAATAAATTTCGACTAATTTAAACACAATTTATTATCTTCTCACATTGCTCTGCACTTGGTCAAGCAATCTTCTAACTTTGATGTCGAGGGAGTAGCCACGGCGGGTTCCAACTACGATCGTCCCGCCGATGCGATCGTGGAAAGCTTGGGGAAACCTTTCGGCGGAGGTGAGGGCTACGCTACAGTCGATCGCCAGGGGCAGCATCAGCAGCAAGACGGCGGCGTTGGTAGATGTGAGTCCACCTATACCTGCGAAGGCTAAGGCCGCGCAAAAGCCCAGCAATGCCTCGCGCTTGCACAGTTTTTGCACTCCGGGAGTCCGTTGGAATCTGGGATCGACAATTTTCATGTCCAATGCCCAGCGCCCGAGACTTTGGCCTTGGTTTTTCCTGACGATGGCTACGCGCATGATCAGCCACAGCAAAACAAAAAATATGATTTGGACGATCGCATTAGTACCCAGAAGCAAACTGGGTAGCCAAACTGCGATTCCGTCGATGCAGAGGGCCGCGGCGCGGCGGCCGACGGATACTTTGGGAAGGAGAGGTACTAAATCGGAACTCATAGGCAAAAAGGTCGATCGCCACTAGCTACTTTTTGATCTTAAGCTCTCGATTAATCGATCGGCATCAATGGCGTGTAACTCAACTTCCAAGCCAAGCGCTAATTATTCAAGCTGAAAATGGATGTTCGCCAATTCCCAACTGCTTTTTCGACTTTTCCACCTGTTCCCAGAGTGTTTGGATCTGAGTAAATGCCTGTTCCACAGAGATTTTACCGTTAGATGTCAAGGAACTGATGTAACCCACTCGCTGAGAAAACTCTTGTAAATTCGCATTAAATACTAAATTCTCTGGCTTTACTTCACCGTAATAACGATTTTGAGGATATAAAAAATTTGAATTTGCTACCATTGCTTTAACCTCGCTTGAAAACCTTTTTTTCTAGTTATCTATATTATAAACCGCGATCCCCTTCTAAAGTTGTGCTGTAAGTAGCAGAAATTATGTGACATTTGGCGAACTTTTTTGTGATGGCAATTACACGGATAGATGAGGGCGACAAAAACCTCAGTATTTTCACCTGTACAACTTACGCAGGCGGGGTCAACAACCAGGTTTATGCCTTAAGGCTTATAACTTCGGATGTTGCGTCCAAACCAGGTTTTTGTTAGTCCAGGACTGAGTTATTGAAAGAAGTGACAAAAACCCCTGAAATGGATAATATTATTGCAGAGATAAATAGTTAGACTTTTAGTAAAAAACTGCGTAGTGTATCCCAATGCGCGTCAAGCGAAGCTATCCCGAAGGGAATCGCCCCGTCCCAAACCCCGGCTGAGGCAAGTTTTAATCAGACTTCCCATCGCCGTAATTGCTGCTGTTATTGCCTTCAACCTTCTTCACTCCTTAATTCCAGTGTTTAAAGAATCTGTATCCCAAGCAACGCCGCCACCAGAAATCCAAAACGTGCTCGCCGGCAATCGCAAAATTGTGATAGTGGGCGACAGCATCACCGAGGGTGGGAAATACCCCGGAGGTTACGTTTGGCTGCTGCAACGCTATCTCAATGCCCTTTATCCCGATCGCCAAATCGAAATCGTCAACGCCGGAATCTCCGGTAACAAGGCGACTGATATGCAAGCGCGCTTCCAGAAAGATGCGATCGACCAAAAGCCAGATTTAGTGATGATTAATGTCGGAGTCAACGACGTTTGGCACGCTTTCTTTGACTTCCAAAACCTGCGATTTTATCCGCAAGGCAAGTTGCCCACGGGAGTGCCACTGGCAGAATATCGGGAGAAAATAACTCAAATGGTGCTGGCGGCAAAAGCCGCAGGAATTCGAGTTGTACTGCTTTCTCCTACTCCTATCGGCGAAATTCTCGACGGCCCAGAAAATCGTAGGTTGCAAGAGTATATTGCCGCGATGCGAGAAATTGCGTTAGAGAATCAGTGCTTGTTTATCGATTTGAATGCGCCTTGTCGGGAAGTTATCGCCACGTATCAAAAGCACGCGGGCAAAACTCTGAATTTGTTGGCTGCAGATGGAGTGCACCCAAATCAATCGGGATATCGAATTATAGCTTTTACTATCTTGCGCGGTTTGGGCGTACCCGCAAAGGATATTGAGAATTTGGAAGTCAAAAATTGAATCTTTGATTTTAGTTAACAGTTGACTTTGGGGTGTTAATTGAAAGTATCAAAGCTACAAGCCCCCTGATTTATGTCGCGGGTGAATTATTCCAATATAACATCTAAAATCTCAAATCATTCAATCGGCGGATGATACCGCTTTAACCAACAACTACCGATAATCACCAACGCCACCACAACTATAATTTCTGTCCAAAAAAACGACAGAAAATCACTGGCAGTTCCCACCGGAGGCACCCCAGGTTGAGCATTGCGAATAGCGGGAAAAGCAAATAGCATTACACCCGTCCAACTCAGCATTCCTACTTCCGGTAACTTACCCGATTTCATCACTTTTAATGCTAGCAAAAGCGCCATAATTGACAGCACCCACATGATCACAATAATCACTAAGGCAAAGAACTTCACCGGGAGCGATCGAGTTGCAGAAACATCGATATAAATAAAGATAGATGAATTCTCTTCCATCGGCTTATAACTGATGTCGAAACCGGGAACATCGGCATGGAAATTAAATTCCAGAGGTACGGGATTCAGTTCAAAGGGAGCAAACTTTTTCCCAATCGAAGGCAGCGGGTCGATCGAAATAGCTACTTTAGCAATGTGGGTGTCAAACGGGTAATTGTTAATTTTCCCTTTGACTAAGTTAAACTTCAATGCAGGGACAATCATCGGTTTGCCTTCTTTAAAGGTAATTTCCGAATCCGGTACATTTGCGCCGTTAACTGTCATTAACAAGTCTTGAGCCGGGTAAGTTGGCCCTTTTTTATAAATACCTTTGAGTTCAAACTGCAAGCGGGCTTCTAATTCGTTTTTAATGGGGTCAACGGCAATTAATGTCATTTTTACCTCAACCAAGCCTTTCGACGCTACAGCGCTTTCTGGAGATGGATTGTAAGGCTCTTGGGCGTTAGCATTGTGAGAGTAAATAGATAAGATAATTGCAAAGATTACGACCAGACTGCAAATTAAAATAAGTATTTTTTTGAGATTAACTTTGTTGATACTTTGCATTTAATAGGGATTTTTATGTGTTAAAATGTTGTTAGTATTTCCCGCAGTCCGCCAGGGGTTTAAACCCCTGGCTCATAGCTAAAGTCGGTTAAAACCGACTGAAGAAACTTGAGCGATAATAAATGTTGGTTTTAGTCCTCTTTTAGAGGACTTTCGCTGTGAGCCGGGGTTTTCAACCCCCGGCGGGCTGTGGCGAGCGGCGCAAGAACCAGGCGAATCAACGCGAAACTACGAACCGATAGGAAGCAGTACATTTGGTGTAAAACTTCCGTGTAAACCGTAGGGAATGTGCTGTTTTAAATGCAAGCGCGCTACAGGGCCTTTGGTAATGTCGCGAGCATCTAAAATCACTAAGGTCGATCGATGATTAGCTGCATCATACATTAAAACCAGCAGCCAGCCGTCATCCTCAGCCGTTGCACCTTCAGGCGAGACGCCTGAACCACGGGGAACAAACACCGGTTCCCCCGCAAAACCACGCGGTGCGGCACTCCAAATTTGCCTTTCACCAGTCACGAAATCAATTTTGAGGATAGCTTGCAAAGGAGCATTTCCCGTGGGAGCATCCGCAGCACCGATATACAGATATCGGTAAGGTTGTCCGACATTCTTGGGATGCAAAGTTGGAAACTCGCAGCACCGAGTTTCAACAACTTGATGCTGTACGGTTTTGTCTTGCAAATTCAACTTAAACCGCCACAATTCGCCCGCTGGAATGCTCTCAAAATCAACCTCGCGAAAATCGCCGTCTGCTTCTACAGTTGGAAATGATTCGTAACAAACTGAATCCACAAAAACTTCGTCTCCTTCTTCCCATGCGTTGCAGTGGTGGAACACAAAACAAGGTTCGGTTTCTAATATCTTCACCTCGTCAGTGCCGTTGCGGGGAATTAAAATTGCTTGCGTTGGCTTGTTTGGCGAAAATTGAATGCACTGGGATGCACTCCGAAATCCTAACAAGAAAAGCAGCGGATTAAATGAGACGGGATTTTGGAAGAATATGCAGTAATTCGGGGTAATTACCATGTCGTGCAGGAAGGCAAAACCCGGTATTGCATGGGCGTGACGCTGCAAAAGTTTGCCGCTTTCGTCGAATTCGTAAATCGTGATGGTACTCGACAAACCGGGCTTGACGGAAAAGTTTACTAATCTGTCTCCTTTGCCATTTTTCCCTTTTTCAATTCTGGGGTGGGCGGCGAAGGCTTCACCGGGTTGTAAAACGCCGTCTAGGGTGTCTAAGCCGAGTGTTTCTAGGGTGCGGGGGTCGAGTCTGTAGGGCTGTGCGGCTTCCCAAAGTGCTAGCAGTTTGTCGCCCCAATAAATGATGTTGGTGTTGGCAATGTTTTTGATTTTGACATCAAAAATGTTGGCCAGCGGGCCCCCTGGCTTTTGTGTGCCGAAAACGCCTCGGTGGAGGATTTTTCCGGCTTTTTGTTCGGCGAGATAGCCTTCTGTGCGGACGAATCGGTTGCGGAAATGGGCGCGGCCTTCGGATATTGCGATCGCACAAACCATCCCGTCGCCGTCAAACGGATGGTGGATGCGCTGGCCGTTGACATCTAATAATCCGGGCCCGTTGCGAAAGAATGTGCCTTGCAAGCCGGGGGGGATTTCGCCTTCTATGTTGTCAATCCAGTAGTCGGATTCGTTGGGTTGGGATTCGTAGCCGCGCTGCCAGTCTGTGCGATCGTATGATAGGTTTTGGGCGGCTGTTTGAGGTGGGGAAAGTTGTAAGTTTTGCATGGGTGTAATAAGCTTTTCTTGATTTAACCGCAGAGAACACAGAGGGCGCAGAGAGAAGGAAATTCGGAGAATGGGGAAACACAGTTAAATTCATCCGTTAAATTCATCCGTGTATCCGTGTCAAAATCTGTGTGTGCCTGCCTTTATTTACTGTCTGCGGTGCGACTTTGTGACCTTACTGTCGGTACTAAGTCGGGAAAGTATTCGGGCATGAAATGCTGTCCGCCTGGTTTGGAACTGCCTGGTTCTGGTTCTAATACGGGAAGAGACTTTTGATTGTTTGGATCGCTGCTTTCTGTACTGTCGGCGGGCAGCCAATTTAAGAAGGGTAGGGGCAGAAGTGTGGACAGGTTTGTGATGACTATTAGCAGCCAGAGGTTATCGAAATTGCGATCGGTAATTCCTAGCAAGTGGGTCAAAAGTGCACCGCCTTCGTGGGACAAAAGTCCTGCTAAATTTGTGATTGACATCAGCAGCGCAAATAAAGTTGCTTCGACGCCGGGGGGACACAATCTGGCGGAGAGTACGAGCACCGGCATATAAGCAATTTGTCCGATTACTGTCAGGATTAGGCTGTCTCCGATGCTGAACCATTGATCGTCAATTCCTAAAGCTCTGTTGGCATGAGTTACTAATAATAAAGTAGTCATGCCTAATGCTGTCGCTATGACGGTTGACCAGCCAAAAATTACTCGAAATGGAACTGTTTTGAGGAAGCGTTGAAACAGCCAAATGCCGGCGAGGGAGGCAATGCTGGTAACGAGGCGCACTCGGCCGAGAAACTCTGGTTGAAAGCCTAATTCATTGGTGGTGAAAAAGAAGAAGGCGGAGTCTGAGCTTGGGGTGGCTTGCCAGAGGAAGAGAAAGGCTGTGGGCAGCCAAATGGTTTTTTGGGTAACAGCTTGCCGTAGTTGTTTGAATTGGTCTTTGACAGTTTCAAAGTCGGTTCTTTTGTCGGTTTTTTCTTCGGCAATTAACCAAGCTGTTGCTGATACAATTAGCGGGAAAGATGCGGT
>Ga0075154_10002348_pt1 | contig 12423 bp, 9 predicted proteins | sample JI71714BDNA_FD_70965 | JGI IMG/M metagenome (GOLD analysis project Ga0075154, IMG submission 70965) | Wastewater effluent complex algal communities from Wisconsin, to seasonally profile nutrient transformation and Carbon sequestration -... | ecosystem: Engineered > WWTP > Effluent > Algae... | reverse complement strand
TGGTTGCCTTCAATAAAAATACTCGTCCCGATTTGGCAAGCACAGAGACAAAACCACACACCATGAACTGGGTGGTGGCATACGACGGCGGCAAAAAAATGACCACGAAACTCGCTGCCGAAGCCGCACAAAAGCGTCCGATTGCTGTCAGCATGAGCCTTGAGCCGACGCGCTACGACACGCTCTATTCCAACAACGTTATCGGCGTTATCAAAGGCACAGACCCCGTGCTGAGCCAAGAGTACGTGCTGCTTTCAGCACACTACGACCACATCGGCACGGGCAAAAGCGCCACCAGCAAAGACACCATCTACAACGGCGCACGCGACAACGGTATGGGAACAACGGCGATTCTGGCAGCCGCGAAACATCTCGCCGCCAAGCCACCCAAGCGCTCGGTGCTTGTACTTGCTTGTACGGCAGAAGAAGTTGGTTTGCTCGGCAGTCGCTATTATGCCACAAATCCTGCTATCCCGCATAAAAACGTTATTTACAACCTCAACATTGACGGCGCAGGTTTCAACGACACAACGCTTGTAACAGTCATGGGCTTTGACCGCACCACCGCACAGCCATTGCTGGAAGAAGCCGCTAAAGCCTACGGACTGAAAGCAGCAAACGACCCCGCGCCGGAGCAGAATCTTTTTGACCGCTCGGATAACGTCAGTTTTGCACGGGTCGGTATTCCCGCACCGACGTTCTCTCCCGGCTTCACGGCGTTCGATGCTGAGATTGCGAAGTATTACCACCAACTCGCCGATGAAGCGGGCGAAGACTTCAACTTCCGCTATCTGACGCGCTTTGTGAATTCGTTTATCACCGCTTCCCGCCTTATTGCCGACGCAAACAGCCGTCCGCGCTGGAAAGTGGGCGATAAGTACGAAGCAGCGTTCAAAACGCTGTATGGCGAGAAGTAGTTTTTTGTATAAGGTATTGAACGAAATTATCTTGAACTATCTACACAGACAAGAATGTCTGTGTTACGGTATAAAATCTGGCTTCGGTAGCACAGACATTCTTGTCTGTGTTCCAAGTATTACCGTCCAGATGCTTAGCTCAATAAATACTGAAGTTCACGGCACAGGCGTTCGTGTCTGTGCCGCTTGAACTTCTTGCACATGTTCACTGCTTGTTTTTCTCAACGATTCCGAATCAATGTTCACATCTTCATCCGCACACACACGTTTCTCGCCTGCTCCCGACCTTGACAAAAAAGTCTTGGTGATTGCGTACTATTTCCCGCCGATGGGCTTGAGCGGCGTGCAGCGAACGCTCAAGTTTGCGAAGTATATGCGGCACTACCACTGGGAGCCAACGGTCATCACCACAGGTCCCGTGGGCTATTATGCCATTGACCAATCCTTGCAGGAAGAAGCCGAGCGCGAGAACTTGCGCATCGTCCGCACAAGCGGTGGCGACGTCAATGCTCTTCTTGCCGGCAAAGGCGAGTTCAAGCAGCGCACGATGCCTGCGGAGTACATTCGCAAATTTTTATCGCGCGTGAGTAATTGGCTTTTCATCCCCGACAACAAGCGTTCATGGGCGCGGCAGGCATACAAAACTGCTGCAAAACTGATGGAAGAAGAAACATTTGACCTTATTTTCGTCAGCGGACCGCCCTTCTCCGCCATGCAAGCAGCAGCGCGGCTGAAGAAAACGTATGGTGTTCCGCTTGTGGTGGATTATCGCGATTTGTGGCTGGGCAATCAGTTTATGTCCTTCCCAACGCCGCTCCACACCTATCTGCATGGGAAAATGGAATATGCCGTGCTGCGCGAGGCGAACCAAATCATCGTTACCAATCGCCGCATGAAAGAGCGGATGCTCAGTCATCACCTTTTTCTCCAACACGAAGACATCACCATTATTTCGCAGGGCTACGACCCCGAAGATTTTCTTGTGCCGCCTGCACACCGTCCCAATTTTAAGTTTCGTCTAGGATATGCCGGTATTTTCTACGACTTCATTACGCCAAAGTATTTACTGAAGGCGTTTCAGATGATTGTGAAGGAACGCCCCGAGGTTGCAGCCGATATGGAGCTGCACTTCATCGGGATATGGCGCAAAGAGAACATCCGGCTTGTGAAGAAATTAGGGTTAGAGAAATATGTGGAGGTTCACGGCTATCTCGACCACAAAGACTCTGTTGCCATGATTTCTTCCTGCGATGCGCTTTGGATAATGGTGGGGAACACTCGCAGCGCCGATACGGTTTCAAGCGGTAAACTCTACGAGTATTTCGGCAGCCAGAAGCCGCTTCTGGTCAGCGTGCCGGAGGGAGCATTAAAGCAAGCGGCACAAAAGTACGGTGCGGCTATCGTAACCGAACCCGATAATGTGCATCAAATCAAAATTGCGCTGCTGCAACTCTATCAAGACCACAAAGCAAAAACGCCGATGAAGCCTCACGTGGAGTACGTCGAGCAGCACAGACGCGATTATCTCACCGAGCAGCTCACCAAAGAGTTCAATTTTGCGCTGGATAATCCCTAAGCCGTCATTCCATTCAACAACCAACACACAATGCCCAAACCCCTGATTCTTTCTGTCGTCGGTGCTCGTCCGAACTTTATGAAAGTTGCTCCTTTGCATCGTGTCTTTGCCACGCCGGAAATGCTGGCGCTCGTGGAGCATCGCATCGTTCACACGGGGCAGCATTACGATGCCGCGATGTCGGACGCATTTTTCCACGACCTCGAAATGCCGGAACCCGCATATTTCCTCGGTATTGGTTCGGGTTCTCATGCCGAGCAGACGGCGCGGGTAATGATGGAATTTGAGAAGGTGTGTTTGGAATCAAAGCCCGCACTGGTGCTGGTGGTGGGCGATGTTAATTCCACCATCGCAGCCACGCTCACCGCCACAAAGCTGGGAATACCGGTGGCGCACGTAGAAGCCGGCTTGCGAAGCGGCGACCGCACCATGCCGGAAGAACTGAACCGTATTGCGACGGATGCACTTTCCGATTACGCCTTTGTTACCGAGCAGAGCGGCATGGATAACTTGCTACGCGAGAACTTTCGCAAAGAGCGCTTGTTTTTGGTGGGAAACACCATGATTGATTCGCTGCATTTCGCGCTTCCCAAAGCCCGCCAATCCTCAATTCTGAACGAACTCGGCGTTGCACCAAAAGAGTACGCGCTCGTAACGCTGCACCGCCCCTCGAATGTGGACGATGCCGCACAACTACGGGCACTGACAACGATGCTCGTCGAGGCGACAAGCAAGTGTGCGGTCGTTTTCCCCGTGCATCCGCGTACACGAAAAAATCTGGAGCGTTTTGGGCTGCTGAACCTGATAGAATCAAGCCCGCGCTTTATTCTCACCGAACCGCAAGGCTACGTTAATTTCCTTGCGCTGATGATGAACGCACGGTTCGTGATGACCGATTCAGGCGGCGTTCAGGAAGAAACAACTGCGCTTGGTGTGCCGTGCCTGACGCTTCGCACCACGACGGAGCGCCCTGCGACGTGCGAGTACGGCACAAACATTCTTGTCCCGCCCACACAAGAAAACATCCAAACAGCGCTTCACAACGCGCTCAAAGGTGTATTTCGCACGGACGGCGTATCGTCGTCGTCGGCTTCCGTTCCACCGCTTTGGGATGGAAAAGCTGCGGAGCGCATTGCAACGATTATCCTCCGTGAGTGTTTATCCCATTGACCACAGCGCATTACCTCAATCAAGCATCACCTCTTTTCACCGATTCACCTTCAAATCCGCATGAACATTTTCCGCCCCGACAACCTCAGAACAACTGCACTTCTGACTCTTTCCGGCATTTTGTTGGGAATAGGCTTTGCGCCGCTCCACTTGGGCGTACTTGCGTACATCGGATTTTTGCCGCTTCTGGTGATACTAGAGCGGACAAGCGGTGTGATGCAAACGCTGCGGCGCTTGTATTGGGCATTTTTTGTGTTTCAGGGAGTAAGCAACTGGTGGGTGAGTTCATGGCAGCGCGAGGCAGACCCATACCTGATGGCAGCCGGAATAGCGCTCTGGCTGGGGCATCCGCTCTTTTTTGCGGTGCCGATGTTTGGCTACACATTTGTGCACAAACGTCTCGGACGCGCTTCCGCACTCACGATGCTGCCATTTTTATGGGCGGCGTTTGAGTGGCTGCATGGCTTGGGCGAGGCTTCGTACCCATGGCAGGCTCTGGGCTATACGCAAGCATTCTACACGCCGCTTATCCAAATCGCCGATATTACAGGCGTTTGGGGGCTTTCGTGGTGTATTGTTGCCATCAATGCATTGCTTGCGGCGTGTTTCTTCACGTTTCGCGGTTTGCCCGGCGCAAGCGATTCCCTTGCGGCACGTTTGACCAAAACCTTGTACCTGTGCCGTTTGCAAATCGTTAGTGTTCTTGGCTTGCTACTGTGTGTGCTGGGGTATGGTGTCTGGCAAGTGCGTAATTTTCAGCATGCAACATTGGTACAGTCCCACAAAAGCGTGTCGGTCGGCATTATTCAGCCTAATATCAACCCCTGGGGAAAGTGGCAGGGAAGCGCTCAGGAACAGGTCGCGCTGCATCTGCACTTGGTAGATTCGCTGCGTTTGCACCTTCCCGATGGCGTTTCACGGCTTGATTTCACGCTCTGGAGCGAGACGGCAATTCCATATCGTATTTTGATTATGCAGAATTTCCCGTACCTTGATGGGCTTCGCGCATGGACAGACAGCACGGGAATCGGCATCCTGAGCGGGCTGCCGACCGACCGCATCTACCGCACACGTGCAGAAGCGCCCATTACGGCTTCGGTGATACCGCGTATGTTCGATACGCTCTATGCCGAAAGTTTCAATTCCGCTATGATGCTTGCGCCGCGCACGGACATTACTCACAGCGACCCATTCATGCCGTATCCGCCCGCTATTGCGGTTCACCGCAAGATGAAACTCACGCCTTTTGCGGAGCGTGTTCCCTACGCAGAAAAAATTTCCTTTGCCGTCAAAGCGCTTACGTGGGGTGTTGGTATATCGGGATGGGGCTTGGGACGAGAACAGAAGCCGCTTCCGCTCAAACGAGAATCGGACACGGCGCAGATTGGAGCGGTGATTTGTATTGAATCTATTTATCCGGCGTTTGTGGCAGACTATACCCGCAAAGGCGCAACACTGCTTGTGGTTATCACTAATGACGGTTGGTTCAATCATACGCCCGGACCCGAACAGCACTATATGATAGCTGCAATGCGGGCTGTGGAAAACAAGCGCTATCTGGCTCGATGCGGCAATACCGGTATTTCCGGCTTCCTTACCCCGCTAGGTACGTCGCTTCAGCGCACGGAAATAGACGCGCAGACCGCACTGGCACAAGCGTTGCCATTGCTTACAGGCGAGACGCTCTATGTACGCTTTGGCGATTGGCTGCCGATAGCATCGTGTTTGCTGGTCGCACTGGCGCTGGGAACGGCTTTTGTGAAGCGCAGAAGCGTAGAGGAGTAATTCACTCTCCTACCAAAGTTCTTTTGGCTTCGGTAGCACAGACATTCCTGTCTGTGAGGTTTGAAGCGATGTTCAAGAGTTACACAGACAAGAATGTCTGTGACACAAAGAAAAGTTTGACCACTTGTTTTTGACCAATCCTAAGGAATAATCGTTGGTTTATTACCGTGCCATTGGTAGGAAATGTTGATACCGAATCGCAGTTGTGATAGAGACCAACGCTCCTGAGAAGATAAATTTCCGAGAAATTGATTCAGCCCTACCATACCCATCACTTCTGGGGTCAATACCCAGCGACCTCCAAAAGGAGATTTTGGCGTGGTGAGAAAAATGTCGTAACCAACACCCACCAATGGTGAAACTACAAGATTTGTTGATTCGAGAATATCGCTAGCAGGGCTTGAATAACTGTTGGCAGTCGAGTTTGGAAATGAATACTGTCTGCCAATCAAGCCTGAAAAAGCAAAGCCAAGGTATGTTCTCCAGTGCTCGCCCAAAGTAAAAATAGCAAGAGCTTCTGATGTGAGAGTGGTCAGGGAAACATCAAATTTGGATGAAAATGAATAGGTTTTCATGACGAGAGAAGCACTTTGAGTGGATTGATAAAGCCGAAGACCAATGGCAAAAATTTCTGTTAAGGGAAGTTCCGCTGCAATACCGAGCGAAACGCTTGGTGCGGTAAATGTTGTGGAGGAGGGGGAAACAGTAGTATTAAAGATTCTTGTTTGACTTTCAAGAAAGTATCCGGGCAGATTGAATGCGGCATCATGGAAATTTATTCCACCACCAGCTAATGCGCCAAGACGGAAAGCCTTTTCAAGGTATGGTTCATTTAACTTAGCGAAGTACTGTTTATCAAATTTAGCCCACAAATTAGGAGGAAGTTCAGAACGACCTGGATAACGAAAGGCTTCCATTTGGAGGTTGTACCAATGCTCTTCATATCTCCAACTTCCATCATCAGATTGCTGGGCAGAAACTTTTGAAGGAATTGTCAAGAAAAATAGCACAAAAAAAGGAAGAGAAAGCAGCACTGTACTGCGGCGGGTGGCAGGGGAAGTAGGCATAGTTGCATCAAATTTGAATAGATAGGCAGCTCGATGGTGTAAAGTAAATATTCTATCATTAAAAAGCAACGTATTTCCTTCCATAGTCTGTATATTTTTTGAGAATGTAGGTTTTATGAACCTCCAATGCTCATCAAAGCTATGGACTTTAGCCCACGATTTTAGCTTCTACGAACCTTCCAAAGGTGGTATATTTGTAGAGACGTTCAAAATGGGAACAATTCTTCCCAAAGAAGGCGACAGAGATGGTAAGAAATGAGTACGTGGGTTCAAAAGCAGGATTGAATGTCACGTGAAAGGTCGCTTAGCGTTTTTGTTGTGTCCGATACATATTTTTTGCAGATTGCAGGAAAGCTGATTGCAGCGGTTTATTGAGAAACACCGTGTGGTGTGCAAACGACAAGCTCGCACAATAGACAAAATTGGTATCGACTCTATGAACTTGAACCATCAAGCTATAAACGCCATGACACGCAAAGCCAGAGAACTCGCTATGATGCTCTTCAACGAGACACAGGGAAAATTCCCCGAAATTACTTTTTCCAGTATTATGCCCTCACCGGAACTGAGAAAGCGCTATTGGATAATGGTAACGGGCGAGCTGAGCGAAGAGCGCCAAAATGCAATGCGAGAATTTGTCGCCTATCGAGGAACGGATATTCTCATTGACGAAGGCTATGTCTTTTGCGGTGAGGCTGGAGCGTACGCTGGAGACGGCGTGAAATCATGCTTTACGAACTGAGAACTTCCGAAATTGTTGAAGATATAGTTTGTATGCCGCTTCAAATCTACATTCTTGGTTTTAACCTTTTTTCCCGAAAGCACGTGTTGAAGCCGTTTGTAAATTTTTCCTGAAGTTTTCAGACAAGATAGAAACCACAACTGTCATTATCCCCTCCTACAACTTTTATGTCCACCCGCACACTCTCCATCCTCGGCGCAACCGGCTCCATCGGCGTACAAACGCTGGATGTCGTGATTGCTCATCCTGACGAATTTCGTTTGGGTTGGCTCACCGTGAACACGCGATTCGACCTTTTAGAAGAACAACTGCATCGCCTCCAGAAGCACGGTTTTGTGCCGCACGGCGTTGCCCTTGCCGATGAAAAAGCCTATAATGAATTCCGCCGTGTCACCTCCTTTGCGGGCGAGATTTTGTGCGGCGATGAGGGCGTATGCGCCGCCGCCGCTGCACCGGAGAATGATATTTTGCTGTCGGCACTGGTCGGCTTTAGCGGTGTGCTGCCGAACTACGCCGCCATTCAGCAAGGCACTCCCATTGCGCTGGCGAACAAGGAAACGCTGGTGAGCGCGGGCGTAGTGATTATGCCGGAAGCAAAAAAGCACGGCGTGGAGATTATTGCGGTGGATAGCGAACACAGCGCCATTTTGCAATGCTTGGCAGGTGAGTTTCTCGGCGAAGTGGAAAAGCTGATTCTGACTGCCTCCGGCGGACCTTTCCGCGAGTGGACACTGGAACAGCTCGAAAACGTCACGCCCGCACAAGCGCTCAAGCACCCGAACTGGTCTATGGGCAGCAAAATCACGATTGATTCGGCAACGCTGATGAACAAAGGCTTTGAGATTATCGAAGCCTACTGGCTCTTTGGCGTGGGGGCAGATAAAATCGAGGTCGTCGTGCATCCGCAAAGCATCATTCATTCGATGGTGCAGTTTTGCGACGGCTCGGTGAAGGCGCAGTTAGGCTTGCCGGATATGAAAATTCCCATTGCCTATGCGCTTAGTCTGCCGCACCGTTACCCGTCGAACTTCAAACGCATGGATATATGCGCCTTGCAGAACCTTTCATTTTTCCCGCCGGATGTCGTGCGTTTTCCCTGCTTGCGCCTCGCTTTCGATTCCCTTGCGCAAGGCGGCACTGCTGCGTGCATTGTGAACGCAGCGAATGAAATTGCCGTTGCGTCGTTTCTGCAATCCACCATTGGCTTTTTAGATATTCCGCGATTGATTGAAACGTGTTTGGAAAAAATTACGCATATTGACACGCCATCGCTGGAAGACATTGTGCAGACCGACAAAAAAACCCGCCGACTGGCGGAATCACTCGTGCGCGAGGGCATGAGTACACCAACGGTCTTTCTGCCGAAAACCAATGGAACAACTATTGTCGCAGGTAATTCGTCTATTGCATAAGAAAACTTGCGAACCAACTCCTACTGGCAAAGAAGCCATCTGGAATAGAACACGAACAACTCAAACCGCATATAATCTCATCATTTTCATTTTTTGACCACTATGGAATTTCTTACCATCGCGCTCAGTTTCGTTCTCGTGCTGGGCATTCTCGTTACCGTTCACGAACTTGGACACTTCCTTGCAGCCCGCATGACGGGTATGTATGCAGAAACCTTTGCCGTCGGCATGGGCAATCGCGTTGTGGGCTTTAATAAAATTCACGGCGTAAAATTTGGTTCGCTTTCCGAAGAGCAGGAGCAGCAAGTCGTGGATGCAAAAGTCACGGATTACCGTATTGCAATGCTTCCCATCGGCGGCTACGTCAAGATTTCTGGGATGATCGACGAAAGCATGGACACGGAATTTCTTGCTTCCGAACCGCAGCCGTGGGAATTCCGCTCCAAAAATGCAGCACAAAAAATCTTCGTGATGGCAGCAGGCGTGATAATGAACATCCTGCTTGCGATTGCCATTTTTACGGGAATTGCCATGTTCGACGGCAAATCCGTACTGGAAACGACGACGATTGCACACGTAGAAAAAAATACCATTGCTGAGGCAATCGGCTTAAAAGCGGGCGACAAAGTGCTGACCATCAACGGCGACAAACCAAAATCGTGGACAGACATGACGCTTCTGCTCACGAAAAATGTTGGCGAAGACATCAATGTTATGGTCGAGCGCGGCGGTTCGCAGTTTCCGCTTCGCATACCCGCAAAAACCCTTACTGATGCACTTGCCGCACAGCAGCCGATTGGCTGGCTTCCTGCGGGAACAGCCGTGATGATAACCGGCGTGGAAAGCCTGAAGCCAGCAGGAAAGCTGGGCTTGATGTCGGGCGATACGGTTCTGACGCTGAACGGCTTGCCAATGTTCTCCGCCTCACAATTTGCCGAGCAAATCCGCGCAAATAAGGGCAAAGAAATTGCTCTTGAGTGGAAGCGCACCGGTTCGCTTATGAGCGGTCGCCTCACACCGGACGCTGACGGGCGCATCGGTGTTGCGCTGGCGGGCATTTTCACGGGCGAACTCAAAAAGCAGCAGTATGGATTCTTTGAGTCTTTTGCCGTCGGCACACAAGAAATGGTCTCGACAATTACAATGTACGTCAGCTCCATCGGGCAGATTTTCAAGGGTAAGGTTTCTGTCAAGCAGTCCGTAGGCGGTCCGATTCAAATTGCCAAAATGAGCAAACAAGCCGCTGACCTCGGCGCGCTGGCGCTGCTACGCTGGATGGCGCTGCTTTCGATTATCCTTGCCGTGATGAACATTCTTCCTTTTCCGGCATTAGACGGTGGACATATTCTTTTTATCCTCATCGAAGTTATTATTCGCCGCGAAATTCCAGTGAAAGTCAAACTCGGTGTTCAGCAAGCAGGCATCATCATTCTGCTCTGTTTCATGGTGTTCGTCTTTTACAACGACCTCACACGATAAGCCACCACTGCACACAAATACATGGCTGACGATAAACGACCACAACAGCAACCTACCCAAGCCTCTCCACGTCTGATGGAGCGGCGTTGGGCGGTTTTAGGCGGACTGGCAGGAAGTGCGCTCGTGATAGTGATTTTCGTAAGCAACGTTCTGCGAGTGGGAAAATTGACTGAGGAAATGGATCGCATGAAAAAAGAGCATCAGCGTCTTGTGCATCAGAACGAACTTTTGCGCGGTGAAATCATCCGCTTGCAATCACCGGAGCGCATCACCACTGTTGCCAAGACTCGCTTGGGATTAGTGCCGTCATCATCCGCACCCGTACGTATTGCGCCTGCTCCCCAAAAGCCGTAAGAACGAAAGAGAACACTGACAACCACTATGGAAACTGCCGTAGAACCTGAGTTCAATCCGAACTACCCGCCGTACATTGAGCGCGTTTTCACCTTTACCATTACCCCAAAGCAAGCTCCTGTGCGCCTCGATGTATATTTGACCGAGACAATGCCGAACGCGACACGCTCCAAAGTGCAGGAAGCAATTGAAAACGGAGCGGTCTTGGTCAATGGTCTCGTTGCAACAAAAGGCAGCCGCAAGACGCAGCCAAACGACGTGATAGAGTGCCGTATGATGAAGCCGCCGCCGCTTGAACTTGTACCCGAAAATATCCCGCTTGATATTGCCTACGAAGACGATTCATTGCTGGTCATCAACAAGCCAGCCGGAATGGTGGTGCATCCGGGCTTCGGCAATCGCTACGGAACGCTTGTCAATGCGCTTCTCTGGCATTTCGGGCAGCGCGAAGCCGTCCCGCTTCTGGAAAGTGGCGATGATGATGACGATGATGGCGAAGAAATTACCGAAAGTGCTGTGCTGGCGAGTGATGCCGTGCGTCCGGGTATCGTTCACCGCTTGGATAAAGACACCTCAGGGATTCTCGTGGTGGCAAAGGATGTGGTCTCACACGCACGACTGGCAAAGCAATTTGCCGAGCGCACTGCCAAGCGGCAGTATTATGCGCTTGTCTGGGGTATTGTGAAGGATGACGCAGGAATTATCGAAGGAAATCTGGGACGTTCGCCACGCGACCGCAAAAAAATGGCAGTGTTACAAAAGGGCGGGAAAACTGCCGTTACCGAATATACCGTGCTGGAACGCTTTTCGTCGTGTACGCTTCTTGCACTCAAGCTCCGCACCGGACGAACACACCAAATCCGCGTTCACTGCGCTCACATCAAACACCCGCTTGTGGGCGATGAGGAGTACGGCGGCGGGAGCGTTTTTTACGCAGGCAATAGCGGGCAATGGAAGGCGCTTGGTGAGCGCCTGCTCAAACTCATTCCCCGTCAGGCGCTTCACGCCAAAACGCTTGGTTTTAAGCACCCTGTGGGCAACGAGTGGTTGGAATTTGATTCAGAGTTGCCGGAAGATTTTGCCTCAGCAATCGAAGAAGCGCGGCGCGAGGTGGCAGCGCGTGTTCCGTAGGCTCTCGGTTTTACACAAATTTTTCACCACTCTGTTCGCGCAATGCCGTTACGACTTTGCGAACGTCCTGCACACGGTCTTTGGGGCAAACCAAGATACCGTCTTTCGTGGCAACGATAACGAGATTTTCAATGCCAATCGCTGCCACTGAAAGCACATCGTCGCCGACGCTGTTCATCACAATACAATTTTTGCTGTCAAGCAGCAGCGAACCGCCAACGTTGATATTTCCGTCGCTGTCCGCTTCGTAAACCCGCTCCAGTGCATCCCACGAGCCAACATCATCCCAGCCAAAATCTACGCAGACAACAGCGACGTGATGCGCCCGCTCCATGAGTCCGTAATCAATCGAAATATCCGGCATTGCCTTGAAAATGGGTGCAGTGCCTTCGGGCGCTCCGATAGGCGTTTCTGTGGTTTTACCTTCCAGTGCCGTGCGCAGCGTTTTGATTTTGAGACCAACGTCCGGCAAGTGCCGTTCTAAGCCGTTTACAATCGTGTCCAAGCGCCAGAAAAACATTCCGCTATTCCAAAAAAAGCGCCCTTGACGCAGGAATTCTTGTGCCGTTTCCAAGCTCGGCTTTTCGTGAAAACTTTCTACGGGAAGAGCTTGTAAGCTGTGTGCGGTGGTGTTTGCTTCGTGGTTTGCTGCAATTTCAATATAGCCGTAACCCGTTGCTGGACGGGCAGGATGGACACCGAAAGTAACGATATTACCTGTTGTTTCGGCGTGGTTGAGTGCGGCATCAACGGCAGCGCAGAAAAGCTCGGTGTTCTCAATGTAATGGTC
>Ga0075154_10002345_pt1 | contig 12428 bp, 13 predicted proteins | sample JI71714BDNA_FD_70965 | JGI IMG/M metagenome (GOLD analysis project Ga0075154, IMG submission 70965) | Wastewater effluent complex algal communities from Wisconsin, to seasonally profile nutrient transformation and Carbon sequestration -... | ecosystem: Engineered > WWTP > Effluent > Algae... | reverse complement strand
GGATTCCCCATTCATAAGGGTGCATCGTTTTTGTTTCTGCACGTAAAAGTCAGGTTTGTGATCACAAAAACATTGCTTGCTACCAAGAGAGAACAACTATAAGCAGTCCCAACAGGTCAAGGCACAAACAGCACAAAAAGGCAGCAATTTGACTGACAAATTCAGGCATTTGCAGGATATTTTCAGGTAAATGCAGGTAAAGTGCACCCCCTGCAAATACCTGCTTTCCGCCTGACTTTATACTGCAAACGCCTGACTTTATACTGCAAATGCCTGACTTTAGGGCGCACAAAAAATTAGCTAATTTTTTTGGTGGCGGCTTCGATCGACGGTGCGGGGAGTTCGGTAAAATATTTTGGGCAACGTGCGACCAATTCCTGAAACTCTTGGAAGTGCCGATCGCCCACAACTCCCACTAAATCCGCCGCTACCAATTCCCCAGCGTCGATCGCCCGTCAAGCCCAATCTTCAGAATCAGGCGAAAATCTGTTTTTGGAATCTGAAGGCGGCTTGAACTCTGGTAGCAAATTAAGCTGATGTGCTTGGGTATTTACTGTCGGCTGTTTCGGCGCTGACTCCGAGGGGGCGATCGGCTCAGATGGAGTTTGTGGCTCTGACTCCGAGAGGGCGGGGGCGTGAGGTAACTGTTCCGGCTCAGATGGAGCTTCTAACTCAGCTAGTAGCGCTTTAAATGCAGCTTGCTCAGTAGCCGTCAACGCGGACCAAACTTTGCTCCGATCGGCGGCACCGCTACTGCGAACTTCCGTGAGAATGCCCTGAACGTTTTTTGCGGCTGCGGGGTCATTTTCGGCGATCGCCGAGCGTACAAACTCAACCAGTTCTAGTTCGTCTTCGTTGAGGTCTGATTCTGGCGGCGCGATCGGGGATGCAGTTTCTAAAACCAAGTATTGACCATCAATGCTGGTCTTTTTTGTTGGTTTGCACCCAGATATTTCGATTTCGCTGTCAAACTCAATCCAGCACAGCCCGTTACTATATACCTCAATTATCGCGGCCAGCTTTCCCCTGAATTCCTTGGTACCTATATACTCTGGCGAAACTTTCACTCGATCGCCGATGGTGAATTGGAGACTAGGGGCGATCGGCGAATCTGTTGGTTCGGTTGGCTCTGTTGGTTTGGATTCCAGAGGGGCGATCGGAACTGGCTCGGATGGTTGAGCTTCGTCATAGACAGAAACGCATTTTACCTCCCCCCCCCCTTGTGACAGTGGTAATTTGCTATCTATCTCTGAAATCCTTTCCTCACAATCATTTGCAGTAGATAGCATCTCAGATTTAACTGTCACAGTGCTATCTATTGCTATGTATCTGCTATCTATCTTGCTATCTATCTGAAAACCTTGCTGTATATGGTTTTCAGACTCATAGATAGCAATTGGCAGTGAGATAGGGGGGGGAGGGGGGGTAGGAGATTTTGCGCTCAAAGATTCAGCGTGACAGTTGGGCAAAGAATATAGGGTGTATCGTTTGTCGCCCGGTGCTGGTGCCGCACTAATAACCTTCTTGCCAACCATCCGGTTTAGTTCGGAGTAAGCTGAGCCGCGCTGTTCGGTTAGCTCTGCTGTTTCAATGATTTCTGGGCCGGGTAACGGTCTGTTATGTTTTTGGAGAGTTCGCAAGATTCGTTCTCGGATCGTCTCTCTTTGCTGTGCTGCTTCGGCTGCCTCTCCTGCTAGTCCGTGACAGAGCCAAGAATTATTTTCGAGATTTAGCTCAATGTCCAGTGTTTGACCTTCTGCATCTCTTGGGAAGCACGAGAAAATACGCTTGGGGTCTTTGGGGTCGATGATCAGTTTTTTTGAGTTGTTAGGGTCTTTCTTTGGAATGTGGTCAACTTGCCAAACACCCCAAACGCTACCAGCAATCGCACTAGAACCGCGCAACCTGTCAACGCCTAGCGCATCGGCATTTTTGTTGCTGTGATGGATTAGAACGCCAGCGGCACCGTAACGAGTTAACAGTTCTTTGAGGGCGTAGATATTGTCGGAAAATTCTGCTGAGTTTTCCGAGACGGCGCTACCTTTGCAAATACGCTTGAGACTGTCAATGATGACTACATCCGGGCGGTAATCTTCCAAGAAAGCCTCAAGTTTTGCTGTTTGGGTGATGTCCCATTGGGGTAAGACTTTTATGTTGTCGTTATCCTGCAATCGGAATCCCCGCTTTAGCAGCTTTGACCGTGTGCTATTTAGGGATTCATCGACTGACACCAACAGGACTTTGCCCACCTTGATATTTTGCCCCAAGAATTTTTCTTCGCCAGTAGCCACGCAAAAAGCAAGGTCTACCGCTAGTAAGGATTTACCGCATTTTGGACTTGCGCTCAAAATCACCGTCTCAGCGCATGGCAGAAGTTCGGGAACCACCCATCGCAAACCCTCAGACTGAAGGCTAAAAACCTCATTTAAGCTCCAAAGCCGTGACTCGGACGCGCTTGTCCGCTGCTTCATTGCGGCCATCGCTTCTTTGAGTGACCCCGCGCTCATGCTGTACTTGGGCGCTAGTAGGGCGATTTGTCGGATGCGCTCTACTGGGTCTTCCATTTGAAGCAAGCCTAGCAGTTCGAGTTTGAATCGTTCCGCATCCATGTCTCGTTTCAGTGGCTTGATAATCTTGTGTTCCCAAGCATACTCGCTAAAACTCGTCTTCTGCCGGACTTCCTCAAGCTTGATGTTGGCTGAAACTTCGTTTGGCTCGCCCTTCAAGATTTCTCTTGCCAAGGCGGCCGCTTCCCTCATTCCAAGCTTGTTTTTGTGTTTTTGTGTGTTGGTTTGTCGATCGACAAACCGCCGACTCGTTTTAATGTGGTTGTTCCAGTACCAGCCTTTGATGCAATTTCCCACCCCCTCCGGTTTGCAGGCTGGTGTTGCATTACTTTTTTCTGCTGACTTCCAAATTGTCTCGGCTTCGTGCTTCGGCAACGGTGGATTGCAGCGAGTCGCGAAATCTTCCAACATTTGCTGGGGGTCGCCGTTAAAAGCTTGCCCGATCGCCCGCAGGTAGTTCGCGGTGCCGATTAAATCGCGAGCTAGTTTGGCTCCTGCTTCGTTCCTTCCCCCCTCACTGATGCCACCAAGCAACTCGCGAGAGCTTTTTGCCAAGCATTCCTCCAATGGGACGCTGGCTGGCACGGGTACAGCAATGTCTTCATAAGTATCGGGGATGTCATCCGCAGCAAGCGGCTTAACTGTGGACGAGGCTTGAAAAAGTGATGGCTCCGGCAACTCCTTCGTCGGGACGATCGCCCGCAATTCGTCGTATGTGTAGCGCGATCCGGAGTTGCTGACAATCAGGGATTGATTGCCGCTTGAGTGCCATGCCCCAGCCAAACGCATCACTCGGCTGGGGTTCTTTAAGGAGCGATCGGCGTCGGCCTCCTCAAGCAACTCGGTTTGGAGCGATCGCCAATCTTCAACTGCAACGAACTCGTCAAATACCCAGTAGGAATGGATCGATTTCCCGCCGGTGTCAATTTGCAGTGTTGGCTCTGGCAGTCCTAAGCCCCTCCACAACTCAACTTGAGCAGCTTTGTCTAAGTTGTCGTGTTCGTAGAATATGGCTCGGGTTTCGGTGACATCTTTGTCTGTGTGTCCGCCACCGTTGACCACCAAGTACACGCCGCGTCCCTCGGTTTGAAATTCGGTGGCGCGTTCAATCAATTGGTCGAGGTTGGTTGCTTCTGCTTTCCTGCCAGCATCCCCAGCTTTGCGGGGATCTGAACTGGGGTAGAAGGCTCGCAGGTAAACTCGATCGCCGGCTTTGTAACCCAGTGCTTTTAACTGTTGCTGGGCTTGTTCGCGATCGATCTGCTGAGGGAATGATTGCGAGTAAACCATTACACCGCACCCCCGTTCGCTCCGCCCTCGGAGAGGATCGCTTCAAAGGTGACAGCAGACAATCCACGGTTTGTTTGCGTATTTAGAGGGGATTGTGCGATAATTGAGTCACAGTCAGGCTTTGAAGGCTGTTGCTGGACTTGCTCGCAGTCGATTTTCCGAGAAAACGATACTTGACTATTCGGGTCGGAATTGTGTGGAATGATATCCATAGCGGGATTCTCCCTGGTAGGTTGACCCGCTACACCATATATAGAAGAGAGGCTTTGACAAAAGCTTTTTGTCTGTTCTTAGCTGTCAACTAAGGGTTGACAAACTAAGCTATTATTGAATTAATTGATTTTTTTGACTTGTGTCGCTGCCCCTCTCTAAAGGTGTAGCGTTTTTTTTGACTAAAACGATTCTACTGCGTTCTGTGCTGTGGCGCGTGTGCGACGGGCGAGCGGTGAAAAATTGGGACAACAGCAGCGCCAGATCGCCCTCAGTCCTTCTAGCTCGGCTCGCTCTTAGGCATCCCGGCCCGAAAAATCAGCTCGGCAGTCAAGTTCAATTCCGGGAAAGCCAGCGACTCAACTGTGTCATCCCCCCGAAACTGTTTGACCTGGTACTCCCCATCTACCAATTGGCAAACCGAGAGGGTGGGTTGTTTGGGGCTGCCGATGAACTTGCGGCCGCCCAAACCGAGATAGTCCACGATCCAGTATTCAGGGATGCCCATTTCTTCGTAGTCGGCAAATTTGAAATGATAATCATCCCGCCAATTCGTACTGACTACCTCTACAGCCAGCCGCACCGAAGAACCCATCGTGATGATGGACTCCCTTTCCCAGCGCGGTTCGTTTGCCAGAGATGCTTGATCTAGGACAATTACATCGGGCTGATAACCAGCCTCATCGCGAGTGGGTTTAAGCAGGCAGTCACCGGGGATGGAGTAGGGTAATTCGCGTCGGTCAATTTCAACTCCTACTTTTAAGCTGATAAAACCTGTAACACCAGAATGGCGGCCAGTTCCTAGAGGCATTTCAACAATTACTCCATTGTGCAGTTCGTAGCGGCGAATAGAGTTCTCTGGATACCAGGCTGCGAACTCATCAAACGTGATTGTTTGTGGGATTGTTTGGGGGATTGTTTGGGCTTGGCTCATGTTGCTATTTCCTCTGACTTGTTAGTTTTGAGCTGCGATCGCAATTTAACCGGACTCCTCATACGCTCCGGTGTAATCCGTATACGTCTCTCCTAGCAAAGCTTTAGAGCCATTGGATCGCAAAAACGTAATGCGTAAACCGGAGGTTCATCAATCGTTTCCGCCACCTGTGTCTGGCTCATCCGATACGAGCCATCTGGCAGCATGAATCCATCGACTGTTAAGGAACCTATTTGTACCGAGGCTCTGACGGCTCTTACTGATTCGGTCATGGTTGTTTGAGTTGGTAGACATTAGGTATGGGTTCAGCCCTATGATTTGCTGTCGCTTTCACTTTCAGGGCGATCGTTTCGCTGATTCTGTTCTATGTACTGTTTAACCAAATCAATCAGCACTTCATTCATGTTTTTTCCGTTCAACGCACAAATAGCCTTGAACCGCTCTCGAAGCGTCCGAGAAGGAAATGTGACTTTCAAGGTGGGTACTGGTTCTGTAGTTTTTTGCTCAGTCACTGGGATATCTAATGCAATTACTTTATATATCCCAGACTACCCGTTCAAGCCTATTTTTAGCTAAATGGGTTAATAGGTGCATACGGGATATTTGCATTAAACATCCCGTATGAGTTATCATACACCCACGAACGTCTACGAACCAAGCAGAAGCATAAAACAGTTATCTGTACTCCCGATTCGGTTGCTTTACTTAGCTTTGTTAGCGTCAAAAACCCAAAACCAAACCCCGCCCCCCATGACTCGCAATCTCAAAGGGCGGGGTATGGCACTCACTTTCGGGAGATTTCCTCTATGTTCGCAGATTACGGGCAGCCATCGCAAGCCGCCCAGCCAAGCTTTGTAGAAATACCCAACCCCCGCGTCACCACCACCAGGGGACGCATGGAAGTAACAGACGTTCGTTCGGAGACCGTCACCGGTCGGCTGCTGGATGACCAGGACAACTTGATAAAAGAAGACGGACAGCCGGTTTACATCTGCGTTCGGAAACATGAGATTCTGTGTTCCACCGAACGAGCCGACGTGATGAATTGGTGGGAACTGGGGGAACAAGCGCTGACTCCGTACACGGCACCCAGAAAATATTCTAGCGAAACCATAATCAACCGATTGAATGGGCTCAACTTCGATGAATTGTACGTTTTGCGAACTTTTGTCTGTTTGGAAAGCGACCCGTTTAAAGCGTATTCAGCCACTGTCAACAACGACTTATCCCACTTGCAGCCTTGGTTCCCCACAGTGCGAGTTCTCAGTCGCGTCGAACAAAACGAACTAGCAAGCGCATTGTGCTGGCGAATAGCTAGCAACTCCAACGCATCAATCCCACCCGCACCAGGCGACGGGAGGGACGATCGGTGAAAGCACTCAAAAGCCATCAATTCAAGTGGAGCGTTACCGTCACCCGCAAGTACAATCCACCCCGCCAGATTGTAGTTTTCGGGCGATCGCCAGCAGAAGCACTTCAAGATGCCGTATCTTCTGCCCGCGAAGTATGGGGTATCTGGGATGCCAAATCATTTAGTACGCCGGAAAGGAAATAATTTTTTTTGATTCTTCGTTAGCTACTTCGGGTGACTCCGAAAACAGCTAACGAAAGAATCAGAGTTTCGGGTTATGTAGCCCGCCAAGTAGCCAATCAAATGCCAACCAGAAAATGCCAACACCTAAAAAGCCTGTAGACGTAGCTGTTTTTAACAGTCGGTGCGGCCAATGGAACCATCGAAATTACTTCAGAGCAGAGGTAAGGGTAATTCTAGGTAAAGGGGGAAAACCGATGCCTGAAGCTACTTTCAAAACCAGACTCGCCCTTTTAGAAGCAGAATGCCCCGAGTTTCAGAGACAGCCTTACCGCCGGACATTTTCTCAATTTCATTTGAACTGCTTGCTAACCCTAGAAACTTGGATTCTGGAAGCCAACCGCTGCATTGCCACTGTTCGAGAACGATTAGCACAAGAAGGATTGCCCACCCATGAATACCGAACCGACAATTGACCGCCGCGACATCAAAGCCAAATGGGGACTCAACAAAGTTTCTGACGTAACCAACGCTCGCAAAGCTTTAGGGCAGCCCGATTGGCAAAACTCTCTTTTGAACCCTGATGACAGCGCAGAAATCGACCTTTATTTCGAGTTGGTACTGAATCAGCGAATTGCACCGCCTTTGGCACTCGAACAAGTAGTTGGAACTCGGAACGGACGCGGTGAATACTGCAATGACATCGACTCACAAGCGATCGCCAGCGGGGAAAAACGGGATGCTGAAGAAGAGAAAAGCGGAGCGATACAAGCCATTGAGGGAATGACTCGCGAAGCATCCTTGGGGATGGCCGATGTTGCCGGAGCCGTTAGCGACCAAATCCTAGATGCCTTTAAGATTTCTCTGAGTGCAAATCTCACCCACGGCTTGACCGATATGGCCTCGAATATCCGAGGTAATTTCAGCGTTCTCACCTCGGCCGTAAAAGCAGCTCCCTTGGATTTGCGGGATGCCAACTTGCCAGCCCCAAAGCCTGTTTTACCAACCAAGCCAGTACCGCCACGGAGGATTTCACCAGGACTCTGGTAGGCGCTCACCGAGAGTTGGGGGAAGCCCTAGCTTTAAGGCAAGCTCAAAGGGAAAAGGTGCTTCTGAATCTCATCTTTTTCCTGAGCTTACAACAGGGGAAGCTACATAAAAAACCTGGTATTATATTGCCCCCCAATTGCAATTATGCTGAAGAAACAATCGCGCTAATGAGGTTTGTCTGATGCTGGAAAGTTACGGTTTTATTGAAATGTATTTAGTGTGTCCTGGATTGAGATTGTGGCAGGTTGTTAAGTCTAAACTGGCTGCAATTAGCCAAGTGAGCGAAGTAGCAGTATTGGTGGGAGGATGCGCTTGAAAATCAGAGAAGTCTTGGCAACAGTTAAACACTGTAATTCAGGATGGCAAGAACAAAAACTGGTACACATCCTGTTTACTGACCGGGATGAAAAGTACCAGTTACTGAAGCCGTACTGTGTGGAATATGGCAAAAATGTCATCTTTAGCAAGACAGATAACGAGATTCTGTTACCAGATTGAGTAAAGCGCAAACATAGAGCTAAGGAGTACAACTTAAATGTAGCAGTCAAGGACAGGTTTACATTTCATTCAGTCCTAATGAAACTTTGAGGTAACAACCATGTCAGATAAACTCTCGGTCATTTGTGCATCGCTCCTGTTTGCAGCTATCCCCGCTATGCTACTTTACGCAGGTCAAGCTATTTACCACGACGGTTATCGGCAAGCCGTAAAAGATATACCGCCAACCGTAGTTCAAGGCGACCAGAATATCGACAACAGCACGAACAACAGCTATCAATTTGCACCGTCACTTGGGGGGAAGTAAGCTTGGGAATTGTTTGACACTAGCTAATGTAAACGGGAAAGCAAGGCAACTGAAAGAGGCAAAATGCAATGCTGAGTAAGATTATAGGAGCTTTACCTACAAGCACTTTAAATGCAGTTTCGACGCTGCATTTGATGAGCTAAAGAGAAGAGGGGAAATTATTGAAGACGAACCAGTGGCGGAACTCACCTCTGACAAGATTAAGATTTTTGCTCGCTTGGGATTGAAAATAAAACTCGTTGTTGAGCCAGATTTCGCCTGCTGGTACGTGTATGACGGCGACCCCGACCCGATCCTCTCCGAGGGCTACGCTAACGAAATTGGCGTTGAAGAAAATGAGGATATAGCTTTTGATTCAGCTACAAAATGGGTGGACTGGTATTTGTCAGGTGAATGGAAAGTTTCTGATAAAAGTTCCTATTCTACAGACCCGCAAGGAAATTAAACTTACACTCGCCTTGCTGCTGACAATGGATTTGATTGCATACCAACCCGCAGAATGGATTAAAGGAGACAAACCATGAGTGCAATTGTTAAATACACTGGCGGTGGAGCCATCGCCCCAGCCCTAGTCGGGAAAGTCAAAGCATTTGATAGCGCACCTGAAATGTTGACTACTTTTCAGGGATACTACGGGTTCGACCCATCAGCTTTTGCGGGGATGTCCGAGGAAGAATTGGGAGCATTCGTAGATTCGGTTGAAGAAATCAAGTTCCTGATTGACAACCTCGACAAGTTAGAAAAACACGTCAACGATTATATTGACGGCGTTGTCAAATACAACGAGTTTGTAGCTCGATGCGTCAAAGCCGGTGCTAAGGGCATGGAGAAGATTGATCGAGCTACACTCGACGTGTTCTTGGCATGGAAAGGTTGGCAGGCCAATACTAAAAAGCTAGCCAAAGATTCGGATGTTGGCGTCAGACTTCTCGACCAAGAAGTTATCGATTACGGTGATTTAGCCGAATACGACCTTGAGATTTCTCTTCAGATCGTAGCTAACAAATTAGCCCGTCAAAAAGAGGCGCTATCCCAAAAACCTGACAAAGAAGCAGCAAACTATGCGGAGCGACAAGCAGCTCAAGAGGCAAAAAGCGAAGAGAGAAATAGGATAAAAGACTTGTTTGCTTACGGTACTCGCGGGAAATACGGTTTGCCATCATCGAGTAGCCCGCAATTGAGTTCTGCCAGCAGCGCTAGCAACAACGCTAGCAATAACGCTAGCAATAATGCTAGCAATAACGCTACCAAGGCAAGCGGTTGGCTAAAAAAATGGGGCGGTAAAGCCTTTGATTATTTCTCTGGGAAATAACCATGCAGTTGCCACCATTTCTCATCCCCAAACCTCAAAATCCTCCTGTTGCTCCACAACAACCACAACTCCCCGAATTAGAAGAATCAGACCAATTGAGGTTTCTCAAGAACTTAAATAGCTTCTGCGGTCAAGGATTCTGGTTTGCGGTTGGCCTATCCATCGCTCACGTTTCGAGGATTGTCGGTGCTCCTGTAATGCTTGTCGCAGTGATTTTAGTAGCCGGGTTTCTGTTTGTAGTAAAACCGAAAAACCCAACCTCTTATTTACTATCCATGAGGCGGATTAGCGGGTTGGTAGTGATTGTCGGAACTATTGCTGCATTTTGGGATGCGGCGTGGCTACTGGCAAATATGCCTTTAAGTGTCGGCTTCGGGTTCATCCCAGTGTGGCAGCTTGTCATGATTGTCGGTGTGTCGGTGACGCTACTTTTGTTGGTTACACTGTTGCGGAGGTGGATGCGGTGAAAAGTGCCATTGCTCCTTTAATTGTGGGTATCGGATGTAGCGGGTTTAGTTTGTTCGGGTACTTCGACAAACACATCAGCTACTGCAATGGAGCTACAAATCCCTGTACGCCTGTTGTGGTAACGGGTTCCCAGTATCCCAAGAATGCTAAGTTTGTGAACCTGCATCAAGGCTGGGGGCTGCTGCGTACTGCATCCGGCGTAATTGGTGCAATGAGCTTTGGTGCGGGTTATTTTGCATCGGGTGCAGCATCGGTGAAGCAGAGAAAGAACGAGGAAGAGGCTGCGATATTGGAGGCACGGCATTCGCAATTAGAGGCAACTACCAGCAACATTTTGGATGAGGAAGAAATCCAGAAAACAGCGATTGCTGCTGACTTGAGAGTGAAAGACTTCAAGCGCGAACTTTACGACGGCTACAACACGCTTTATTTGGAGAAGAACCCCGAACTGTTGGAGGCTTTAACTACTGCCACTCCCCAATCTTTGCCCGCATCTTTCCCCAACCCAATAGAATCAAAGTCCGAAGAACTTGAAAATGCGGAACTCCTATCAAACACAGCATCCGCCCCAAATAACAATCAATTATTGGGTGTAGAACTGCCAGTAACTCCCAATTTAGGAGTGAAGTTCTTTGATTGGAAGCAGTTTAGGGAGACTCCTGAGATGTTTCCTCACATTAGAGGAGTTGCAGCTACCCGATGCGGAAAAACCACGCTATTTGATTGGCTGATGGATGTGATGCCATCCCAAAAGCAGTCGGTAATTACGGTCAAGCGGTGGCCGCATCAATGGATTGGCTTGGATGTAATAGGAGTGCCTGAAGATTACCAAGCTATCCGTTCCTCTTTGGAAGCACTGCAAGGTGAAAGAGTGCGGCGTACAGCATTAATGGCAAAGGGGATTGATTCACCCATTTGGAATGTAGCTGTGGATGAATGGAAAGCAATTTCGCGTAATGTGAGAGCGATTGTCGATCGCAAAACCAAACAGATTATTTCTCTCAGTGCCAAGCAAATTATGGGTGAAATGATTACTTTAGCCAGGGAAACCAACATCCGCATCTTTGCTTTAGCGCAGGGCAGACAAGTTGTAACTTGGGGATTGGAGGGAGAATCAGATTTAGCTGAGTGTTTCTGTAGCATTTACATGGGCAAGTTTGCCGTAGAAGAATGTGAATCCTACCGCAACAAATTCCCCAAGGATTTCGAGCAATATGCCAAGTACCAACAAGTTCGATATTACTTGGAATCGCTGGGAAATAGAGCGGCATGGATTAGCTGCGAGTTAGGCGAATTCCCGGCTGTTGTGCCTGACTTGAGCGGTTGGAAACGAGAGCTTCCTCACCAGCCATCCCAAACAGAAACTTCCGTAAATATTGAAACATCCCAAGCAACTGAGTTGGCTCCAAATCAGGAATCAGAAGACTCTCAAGAACTGTGGGAACTAGCCAAGAAGCGACTCCTAGAATCCTGGCAGGCGGATGAAGTTACTGTCCGGGAAGATACTGCTACTTCATCAGAAGGTGAAGCGGACAAAGTGGCGGATGAAGCAGGTGAAGCATTGCAGGATAAGGATTGCAGCACTACTTCCCTACTTCCTGAACCAGAACGCTCGAAGGCATTGGCGAGGGTGATGGCGCTACTGAGCAGTCGGGGAAGCAGTGAAGTAGATACAGTAAGTGAAGTCATTGCCCTCATTCCCGCTCAACCAGATAAAGCGCTTTGGTTGAGCTTAAAACTACTGAGATTGGGAGTCACAGCAAGCAGTCGAGATGTGTTTGGCTGCGGTACGGGAGGTAAAGCATTCCAGAAAGCGAAAGACTGGTATCATGCCCTTGAGTCAACCTTTGGAAAGATTGTGGAATAGCATAAAATTTGGGTAAAATCAGGCGCTTAATTACCAACAAATACGGTATTCCCCGTTGCTTTTATTCTCCTCAATAATGCGATAATAAAATGGCACAGATGGGGAACCTGCGATTATGGCAGAGATGGGTAACCTGCAATTATGGAACTAACAAAGTACAGTTGGTGGGGTGAATCCAACGAGCCGCCACCGCACCTGAAAACTAAAAAGCAATTGGGTGAACTTGGTTTATCGCCTCTGAAACCTTCAGGCGTTATCCCAACCCGAAAATACGACGTGTTCCTCTACGATTCGACTAATCCTGAATCGTGCCGACCAAAAAGAAAGCCATCTCCCAAGCAATTGGAAACCCTGGCTGCCAACCGCCTCAAAGCTAAAATCAAGCGGGATTATC
>Ga0075154_10002342_pt1 | contig 12443 bp, 10 predicted proteins | sample JI71714BDNA_FD_70965 | JGI IMG/M metagenome (GOLD analysis project Ga0075154, IMG submission 70965) | Wastewater effluent complex algal communities from Wisconsin, to seasonally profile nutrient transformation and Carbon sequestration -... | ecosystem: Engineered > WWTP > Effluent > Algae... | reverse complement strand
CTTATCACTTTTGCGAAAGCTTTTAGTTACAAAATACGTATATTTAACAATTATTTGCAATAAGTGGAAATTAAAGCCGTCCTAGAAGGACGGGGCTTTAGACCCAATTTTTTGGTAAATCTCAAATCTTAATGACTATGGCCATAGGCTCCCACTTCTGGGTGAAATGGTACAATTTCTGCTGTTACTTCCAAACCCATTTTTTCCAGCATTCCCTGCAAGACTGAATCGGGAGAAAACTTTAAATAATTATCAGCCACTTCTAAAGCTACGTGGCGGTTTCCTAAATGATAGGCCGCCCGCATCAGTAGCAGCCGATTTCCAGCACGTACTGCGAGCACTGCTTCGGGTTTGGCTGTGACTCGCACTAAACAATTACCGTCTTCCGACTGCAATAAATCCCCATCGCGCAGTACAGTACCTCTGGGCAAACGCAAGTTTACCACTTCTCCGGCATCCGTTTCAAATCGGTGACGACTGCGAGTGCGATCGTCCGCAGTCAGGGGTAAAACAAAGCTGACTACAGCATCAGGATTTGCAGGCAAATGTTTTGTAAAAATTAGCATATTTATATTTTATCCCTCACAGGATTTGATGTCGCACCTAATTTTTGAGGAATATCTTATTTATCGGGATTTTCCTGTGAATCGGGAATCGGGAATCGGGAATTGGTGATTAGCTATTGGCACCAACCAATCACCCATAACTAATCACCAATCACCAATCACGAATAACTATGGATTAGTAGTTTGTTGTTGCAGCCGTACCAACTCGGCTTGAATTTGTGCTTTGACAGCCGGATTAGCTTGCTGGAGCAAAGTAAGCTGGTTGAAGCGAGAAACTGTCAAACCATTATTTTCTATAATTTTTTTAGCTTGGTCGCAGTAATTTACTGCCACGCCACGAATGTTTCCAGAGAGCCTATTGATTCCCTGAGCTTCGTTGCACAATACTCTAGGAACCGCTCCACCTGGTGCCATTCCTTTTATTTCTCTATAAGCTTTCTCGCGTCTAGGTTCCATTGCTAAGACAGCACGAGCGTAGCTAGTAATCTCCTCTCTGCTAATCTCTTGAGCTTGGGCGCTAGATCCAAAAACCAGGCTGGGCGAATTGCCGTACAAACCGGGAACCCATCCGCTAGCCAAGGCTGCTGCGGAGATGATGGTTGCTAGCAGGGATTGCCGCAGCATTCGATTTAGATGCAATTTAGGGGTGTTAAGTGAAGTGTTCATGGTCGTAGGTGATTGCTTGTGTTTAGATAAAAATGACACAGGGCTGGGAGGCTCAATCTTTTTGAATAAATTGGTGGCAAGAAAGTTCCTGCCAGGAAAAAAATGTTATATTTTGGCAGAATAGTTTGGGATTTTCTCAGGGCGATCCAATTTAGCTGGATGCTACAGGTAATTCTAGCCACATATCTTGATAGCTTGCCTATCTGGTCGATCGGCATCGACAAACAGCCTGTGGCTCACGCGGCAGTTAATAACATTTTTTCGATGACATTACCTATTCTAACATCGTTGGGAACTTCCGAAAATACCAATTTTTGAGTGTGATTTATTGCTAGAGAAAAGGAGACTATTTTTTCTCACAATCAATGGGGATTAAGAAAGTTTAAATCAATCTAAAATCACTTGACATCCTGGACGATCGCCCTGTCAAAAATCAAACAACTCCCTTAGACTGGTAAAACCTACAAGCAGCGTAGCCCACCGTATAAAACATCACAGCATTGGTACTCGCGCCGATCGCCATTCCTGCCAGTGGCACATTTCGCAGCCCACCAAAAAGCACTTTCAGCACTTCGGAACTACCCACCGACAGGCCAAAAATAGCCAAAACTTCCGCTCGCCTAGTTGGTTCGCGCACATCCATACCGTAAGCCGCAGCAATCTGATAAACCATTTGGGCTTGCAACTGCGTCGTCGCTACCAAATCCACCGCCAGCAGCGCCAAGGCGACTCCAGGGACAACGCTGCTTGCTAAGCCGATACCGCCAGCATAGATGGCTTTTTCTACTACAATCCTGTGAGCGATTTCGGCAGGAGTTTCCTGGGGGTTCTCTTGCTGCAACTTTCTGACAGCAGCTTCAGCACTGGCGACATCCACCATACCGATTAAGGTTAGCAGTCCTTCGGCACGGAAAAACTTCAGGAATTCTCGCAGCAGAGGGTTGTCGCCCACTGCTTCCAAAACTTTTCCTGTCTCGCGGGTGGCTGTGTCGAAATATTCCTGGGCTTGTTTGAAAGTTGCCTCGGCTGCTTCTGGCGCACTGGTGGCGGCCGCCGTGGCAATTTCCGTTCCTGCTACACCGATCGCCTTAAGTGCGATCGCCCCCGTTTCCGCAGCAGCTTGAACCGTTTTTACCTGCATCTGAACCGCCTCACAAACCGAATTTGCTGGGGGCTTGATTTCCTCTGTTGGTTGCGGCTGTTTATCTGTCATGAAAGCTAAATTCCCGATCGCGTTACCTGAATTTTTAATTTAGCAATGCCAGCCCAAATCAACCTAGGGCATGAGACATAGGGCTGTGGGTAGATTTTTGAGTTTTAAATTCCAACTTAAATCAACCTCATTAAAACTAATACCATTTCTCTAAAATCGTGCAATAATCTTTGACCCCCCCTAACCCCCCCTTATAAAGGGGAAGGACAAGACTAATGTTGCATTCTTTTTTAAAATTGGTATAAAAAGATCTCCTGTGAGAGTCCCGCAGCATTTTTAGTTGTCTGGGAATCTGGGTATCCTATTTTTTTTAGCAAAACTGCCGGAGGACAGAGGCGAGCTCCGGCGACGGGAGATTAAGATTTTGATATAACACCCGCGCTGTTTTATGGGGTGACAATCCGCAGCCGTTTGTCAAAGTTCCCCTAGCGATTAGTTGCTGACGGTGAAAACTGGGTAACTGTTTCACAAACAGCGGATTTTGGCAAGGATTATTGCTGCAAATTTACAATTTTTAATTAATGCTCTCCCATGAAAACTCAAAAAGAAATTTGGCGAGTTATTCTCGCAGTGGCTATTAGTGTTGTCGGGGTTCTCCACTTTGCAGTCCCCGCACCTTTTATCAAAATCATGCCACCCCAGCTTCCTTACCCAGAAGCATTGGTTTATATCAGCGGTTTTTTCGAGATTTTGGGAGGCATTGGGCTGTTAGTTCCTCCCGTGAGTCGCGCCGCCGCCTGGGGATTAATTGCTCTGTTTATTGCCGTGTTTCCAGCTAATATTAATCAGGCCATCAACAGCATTCCCATAGAAGGGATTCCCCACCACCCACTTCTGTATTGGTTCAGGCTGCCTTTTCAAGCTGTCTTAATTGCTTGGGCTTGGGTTTATACCAAACCCGATGAAAGGATGGAGGCGAATTCTGTAGTTTCGGAGAGAGTACAAAACCCTCAATGAAGCAATTTGACTACAATCAGGATTTTAAGGCGATCGACTTTCGAGAGCACCCGCAACTTTATCGGGTGGGGAAAGGAGAACAGGGAGTGCTGTTGGTGGAACCTTATAAAGGAGAAATTTTGCCTTTTTGGAGATTTAAGACTCCTGAAATTGCCGCGGAGTCCAGTAGCAAAATTTACTCTCTGTTTTTAGAGTATCTCGATCGCCAAGATTTTGTAGGAGCGGATATGGCTCGTAAGTTTTTGCAGATGGGCTATACTCGATCGCGGCGCTACGCCAACCACAAAAGCGGCAAAAAATACCAGCAGAATCCTCAGAATCTGCACTCTGTTGAAGCACAAACCGCAGCCCGCAAAAATATTTTGCCCCTGGCACCGGATTTGGAGAAAGCGGAATCTGCCACTATTTTTAAAGAGAAATGGATGCTGGCAAAAAATCACCCCAAATATCTACAGCTTTTAGCCAGACACAAACAGATGTACGAATCTTGAACAAACCTGACGGTCAACTGAGTACAGTTAGACCGCACGCTTCTTTTTCCTTTTTTGCAAAGGCTTTTTTGAGTGACGGAGTTCCCCCGCCACTTTCTTAAAAGTTGCCAGTTGGGGACTACCACCTGTTTTCTTGCCTTTTCGATCTAAGTCCCATTGTTACAAAAACTGACAACATAGAATAGGACCCCCAAAACAGCAGTACAGTTAAGTTTGCCGAACTGGGGGCTTCTGAAATCGAGCTTAGTCCTAGTAAATTACTCGTCTGCTTCTTCCTGCTGCCAATGCTGCCAAATTTCAAAGGGATTAAACCCCCTGTATTGGAGGTAATTCAAGACTTTACCCTTGGTCTTTGGATCTACTTTATCCCAAGTATCAATCTTGTATTTTCGCATGACTTTGGCTTTTAATCCGGCAAGTTTTTCTGCTTCGGAGTCTACATTTTCAGCAGATTCTTCCTCCCAAACTTGCTCGAACAAATCGCTGGAAATTCCTTTTTGCAAGCACTTGCGCTTGACGGCAGACTTCCCGTATTTGCCTGCTGCAGAGGCGATCGAGTTTGCCACCAAGCGAGTATCGGACTGATAGCCCCGGTCTTGAATTTGCGCGATCGCCTCCAATATTTCGACCTGGCCAAAACCTTTCTCTTGCCCCTTTTTGCGAAGTTCAGAGGCACTGTAGTCTTTGCGAGACAAGAGAAAATAGAAATAGTCAAGACAGCTCATCAGTTAAATCGAAGGTTGGCGCGCAAATATTCATAGAGTAAATGCCAAATTTAGTCGCCTTACCATCGGCTGACTGCATCGGGTTCGCTGCTATTCTTCTGTATCCTCCTCTTGATCGTCCATGTCAGCATCAGCTCTGTCCACATCGATCTGAATCAAGCGAATGTGCTTGTATCCAAGTTTAATTTCAAACTCGTCTCCCGGCTTTAATCCCATTTCTTGGGTATAATTTGCCCCGATCACGATGGAACCATTCTTGTGAACGCTAGCTCGATAACTGGCTTCTCGTCCGCGTCCATCAGCTTTCGACTTCTCTAGCTCAATTCCCTTAGCAGCTAACACTGCATCGTAAAACTCAGCCAAGTTAATCCTAGTTTCTCCACTCTTGCTCACTGTGAAGTAGCCGCAAAGCTTTGCCAGTTCTCTTCGTGGCAAATCGCTGCCTTTGATTTTTTGAAGCAGACCTTTTCCTGTTAAGGGTGCTGTTGCTGTTTCTGCCATTGACCGTACCTCGCTTATTGGACTTTACTTATATCAATTACAACACATTAGATGAACTTTGTTTGACTGTCAATACTAAGAATTCTGAATATTAAGATTCTGGATTAATTTCTGCGGCCTGTCTGGTCTGGTCTGAAAGTAAGGATGCTGGATGTGTGATATATTTGCTGCTTGTCAATGGCACTGCCACCTAGTCGAAAAGCCCGTTATTCGCCCCTGGAATGACCTCAAAACCCCAAATCCCTGGGAGGAATCTTCTATTAAACTGTTCACCATATAACTTGTAGAGAACAGACGAGGGGGATGGCAATCCCATTACAGTTGGGTAAAATTTGCCCTAGCCGTTGCACAGGTTTTAGCCCAAAAGGCACTCAATGGGCACTGGTACAAACGATCGCGCAACCGCCCTGACAGCTAGTGCAAAATATTGGCCATACCACCAATTAACAGCCGTTACTGGCAGTGATTTATGGCAGTAATGTACTGAATTTCTACTGGTTCCCTGTAGGCTGTCGTTCCCAAAGCAGCATCAGCCACAAATCCACCACCAAGGCAAAGTCGTCTTTGAGCCTCACTCTTGGCACAAAAACGATCCAGCACCCTAGAGGTAGAGCAAATGCCCTGGCACTGAGGACTTTTTTAATTGCTGAAACCATTGATTTTGTTGAATTTCCCCCTCAATTTCTGCTTCTTTCTGCTCCCTGGCGTGGGTTCTTCTCTCAATCAATTTGCCCGATCGGGTCACAAAAATTGTACATTTTAACAGTGGATAGAGAGAATCACAACAGTATAATATTCCTCCATACTTTCGATGGATCATCGCCCTTTTTGCAACTTTTGCAGGGACTGCCAATCGCGAATTGCAGCCTCAGACCACAGCCAATTTTTCGCCAGGGCATCAGCCCCAAAACTCAGCGGATCGCTAGCCATAACTTGTTGGCGAAATTCGATCGCTTTGGTTAAACGAGCTGTTTGCTGTTGAGGTGTCAGGTTGAGAAGAGGTTTTGCCATCACCATTCCCAAACCGGCGATCGCAGTTAAAATATCATTGCCCGCTTGCACAGACACAGAAGGAGTTGGTTTGTTGGGCATCGGTGCGATGGAATTGAGCACTTCCGCCCAAACTTGATAAGCACGATCGAAATTACCTTCAGCATAATAAGCAAAACCTAAAGCATTCCGATACTTCAGAGAATGTGGACGCGCCTTGAGAGCGATCTCCCAGGAACGCCTCGCGTCGTCAACACTGTATTTTTTGTTGCCGATTTGTTGAAATTGCCAAGCCAAACGACCTTTAAGAAAATTAACTTCTGGCTGATCGAGGGCAAATTTAGGGACAGCTTGCAGAGCACCTTCTGCCTGTGGCAATGCTACTCGATCGAGCAATGCTTCTGTAGCTTTAAGACCGGCCCAAGTTTCCCCAGCCTGAAAGTTGTTGAGGGCGATCGCCATGACTTTAGCAGTCTGAGTTTGTTCCAAATTTACCCGCTGTATTTGTAGATAACCTTGGGAAATAGGAGTCCGCACCGTCGGTAATAACTCTTCGGGTTTAGAATTGCTATTTTGCAATTGCCGCCATCCCAAAAAACCAGCCCCCAAAGCCAGAGGCAACGCACAAAACGCCACAGTCAGATATTTTTTCCATCCCAATTTTTTGATTGGTTTGACAATAGCTACTTGAGTGCGACTTGGTTGAGTAGTAGCAAGGGAAGAACCAGGAGTAGAAATGGGGGGTGTTACTGCCGGAAGTGGAGACGGGGAATTTACAGTCGAGAGTGCATAATTTTGCTCCCGCCCATTCATGGGAAACCCTAATTTGTCTGGAACATTGCTCCTGCCTTCCCCATTAGCACAGTCTGCTTCTTGCTCAACAGTAGCGGAATTCCACGTCTTCCATTTGGCACCAGCCAACAGCGGCTGGGTTTCCGACGCTGGGGATTTTTTAGGTTGCAAAGAATCTCCTGTCCCTGGTTGAGTAGGAGTACCTGTCAGATAGCCGTCAAATTCCGGGTGCTGGTAGAGAATCGGCAAAGCCCAGTATAACTGATGAGAACCGTAGGCAGTAATCAGTCCCGCTCTAGCGCGACTCAGGCTCAGATCCACTGGATAGCCTTGATTCAAGTTGCGGTAAAACAGCCTTGTCAGAGTCAGGGCCACATCGTCGGGGATGCTTTCTGCCATTGCTAACACTGCTGGAATCCCCCGCTTGACCAAAGCTTCTGTTAAGTTGCGTTCGGGACTATCTTCCGCCTGGTTTGAGGCATCGCTGTAGGCGCCTCGGCAAGAGTTGAATACGGCCATTTGAATGCCGTTGTTGACTAGCAAGCCGGCTAAGTCGTCGCCACTTAAAGTTTCGGTTAAGCCCGTGCGGCTGCTGACTAGGTAAAGTTCGCCACCTCTGGAACCTAAGTTGCTATGTCCTGCGTAGTGCAGAACTTGGTAGTGCCCTTGTTCTAGGGCTTGGGTTAATTGTTCTCGATCGGGCTGTTCGAGAATTGTCAATTGAATCTCCGGCGCGTGCAGGTTCTGTTTGAGGGGGTTCACAGTCCGGTTTTGGAGTTCTTCTTGTAGGTGAAGAACTTCTCGCTTTAGTTGCAAGCTGTCTCGATCGCTGGGAGAGGCGATCGCCATTAAAATCCTTAACGGGCCGCTACTGGGAATAATCCGAGTTGGTTTTAACAGGTTTGTACCCGTGTGGTAGCGCGAGAAGACCACATCAGTGCCAGTGGCCAAGGGGCGATCGTCAGCGTGTAGAACCTCCCAAGGCAACCGTGACAACCGTCTGTCTTTGAGTCCCACACGCAGTTGCAGCACTTCTCGGCGGTGCTGTGCTATGCCTTGAGCGCAAGTCCAGCTATCGCGCAACCGCCCTTGAAATAGCCCACTGTGTAATTGTTGGCCGAGGGCTACTAAATTTGGCACGGGGTTTTTTGCCGATCGCGACTGCACGCGACTGGTTTTTCCCTGAAGCAAGCCCATTAAGGGGTCATTCATCAGTTCGGCAGACAAAGCCAGCCATTGGTCGATCGGCCAGCGGACTCTTTCTTCTCCCAAGGGTACACCGGGTGCAACCTTTTCTGTCCGCACAAAGTATTCGTCATCCCCAACTGGGGTGACAGACAGTCTAAATTCTTGGCTCACAGATTTAATGCCCTCCCGCCTCAATTCTGAACTTTCCTAGGTTTTTGTCACTAGCAATAACAATTGGCCAACTTATGTTTACTCTTTCAATCAAAGTTTCTGAATCGGTGTCTTCCCATCTGGCGATCGCCTGGTTGCGAAATATTTGCTCAAACACTTTGAGGTTATAAAACTTGTACTTTAATAACAGTTTATTAGTTTTTATCGCCTTGTGGCTCTTGGAAAGCTTACTTAACTTAAATATTCCTATTTTTGACATTTTGCACCTCTACGACAGACCCCTTTACATTGGCGGTAAACTCAACTTTTTCATTGCATGGTGAAGTTAACTTGGGAGCACTTTACCAGGCGGATCTTTAGTTCTTATTAGAATTACTTCTAGTCTCACCCACCGGTTTCAGGGTAATATGGCTAAGAAAGTTGAGGTAATTTTTGGGGGAGAGTGCCTGGGAGGGAAATGTTGCCACCGCTTATCCTCTACCATCTGCCCTCCATCTCCCACCTCCATAGTGTGTCAATTAGTTAATTGGTGTGTAGATTTAGCCTTTGGCATTGGCGATGGGGGATTTGGCATTTTCCACCCTCCAGAGCATCTGCCTCAATAAATCTGCGGGCTGGTGCTTATTTTTATCTAGTATCCCAACTTTAAAATCTCAACCATCCGTCGTTCGTCATCCATCAAAAAATTACCAATTACCAATTACCAATTACCCATTACCCATTACCCATTACCCATTACCTATTACCTATTACCCATTACCAATTACCTATTACCTATTACCCATTACCCATTACCCATTACCAATTCTCGCTCGTACCTCATAGGAGACTTAGAAAGGCTATATTACATTTTTACCTTTTCCATTGTCTCTGGATATTTTTAGAATCTATCTTGAGATAGATATAATTTTGGGTACTTTTTACTATTTAGCGGTAAAAATATATTTTTCCACTACGATCGGGCAAAGGAGCGGTCAACGAGATTGCCACATCCACAACAAAAACAAATGTTCCCATCAGTAAACTATATAAAACAATAATTAATTATCGGGAACTCAATGCAGGAATTTTAAGTCACTGTCCATAGAATCCTGCACCTGTAGGAATTTATCATCCCTGGGATTGTTGTCCACAGATTGTTGTCAAGGGATTGTTACAAAATTTCAAGATAATCCCTGCTAGATTTCTCAAAAGCCCGCTCAACTTTGAGGATTTAGTGTTTAGGGTAGTTAGGGGCTGGGCTTTGTAAATTGCAAGTAAGAATTCACCGAATTATATTGTGGGAATTACGTAGACAATTTAAAATCAGGGTCTTGAACTGTGGAAAATACGCAGAAACATAAGTAAAAGTAGTGTAAGGTCAAGCTTACTCTGTATTTAGCATCTCCATTATTGTTGGTACGTAATTCCTGAAAAAAACACTTGCAATTACCAAATATAACCTTTACAATCAAACAGGAATATTTTGCTAAAAATTGCCTCCCAGAACCCCTTCTAGTAGGCAAAATAAAAAAGCTTGAAAGTATTTTTCTAGCTTCTAGTTTAGCAGGAAAAAATTCCAATCTAATCATCAAGTCGTTTGTAGGAATAATTAACGATGGAAGAAGAAATGTTGTTGGCCAATCTGTCGGGGACACTGTTTCCCGATCGAGGTGATAGTTTGGTTGAAAGTTCCGACTCTGATAATTCTGATAATTCCGATCTCGATTTCACAAAATTAATTGAAGAGGCGATCGCCCAAAAGTTGAACAACACCGTTGACAACAAAAGTGGGAGTGCATTTAACGACACACCCGAAGAAGGTAGCGTTGATGGGAGCGGTAACAGCAAAGGCATCAAAGAAAAGGGCGACACCATCGAAGGCACCGATGACGATGACTTAATCACTGCCACCAGCGCTAACAAGTCGATCTTCGGCAAAAGAGGCAAAGACGACATCAAAGGCAGCCGTGACAAAGATAAAATCTACGGCGGTAAAGATGATGACAAGTGCAAAGGTGACGATGGCGACGACGAAATCCGAGGCGATCGGGGTAAAGACAACTGCGACGGTGGCAGCGGCAACGACTCCATCTTCGGTGGCAAAGACAACGATACCATTACTGGGGGTAGCGGCAACGATACCTGCAAAGGTGATGATGACGATGACTTCGTATACGGTAACGACGGCAACGATGACGTTGATGGCGGCAGTGGCAGCGATAACGTCTACGGCGGCAAAGGCAACGATACCTCCAAGGGTGGCGAAGGCAACGATACCGTCAGAGGGGACCTAGGCAACGACAATTGCGACGGCGGCACCGGCAACGACCAAGTTAACGGTGGTAAAGGCGACGATACCGTTATAGGTGGTATTGGCGACGACACTTGCATGGGTGACGACGGCGACGACAGCGTGACAGGTGGCGAAGGCAAGGATACCATCATCGGCGGTGCCGGCAAAGACACTTGCATGGGCGATGACGGCGACGACAGCATTGTCGGTGGCGCTGACGACGACAGTCTCATGGGCGGTGCCGGTAATGACATGACAGACGGTGGCGACGGCGACGACACCGTGATGGGCGGTGGCGGTGACGACACCGTGATGGGTGGTGGCGGTGACGACACCATCGTTGCTGGTGACGGTAATGACATGACAGACGGCGGCGACGGTGACGACAGCGTTGTCGGTGGTGGATTAGGCGATGACACTTTGATGGGCGGTTCTGGCAACGATACGATCGTAGGCGGTACTGGCAACCATACCTGTACCGGCGGTACTGGAGATGACATTTTTGTCATTAGCGATCGCACCGACGGCCCAAATTCAGTCATCACTGACTTCACAGAAAATGACAAATTTCTGGTATCTGGCCGCTTAAATTTTAGCAGTTTGTCCTTTGTCCAAGTTGGCGTCAATACCGAAATTCGCGGCAGCAGTAACTTTGTGCTGGCGCTATTGTTGAATGTCAACGCTAGTATTCTCAAAGCCGCCAGCTTTTTGGGAGTTACTGTTTCTCCCCCAAACAATACGGTAACAACTCTAACGCCGATTAACACTCCTCCGCGACTGGAAGCTAACAACGATGTTATTCTTGGTTCCGGGAAAACACAGACTATTACTTCTAGCGATTTGAAGTTTTTCGATCGCGAACAAAGTCCCAACGCCATTATCTTCACGCTGACGGAACTACCTCCTGCTAGCAGTGGGAAACTGTTCTTAAAGGGAGTAGAAGTAACACAAGTAGGTTTAACCTTCTCCCAAACAGACATTAATTCCGGTTCCTTAACTTTCCAAGGCGTAGCTAGCTTTACCGGTGCAGTTAGTTTTGGCTTTAAAGTTACCGACGGCAAAACTACTGTCACCAATCAGAAATTCAGTTTGAATGTTGTTCAAACTGTCTTTAATTTTGCTGGCAATACAGCTCCTCAAGTGATTGTCGGTTCTGTGCTCGATGACGACATCGAGGGCGGCGATGGTGACGATGACATAAAAGCTGGTAAGGGTTCAGACAATATCAAAGGACGGAAGGGTAAAAACAAAATCAAAGGCGACGAAGGCGATGACTCCATCGAAGGCGGCGATGACGAGGACTCCATCGAAGGTGGCATAGGCGGCGACAAAATCATTGGCGGTGCTGGGAATGACACATTAACCGGAAATGAGGGCGATGACTCCATCGAAGGTGGAGAAGGCACAAATATTCTCACTGGTGGTGCTGGGAAGACTCGGTATAGTTACAAGAAATCCCGCGAAGCCATCACCAAAGTTTCAGACGCCGACTTAATTACTGACTTTAAAGTCGATGACGATGTTTTCGAGTTCTCTAATGCTGCTTTTAGTGTCGGCGTTGCTAGCTTAACCCGAATTGAGATTACTGCTAGTTCTGTTGTTGGCATCATCGGCAGCAATAATTTGCTCGACTTCAGCACTGATACCACCGTCACCAGCATTGCAACTTTGCAAGCACGGTTTAAAGCTTTAGGCGGTAATAGCGAACAGCCTGTATTCTGTCAGTTTACAGATGCCGAAACTGGCCGTAATGTCCTGGTATATTCAGTTGGGGTTCGCTTGGAAATTGTCGCTAGTTTCTCTGTGAAATTTAGCCTCAAAGTCAGTAACTTTGTGTTCACTGGCCCACCGCTAAATCTTCCTGTCGGTACTCCCGGCCCTGACAATGTGAATTTCAGCACTTCTCCA
>Ga0075154_10002341_pt1 | contig 12445 bp, 10 predicted proteins | sample JI71714BDNA_FD_70965 | JGI IMG/M metagenome (GOLD analysis project Ga0075154, IMG submission 70965) | Wastewater effluent complex algal communities from Wisconsin, to seasonally profile nutrient transformation and Carbon sequestration -... | ecosystem: Engineered > WWTP > Effluent > Algae... | reverse complement strand
TATGTACACGAGTCAAGAGTCCAGATAAGGATGACTACAAGAAACTGGCAAGAGTAATACAATACCTACGGGCTACGAAAGACATAACCCTGTCAATTGAACCCTGAACATACTCAAATCTTTGGAGAAGCGCATCTTCTGTCTCATATGGCATGGTAAGAATATAAAAATCTTACAATCTAAACAAGCAGTTCATCAAGATTGATGTTTTCACAAACTCCCGCACATGCCAGCTATCCAAATCAACCAATCTGGTTTACGTTCTCTTTCAGTATTTTCTGGATCCTGAGTCAAGATTCTCATTACGTGAGATCGCCTAGCTAGATAGGTTTTGAATCAGCGAACTATGCCCCAATTCAGAGAAGTAATCAATCCAATTCATACTAAAGTTCAAATGGTCCTAGACTGACACAAAAAAAAGCTATAATACACAAGTAATCTCAAACTATAAGTATTATTCTATTACACTAGCTGCTGCATTAACAGAAGACACAATATTACTAGGCACTACTGGTACAAGTTGTAAGTACTCATGTTAATACTGTGCCTGAGGCATACCAAAGCATACGCCACGTTGCACAATGCATGTGATGCACAACACAAAGCCTAGGTACCTGTTACACTCACACATTGTGCAAACTTCAGGTTGAAATGTCACTGCATAAACTTGAATATGCTATTGCATGTTTCTCGAATTCTTTCCTGGCCAAGTTCTGTTGTATAAGTCCAAACTATTGTCTGCACATGCTTTGTAATTTACTATCATTATCCCTTGCTCCTACAAGCTTGACACCACAATCAATTTCAGAGGGTGAAACCAAAACCTTTAATTTCTCCAGAGCAAAGCCCTCAACTGAAATCAGCCAAGCGTGCTGCCACTCATTTCTCGCTGATGCAATCAAAAATTGGCCGTCGAGTTATTAGACCTCATTATGAGAACAGCAATTGGTCGAGATACGATGAGGTCCAAAAACGAAAAAAAAGTGAGCAACTGATGGTGGCTGGTTTCTATAGGAATCGGTATATTGCTCGGAATGCAGAAAAGACATTCAGGGCTCTTGCTCAGACATATTCGAGCGATACACTTATTACACTAGGATTAAAAAGTGTCAAAGGAATACTTTCATGCGATTGTGTATGGCACGGAGAATTAACGAAGTCTTATACAGCTGTTTAAATCAAAGTGTCATAATGTAACTATGCCCATCGAGTTTCTGTATTAAATGTCTTTGAAAATGGCAGTTATACAAGACATAATGAAACAAACCGTTGAGGGATATCAATTCAATCTAAGAGGTTACACTAAAAATTAATATCAAGTCGAAATGTCCAATGAAGTCCATGTTGATGTAAGTTGAGCGACAAAACAATCAAAGCAGTATTTGATTTGGAATGAACTATCTAACATTCACTTTTGCAGGATGTTGAGTCAGCTAATGAGACCGAGTCCGAGACCAACTCTCAACAGAATGAAGTAAGAATCCTCAAAGAGAGGCAAACTGGATTATCTTATTATGGTGATGTAGACTTCTCTGAAGAAATTCCAGATGATATCGGCGAGGCTACATGGGGAGAAGTCTGTTCTAAGTGCTGCCTCCACACACCTCAGGAATGGGGATTCATTTTACTAGGAGCTCTAGCTGCCTGTTTTTTCTTGTACTTTTTCCTATTTGGTCTCGAACTCTTGGGAGCCGGTGCTAAAGTACTGACAGGATGCGCGGCGGGTGCTTTGTTTGGAGATGATACCAATCCCATCTCTGGAGTGATGATCGGATTGCTTGTTACCGTATTGTTGCAGTCCAGCGGTACCACAACAAGTATTATTGTCGCATTGGTTGGAGCTGGCTCCATCTCAGAAAATCCGGCCATTTATATGGTAATGGGAGCAAATATTGGAACCACAATTACTAACACCATCGTTGCAATGGGACAAATGGGCGATGCAGATCAACTAGAGCGCGCCTTTGCTGGAGCTACTGTACACGACATGTTCAACTTTTTGACAGTGGCAATTTTACTCCCCCTGCAGGTTACTACAGGCTATCTGTCTGTTCTGGCAAGCGCATGCGTTGGTGGTAACACTGATAGTCAGAGTGACAGTACCAGTAACTCAAGTTCCGGTTGGGAGGGACCGATTAAATTCATAGTTTCACCATTAGCCGAAAGGATTATTAAGGCTAACAAAGCAATACCGGCAGAACTTGCCGCAGGCGCCAAGTGTAGTGATTATTATCCGGTGCACTGTGCTGGAGCAACTGATTTGAACGAATACGAAATAAACTATACCAACTGTGCCGACACCAAAGCATTTCCAGATTCAAGAGTAGGTCTCATAACATGCAGCAAAAAAACTGGGATCTGTCCAGCTTTTTTTCAGAATGGGGCACTTGAAGATGATGACAAGGCATCAGGTGGAGTCACAATATTTTTAGGGGTCATGATGCTCATGATTTGTCTTGTAGGTATGGTCACTGTTCTTCAGCAAATGCTCATGGGTGTATCCACAAGGATAATACACAAGGCAACTGATCTAAATGGATATCTTGCCATTCTTATTGGTGCCGGAGTAACGGCATTCATTCATTCGTCCTCAGTATTTACATCTGTATTGACGCCACTGGTTGGTCTTGGTTTAATTCAAATGGAACAAATGTATGCACTGACGCTCGGCGCCAACGTGGGCACTACAGTTACTGCAGTCATGGCCGCCATGGCGTCCGACAGCATTGTCGCGCTAGAAGTAGCTTTGACTCACGTATTCTTCAATGTCACCGGAGTACTAATATGGTATCCCATTCCGTTCATGCGCAACATACCCATCTCAATAGCTCGCTTTCTAGGAAGAGCCACTCGTTGGTGGAGAGGTTTTACAGTACTGTATGTCTCCACATTTTTCTTTGTGATGCCTCTGTTGATGCTTGGACTGAGCTATCTATTTACTTTGGATTCCAAGGGATTTACGGTTTTGGGTTCTATCATTTCTTGTGTTCTACTTTTATTGACGATAAGTTTTGTATATTGGTGGCATTGGAAAGACGGCAAGTCCGCCATTCAAGCTTGTTTCCACAAGCGTGATGATCGGCGCGCGGCCTTGGAAAATCTGCCAGAAGACTTGCGGTGGCTTAAGCGTAACATGGCTCGTGTACTTGAACACACTTGTTTGGAAGAGGATTGGGATACCAACAAGGGCGGCGAACAGTATTCTTCATGAACGTCTTGTGGAATTAAAACAGAGAGTAGCCAGCGCTTAAAGCCTATGTCAGCATTCTTTGCATCAATTTATCAAATTGTTTGATACATATACGACACACCGTATCCTCGGGATTTCATCTGTTATTTAAATATTTTATTACCAAAAATAATTGAAAATGAGAAAAAGATGAATACTGTGATCTTTTGAGATTGCGATATGCTCTACGTGGTTATTTGTAGTCAAATTATTCCTGGACTCATGAGATGATAGAGTTGCTCCAGTTTATCAATCCAAGCATCCGAACCAGCACCTCACTATATTAAGTATTTTTACTGTATGTACCTTTAAGGAACTTACAGGCGAAAGATATAATTTATCAAGCTGTTCAATCAGTCTATAGAAGAAGTCTTTTTCTTCGCTATCCTGGATTGCGTGAGTTAAGCTATCCGGAAGATAAGCGCCATGACTCATGTTTTATTTACATCGTTCAGCCATTCATTTACATCTGGCTATATCTCAGACTTTAACATATAGGTTGTAGGGTAAAATAAAGGCAAAAGGAGAAGCATATGACTTTAGGTAACAATTAGAATTCAACTATAAGACTTTACAGTAACAATTAGACTTGACAGTCTTGGAAAAATGTTGGTCCCCTCAAGAAACCAACGTTAATTTGACTGTTGCCACACATTCCTAATAGTTTGCTAATTGAGTGCATGTATTGTAGCAACTTCCCACTTGGAAATGTCTTCTCTTGATGGCAGATTTGTCATTCATGTGAAATTCTGTCTTGAATAATCTAGTATTCCCATTGCTGTTGTAGTGTATTCCTTCCAAATACAAAACCTATGAGTTCCTCTTGGACAGATTATACAATCGAAGCGTTACCAGGGAAAAATGATCATAACCTGTTTTTAGTGGACAAGGGATGATTAGATTTTCTGGCACAGGAAACTTCAAACGATCATGCTACAAACATGGTCGCGAATTCATTTCACATTTCTCAAAGAACAAAATATTTTGTTGCACAGTGATGGATTAGAGAGTTTTAATATTATAACGGCTTTGGTACTTTATACCCTGAAAGGTTAACTAAATTTTCCGATTCAATGCTATAAATGGTACTATGCTCACTTTTTAAATCTTGTGCCTCACTCGCTTACCGTGAGTTCACCAAGTAAACAAGTCGTGGACATGAAAAATATATATATGTTCAATTTTGCTAAATTAAAGAAACTTATGTGATTCATTCGTCCAATCATTGTTTTATGTGAATATTTTGAGTCCCCGATCTAAATTCAACTCCTAGGATATATAAAGCAAGTCATCAGTATTACATGAGAAGCCTTCTCTTTTAAGTCAGATTTGCTTGCAATAAGCAAAAATGATTGAAAACGAAGCCAAGAATCAACACGTGAGTTGCAGAAAAAGCACAAGTCAAGTAAAGCAAACCAACATGGATAAATTTTGTTAAACCAGGCATAATATAATGTATAGAGTTCGAACTTAAGAATGAAAATCAGTTATTGCGGACTTTTTGTCAAATTTTTCTTGTCAAATACTTTTGCTGAGTCCAGTCAACATTTATCTGTCCCACTCAATTACGTGCAAGACTCAAATGAAGTGTGAATAAATTAATTTGTATGGAACGATCTACTCAAAGAACTCCAAGAGTATTTTGGTACAGTATTGTGCTCAAATCCGTTGAATGATTACAGTAGACCTAATAGAGCATAATTGTTATCAATTCATTATTTAAAGGGAGAAAACAACCATGAGGGTCTTTGAAGTCATCATTCTGGTTCTTTCTGTTGCGCCGTGCTTTGGTGAGGTGCTGATGAGACTTAGAAGAATCACTGTCTCTTCAGGAACCGACAAAGAAGACAATGAACCTGAGATTCAATTGATTGTAGATGAATATAGCGGCCGATATAATTCCTCCATGTCATATAGACAACGTGATCTTGAAGATAGTATGAAACGCGATCTTTACGATTATTCTACTTCATACCACTATCGTAATTTAGGGAGAACCAAGGACCGAGATTTTTTTGATGATTCCATGTCCTATCGTTTCTGATTGATAAGACAGTACAGTATTAGAGCAAATTTGGTCAACGCGCAAATACCACTAGTTCAAATGAGATCATGACTTTGTAACATGGGAGTAACATGATGGTGATGTTGAGATCTATTGGCTGAAAAGTCCCAAATGTGAAATGTAAAATGAGAAAAAATAGTTAAAAAGTAGAGACGTAAGTTACACTAAATCTTCGCATAAAAATGTTAATGTTGATCATCTCTTAAGCGTAAAAGTGTTAAAGATAATCGAAGCTTGAACGTGCAGTAATTTTATTTGTAAAAAGATTTCGATCGCGTTTTAGACTTCTTTTCCATTCTCTTATTAAATCTGATAGTGGGTGTATTATTATTTAGATTGATGCGCCTGAAATGATAAGTTGATTTCGATGCAATCAAGTAAGACATCCGTGCGAATACACTAAAATATCTGGCGAGGAATGACCGTAGTGAGTAATATCAGTGAACTAAGGTATTAAATCATCTACGCTTGGGCTTATCTCTGAGTAATTTGTGAGTCGTGAGTTTAAGTCTGTGCATCTTCATAGTACATATATCCATTGGAAAACAAATTCATGGTCGAGGGGTCACGATAATCACATAATGGAAATCGGGTCAACATATTTTTAAGCTTAGACACGAGATAATGTTCTTTATTCATGATAGATGATAGCAATCAATTGCTCTTTTTTCTGGCGAAAACATCATTTCACACGCAAGCCATGAATCTTGCAAATTCTTGTGATGTCTGCTACAGCTGTTTTTATGACCATGTAAAAACGAAAATTCACCTAAATTCGCTTTCTCGTAACAAAATATTGGTATTATCATGATTTAATTTTTGATACTCAGTCTTTCCACATAATTTGTGAACTTGTATTTCTATTAGGGTTGCAGACCGGAAGCAAGATGAGACCTGGACTGGGGGTCCCGGCCCCAGTCTGTCAAACCTGTAGAATATTGCATATTACATATTGCGACAACAGCAATAAGCAAGATACCCTGAATCATAGATAATAGATAATGAATTGCTATTAATTATTAAATCTTATCAAAGTTAGGGGTTTTGCTAAATACACGACAAAAATTGTTAAATCCATGACGAAAGTTTTAAAAGACAAAAAAAGCATTTTGCTAAATACATGACCAACATGTTTGAAAGGTAATCACAAACTTCTATTCCAACATGGTGTCTTTCTGTGATGGATTCCTCCACAAGTTCCACAAATCACAGTTTTTCTATTTCAACTGTAAGAATTATTTAAAGAAACAGGATCTGCAATTGATGTTCCTTCCATGGCGGGCTTTTCAAGTACAGGCCTTTGGTTTGCCATATTTCTGGAGTGTTCAGTACAGGTCTTTGAGTTGTGGCCCTTTCCTCTGACAACACAGTGACCACAACAACGCCCAGTATCCACATTTTCAACCAATTCAAATCCAGAAGGGTCCCTACATGTAGAATTATTGGATGCCCCCATGGGTCTTCCTCTTCCCTGCAATACAATTGGATTTCTAACTTCAGCAAACTGAGCAACAGGAATAGGGGTAAGATCACAAGCCTGTCCAAGCACCACTGAGAATGAATATCATCCAAAGAAGGAGCTTATTGCATTTGTTGCATGATATGAGCACATGGCAAACCAAACATGTAGATAGTAACTCATACATTCTTTCAGAATTGGTTCAAGTCTTCTTTCAAATTCCTTTTTTATTTTTAGAAGGGTGAAATGCAAAATCGTCCTTATGTCATTGGAGAAGAAATCCTTGTCAAGATGGATACCTCGACTCACTCAGTTGCTATTTTTTCTCTGATTTGATGCAGTTACATGTCAATTGCAAGAGTAGTTTTCTCTTTCACCACCAACAAGTAACCTAATGAATTGTCTAGATAAATTTTAGAGTAATATGAGCACCACTGCATAGCCATTCTGTTTTGAATGATTATTGTGGTGCATTATCCATGCTTAATGATCAAAATGTATAAAATAAGGTTTTCTGACAATTTTTGTTGTGTATTTAGCAAAACCCGTCGTGTATTCAAATTTTTTCGTCTTGTTAAATTATGTCGTGTAATTAGTAATTAGCAATTTTCGTCGTGAATTTAGCAAAACCCTTAAGTTATTAGTAATTGCAAATATAGAGTAAAAATCGGTCTTTGTTATTTTCAAGATGCAGCTGTAAATATAAACTAAAAAGCTGCCGGCGACCATCAAAATAACCTCTACCCTCCACCCTCCACCCATCACCCTCCAATACTACAAAAGTTGTACAGTATCGTGTTCCACTACATAGTACGTAGCTGCGCGCCATCTTGGATGTTGGATGCTGGATGCTGGATGCTGGATGCTATTCAACTGGTCACCGGTGTGGCCTGGTGGGCTGTTGGACAGGAGACAGGGATTGGTCACAACATAAAACCCGTTCCGCAACCCTACAAATTGAAGTTTGCGTATTTAATAGGGGTTGCCAAAGTTGAACGATACACTATCTTTCAAGGTCAGCGCGTATGTCAGACCACAATTACATCTGTACACCCATCCGGCCTTCCTTCATGCAAAAAAAACAAAGCATATTTAATCAACTCAGCTATTAGTTGAGAGTTGAGACCTCTAGACCTGCTTCTAGCGTCTATATCGCTCGATGATTAACCAATGAACTAAAATGGCAAACGTTCATGTGCTGGATGTCTGGGACATCTATTTCCAGCACAAAGACCTTACTTGCATCACAGGACGACAGAATGTTGGCGCTCTATGAGATCTTGCAGATGAATTTAAGTCCAATGCCAGTTCAGTCTCGCTGGTATCAGGTGAAGGCATGTATGGTCACCTGGCCTCATTACTACTGCTACAAAGTATGCAATGCTATCAAACACCCTTTTTCTGTCGGGTCAATCCAGGAACTTTCAATCCACCAGAAAAGGGCATTGAAACCCTGCCACAAAAATTGATATGTCCTAACACCAACGCCAGCAGCAGCATCCTTCTACTCCACCCCAATTCCACAGTAATCCTGGCAACACTCATCTAAATGGCAAACAATGTCCAACAATGCAAAGTGGGCCTCAACACATGAGTGATCTCATGGCACAATTCCAATAAATGTTGTCCCTGCTACGCACACACCAGAGCTAAGTACAACCACAAACCCGACAACCACAAAGACAAAGCTGCATTATCTACAGCAGGGTGCTATTGGCTGAATGAATGACAATTTGAGGCATCTGATAGTAGAATAATTTAATTGAAAGTTTACTTGTTTTTTACTGATGTAGCCTCCACACAATCATCTTTTGCAATTTTAGACTCTCAAGCCACTGGCAATTGTCACAATGAAAGACAAAACCATACTAAAATTGTTGTCCACAAATATATCACATCCACCCATACTCTCATCCAGTAGCAATCACATGCAACCTTTTAGAAAAGGCTAACTTCAACTGTCCAAACACTTATCATCCTCAGCTCAGCTAGAATCAGCAAGCATTAACCTCAAAACTGGTACTTTGATTTCATGCTCACAAATTTGTGATGATGAATGCATTGTGCTGTTCACATAATATGGTCAAAATCATCAAACATAACAAAGTGATTATCACGGGCAACAAGATTAGACTGGTTTATGGTCCGTACCAATCTTTCCGCCAGTACATCAAGCAAATGGAATTCTCTGCCTAGACAAAACCAAAGCTGATCAGTCAAACTACCAGCATGCGTCATTAGGTAGCCCAGCTAAATCAACCCAACTTTGAGCAAAATGCCTAGGTAATCTCACAAGCTTCCCTGGCTTGACAACTGATCTTATATCACAACATCTTTCACCAGCATTGCATAATCATGTTCATCAATACCAAAAGGCCAAAAACCTTCTATCCATAAACCTCTCATACCAGAGGTAAAAATCAACCCAACTGACTCAGATCTATCACCTGCTGCTGGGCCACTTTCGAACATCATATGTTTGATCGTACTCACTAAAATCCAATAAAGGGATTTTTACATATTTGTGTTATACCATTCTCACACTAATACTAACCATGCTACTGCCATTCCAAATCGACAAGCTGCACAATTTGGAATTCATGCAAACCACTTACAACACCACCAGGTACAAAAGCTATCGCTCACATATCGGCCAACAATGGTTCATCATCTGCCCCTCAGTGCCTATTGGGCTGGTATATTGGCCCTTCTCTGGCACAATATTGCTGTCACAGGGTTACTTCCAGGACACTATGGTTGAATGCAATGTGATGTAAGTGGATTTTTTCTCAGAAAAATACCCATTTCCATCTGTATCATTTACCACATACCTCGTGCAGACTGCAGCAGACTTACTCCACCTTCTCAAGCGCCCCAGAAAAACGTCCTCTCCATTCGATTTTGATACACCAATTATCGATGCATTGACCAAAGTGGCAACAATACTAAGGTGCACCTGTGAACCCTCCCTGTCCAACACCCAGCAATATACAACTGAGGGTGTTTAACCCTATGTATTTTCCCAGGGTGCTGACCCCAGCCCAAATTCAAAGCATACTTGCCCCACAGTACTTCATACCACAGTATTACAACCCACAGCTACCGCACATGGCAAACATGACCCAACATTACTTGGGAGTGGCTGACAAGCTCTTCAACCCCATCACTGGCCAACAGATATTAGACACACTTCTGGCCAGAGCCGACAAAATATCTGGATGAAATAACTGGCCAATGAAATCGGACAATATTCAGTTGAACTCACGAAGTTTAGCAAGCCATCTGTACAAATCAAAGGCAATAACGCAGTGTTCTTCGTAAAGCCATCGCATGTACCTCCTGGCTGCAAAGTAATATATTGCAATTTGTACGCACTATACAACCTAACAAGTCCTAGGTTTACAGAGTCAGAATGACTGTTGGTGGAGACAGGCTTTATGCCTACCAAGATGTTCTCTCACCTCCAGTTAGCATACTAGATGCAAAAACCCATATCAACAGCACAATCTCTGATGCATGCTAAGGTGCAAGATGCTGCTTGGCAAATAATAAGTACTTCTTGCTCTGCTTAAAAATGGATGTATATCAGTACATGCCAATTCATCGGCGCTGAATTCGATTAAAAAGGTCATGCATACATTGAAATCTGCAAAGGAATGTATGATCTTACAGCAAAAGCATGCAAACATTTGATGGACTATTTATTTACACATCCTAAAGACATCATTCATTTCCATACCAGTGACATGATTCTATCCCTTGTCCATGATGCAACCTATCTAGTGCTCCCTGATTCAAGAAGTCTCTGTGCCACTTTATACACACTTTCAAATGCACCCACTTTTAGACTGCCAACCACATCCTGGTCAAGACCATTTGCGGTGTCCCAGCTTCAGCTTCAGAAGCATAAACTGGTGGTATCTTCATTGGTGTCCAAGAGGCTGTCCCTATCATCAACATTTTGATTGAACCAGTACATTCTCACATGCAAGGGTGTGTTGGTATGTCTGTAAATCAGACCACAATTACATGTGAACACACACACACCCATCTTTAATGCAAACAAACAAATATCACATTTTATTACTAAGCTATTAGTTTAGAACTCTTGACCTGCTTCTAGCATCTATGATTTTAACAAACCAGAAGCTTCCAGTGACCCACATTTTTTAATCACATCATGTCATTTATGTTGTGTCATGCCTGTAATCCATCCATGGTATCCCATATGATCGATTGTATGATGCAAAAAAGTTTCATTTAGAGTAGGATTCACTTAATACGACCGCCGGAATAAAATAGAACTTCACCTTCAGTATTCATTTAGTCAGGTTACAAAATGCCATGTCTGAATTGGTATGTTTCTACAGTGTGAGCTTTTCAATAAAGTTTTGTATTCTTTTCACCTCTGAAGTCCTTTTAGATCCATACAATCCTTCCAGACGCTTCAAATTCTGATTGGACTAATCGCTGGCTAAGCAATCACCTACGATAAATTCCAAGCCAGCGTTTGATGACTCGGACAGGATCGCAAAATTAGTATGAATTTCCTCTACTTGTTGTCTGTCCGGCTGACATTACAATTATGACAACCATACTAATTCATTTAATTATAACTACAACATTTGCTGCACTTGTGAGGAAATGTTCTCATCAAATTATGGGAACATTTCATGGAGTTGCGAGGGGCACGTCCAGTACAACACTGCGTTTGATCTTTATGTGCCTCTAGGACAGTTACTTACCAGAGACAATCCTGTCTGGTAAAACTTTTTATGTCTAAATTTTCTGTCCTTCATGCTTGATTGATCTATTGATATGATAAGAGAACCCAGTATTCATAACCTTGTAAAAAATGCATCAATGGCTTGATCCGGCAAGTTTTTTCGAAGGCAAATGGCAGTATCCCTCGTATTAAGTCCGGAAAAACATGCATACCCCAAAGCTCTTATATCCAGTTGAAAGCACGAGCAAAGAAGTTGATGTCCGAGAAAAACAAAAATAATGAGGCAAAAATGCAAACAACAAGAATTAGAATGTGCTGAGAGTGCGAGAAAACAAAATTTAATTTTTTTAGGGAAAGTGCTTTAAATTTATGCGACATGATCCTGTGTTTGACTCTTTGTCTTCTCGTCCGCAATTTTTGTGTCGTGTTGAATTTTGGGTCTCAGGTGCTTGGGTCTTCTTTTATGTTGTATATGACTGACCGTGTTTGATTTGTTGCCTTTTTGCTATATGATTCTGCTGTTTTAAGTGGTTTTCTTGCGTAACAATATTTTCTAGCTATTTTCGACTCATCTGCACTTGTATACACTCTTCTCTTTGAGTATGTTGTAGGCGAACTTTCATGATGGTTGCTTTAAATAATCTGAGTGCCTTATTCTTGAGTGTTGTGTGTGATTTTGTTCAGAAGATTTATGGGCTGACTCCTGTAATTGTGTTGTGGCTTCAGTTGTTAAATATTCTCTTAAGGTCTAGTTTCAATTGTGTTCACGTGGTCCGCATCAAAGACTGCTCCATTGTTTATGTCTTTGGTAGTGAGTGTAAAGGATGGACTGCATCAATCACTTGCTTAGTCTATGCAAAATGGTCAATGAGCTTCGCTGATTGTTTTCATGTATCTAATCTTAGAAAATAATTTCTGCCCGGATTATTGCCCTACGCCAGAATTTCGTTAAAAATTGTTTTTTTT
>Ga0075154_10002340_pt1 | contig 12446 bp, 8 predicted proteins | sample JI71714BDNA_FD_70965 | JGI IMG/M metagenome (GOLD analysis project Ga0075154, IMG submission 70965) | Wastewater effluent complex algal communities from Wisconsin, to seasonally profile nutrient transformation and Carbon sequestration -... | ecosystem: Engineered > WWTP > Effluent > Algae... | reverse complement strand
TCTCCTCTTACACATTCAAATTGGTTGTTGGTTGGTATATCCACATCCTTGAATCCCCCTTTCTGGTAGGTCTATAGGATCACCATCTCCACAGTCATGAACTGATATGCCATGAGAGATGCAAACCAAATATGGAAACTTGTAGACAAACATGATGTCAACTGCAAATATCACATCCTTACATTTGGACATAAGTTCACTTAGGGTGTTCACCTTGCTGATGTTTACATGCGTGTTCTTTTCTCCACATGGTTTTTCCTTTAAATGATCCAATGTCTGGGCAAAAAATGGGTTCTACTGCTAGAACACTCTTAGCACTGGACAATTTGCCAGAAGTTTTTTTGTTGTCCATTTGGTGAATGAGATCCTTTGTACATGGCCTGCAAATTATTCGCTGAAATGTTGCACGCCAGGGTATCTATTCCTGCACTCATATAAAGAGGACCAGTATCACTCAGATCAGTGGAATACTGCCCACAGTGGGATTCAGCAAAGACTTCGTCACTACCATCCCTTTGTGCACAACAAACTGATTCCCTTCCAAACTGTCAAAGGTCATTTGATACTTTTCCTTCACTCAGGCAAGTGATAGAATGTTTGCAATACCTTCTAGGTGAAACCAAACAACTCCATAACCAGGAAATTCACCAATCTTGATAACAGTTGCAACTCCTGGATTACAGTTGATTTGTAGAATTGATTCTCAATCGCAAATGTTTTCCAACAGAGCCTCATTAAAAACACATCCTGACTGATTGACAAGCAGAATGTTGTTGATCCTTTGTGTGGAATGAACACTTAAGAGTGCTATCTTCATCAATACTCATGTTTTCATCGCTAAAAATTTGCACGTGGTTCACAGCTGTCTCATTTGGTATGCTTGCTGCTGATGATGAAGCTGCACTTGTTGTTGGTGCTTTGGGTAGGGGCGCTTGTGACTGTTTTCCTGTAACATTGAATTGTTGTTGTCTCAACAGATTTCTTGGATTGACTCGTGCCGTTGTTTCTCCCAGAAACCAGTGCAAATGTTAGTCCTTCATTAGTTGGTCCAATAATTTCATGACATTTTCTCGGATCAATGCTTCATTTTGTAACATGATGATAGGCATCACTCACTGATTATGGGAACTGGTCAACACCAGTTAGAAAGGCATTCTCAACATCTTCAAGAAACTTGTTCCAGTCAACACATATAAGGTAAAACACACCAAGCAGCTTGTCTTTTGCTGTCTTCTTTGCGGCTGAAATTGTCTCATTGGTTGCCTTTCAAAAATTGAGGGCTTCAACTCATTTTCGACATTTTTGTAGTCAACATAAGTACCTCCACAGTGCTCAACCACATCTATGTCAAAATGATCACGAAAGCCCTTATGGCATGATTTATTCTCTTGCTTAAGATGATAGAAACGCCACTTTTTCCTCGTGCTTTGCTTGTAAAGGACTCTTCTGTGTTTGGAAGTTGTATGATTCTTTTTCTGCAGGAACAAAAGTGCCAGAGACCGCGCATCATCGGACACATCTTCAAAACCTGGGACAGAATTTCACTTTCCCCAAATACAAGAGAATGGTGTCCGTCCTCTTGTTTGATGATTCAATCATCCTTTTATTGCGCACTGTCCCAGCGTCTGCACTTGCTGCTGGTGCCATTGGGAGTTGGAAATGTAGATATCACCCATTTCATAGTTGCCTGCCTAACAACAGCCCCATTGGTATAGTTGCATCCAACATGGTCAGCAATTTTGCTTGTGGTACGGGTCTATATGTCTGCTTTTTGAAGTAATAGATGTAGCACTTCGGTTTTTCTTATCTACCCTCAAACTTGGCCTCTTTGCCTGCATCGGTATTCGAGTTGTTCTTCTTGAAATTGTGGCGATGGTTGCCACCATTGGCATTCCAATTTTGCACTTCTCAGCCACACCCGCAGGTTTGCCTGTTGTCTTTGTGCCATAGTAATTTGCTTTAAATGTTGTGATGAAAATAATCATGCAACGTCCATTTTTGAGTGCTAGTAAAGTAATCCAACAGTGTGCATTGAGGCAACAAGAATGCAGTTAGAGACCAGAGTATAACTTTAATCAGTAAATTAATTTAAGACAAATTACGAGAAGATTTCTAATCTATCATTTTCGCTTGGTGCCTGCAAAAATACATTTCAGCCCCTTAAGCTTTTAAAGTCGCACCAGTCTCATCCACACAATCACTTGCTTCATCACGCATACCCACGGATTTCTTTACATCTCAAATCCCTGTGTCTCTCATTTCGATGATCAATCATAACCATCCAATTGTTGATACACTCCAGACCATTGATTTATCAACAACACCAACATATTGCAAACATCTGAAAAAGGCTTTGTTTTGCGACCTACATCCAAAACCACAATTGACTGTTATGTAGAGGCAGAGTTTGCAGGACTATCAAATCAGGAACACCATAATAGTGAAAATTGCATTGAAAGCCGAGCTGGGTATGTCATATTCATAAGCAATTGTACTGTACTTAGATTCATCTCTAAGAAGTAATTGAGTACAACGGAGGAAGAATATGAATTCCTGTCATACATGACCAATTACCTTTCAAGCAGCAACCGATTCAATCAATTTTTACACGTGTAGGAATTGAAAAGGATCAACATTCAAACACTCAAAGCAATATATGTGAAGACAAAGTGGGAGCTCTCATACATAATACTACCATCTATTTTCTGGGAAAAAAGCATGTTTTATAATGACGCATATGGATCTTCTGGTGTGAAATCATCAAATTGGGTTGCCAATTACTTATAGATTGATTAAGAAGGACGTTGGCGTTGTGGAATTATCTTTTATTGAAACAATGTCATTTTGGATAATATTAAGATATTAGTTTATGATAAACTAAACACTGAACTATACAGTAATACGAGATTTAACCCTAGTTGCTTTAGTTGCTAAGCACTGATCAACAAATTATCAAGTGGATTTATAAATGATAAAATTTTCTCAAGATAGATCTTGTGTTTTATAACTGTTAGTAAAGAAAAGATATTGATTACAGATATTAGTGCACCTGTGCGTAATGCTTCACGCGTATCTATAAGCTACTGTTTCTCCCCGATTAACAAATGATCAAACAGATTTATGGATTATCAAATATTCCTGAAGATAGATCTTGTGTTTCGTATAGGGTTGCGGACCGAAGCAGGCAAGACCGGGATCGGGGGACCGGGGGAGTTAGAGAACTTGTCGTCACATTGCAGGCAACATTGAACAAGAGAGTCATATTTCATTGAAAATCCAAACAAAAACAATCACTATCATACCAAAAAACATAGATAATAGAAAATTAATGTCACTAATTGTTAAATCTAATGAATATTATTAGTAATTGCAAATTATAGGGGGAAATCGGTCGTTTATTTTTATCCAGATGCAGCAGTAAACCATAAACCAAAAAGCTGCCAGCAACCAGTAAAAAGACTCTACCCTCTACCCTCTACCCTATACCCCTCCCCCTCCACTGCTGCCAGCCTCAAACATGTTGTGCTTCAAGATATTTCTGAAACCAGGTAAGGCATCGTGTTAAAAAAAATGGCTCATTTGCATTGTCAGAGGCCAGCCTTGCTCTATCTTTGCGTATTGTAAGACCTGCAAATAAAAAATCACGTTCTGAAAGGGCAGCCTTGCCCTATCTTTGCATAATGTTAGACCTGCCACTGAAAAACAGGTTCTGTAGCGGAAGTTAAAGTCTGGCGCACGGCCCTAAGAGTTTTAGTTTTTGGCTTGTCTGGCGCACTGAACGTATAAACTCAAGTACTGTGAACGTCGGTCCGCAGCCCTTCATAACGATTTTCAAGATAAAAAAAGTTATGACAAATAATTGATGCATTTTTGATTTTTGCATGAAAGTGAGCACGAACCAGTTTTTTACCTAAATTGTTTTTATGTGGACACCAAACAGGGAGATATTTTTGCAAAATGCAATCATACAATTATGGTTCTCGTTTAAAAACGCCTTTCCATGCAACACTTGAAATCGAGGGCAAGAACTAACAGGCGCTATCCGCTTCATGCTCCGCCTTTCACTTCAAAGCCACTTTTGCTTCAACTAAGATCATGAATGTTCCCTTGTTATTTAGCTTTCCGCGAGTCGCACATCGACGACTAAGAACAAAGGCCGCCCGCTCAGTTTCTCGTAGCACCTATGCTGCTAATTTCAAGGTTCGTAACTCAGATCCCTTGGCCAAGAAGCCTACGCCAAAGTGTGACCCCTATGGCAATCAAGGGAAGCCTCTCAGTTTGGAGCAGCTGCAATCTTATTTGCCCACAATAGATACTGCATGGACTCACGACCGGCCTCCCACACACATCAAGCGCAAATTTGAACACTCAAACTACCTCGATGCTTCCAAATTTTTATCTTCCATGGCCGCCGTCTGTCATTGGAACGGTCACTTTGCATTGCTAACCATTAATAGAGAGTTGCATCCAAAACACAAGACATGGGTCGTAACTACCACCATAACCTGTCAGACCCCGCTTGTAAATGGTTTATCAGTCAATGACTTGTATTTGGCAATGCAATTTGATTTGGAAAGTGAGCGTGTGAAACATTTGTGGCTGAATTCTTGAGTTTGAGCTTACTTGTACTTGTTGAAAAAGAGATTGTAGATTGATTAAACCAACAATATAGCTGAAAAAGACTATGAAATCTGAGATGACAAAACAATCGACCTCATCACCCATGCTTAATAATTAGCTTCGGTAAATACACTCATTATAGTTCAAGCTCTGATACAAGTTGTACCTATGATGAATTCTATCATAAATAAGTTAGTTCCTTAAATAAAAATGTGTTTTGACTCATTGAATAGGATAATTGTTCAACTAGATAGCTTTCAAGGATCGAGTCATGAGAAACATACTTTTAATGGTACTAATCATGGTATTATACTTGTCTCTGGAGACACACAACCTCAATGACCAATCCTTAGGCCAAAGAGCAAGAAAACTCTGAGCTACACTTGGCCAAGGGAACGCATAGTGACAACTTTGCCCTGATGGCGAGCCCATGGAGATTTTACCACAACTATGGTGTTATGGTATTATCGAAAGAGAGTAGTTTTGGATAATATTATAATCTTAGTTTTATGATGAACCAAACACTGAACTAGATTTTAATACTAGATTTAACACTTTAGTTAATAAGATTATGATTGCAGGTTATGAGCCCAACTCACACTAACTAAAATCGATCAAGACTATCTATCAAGATGAAGCTAGAGTTTAACAAGAAAGCAAGTTATGATGTCAAAGCTGCAGGAGCAGGTGGTTGGAACAGTCCTGTGATGATGAACTAAAGAAGAAAGTTTTGGAAAACACTATGAATTTTCCGGGCATTGAAAAAGGTATACCTCTGTTCTTAAAGGTAATTATGTATGTGTCTGTCTACATTCAAGTTCACATCCATTCAGGGAGAAAACATCAGTAAATTGGTCAGCAAGCTAAGAGTTCATATAGACATTTGGTCATCTCCAAAAGTACCTCACAAAAATTCAGGCTGCCTGACAATGTGTTTTGCAACACTTTAGTCGATGAGTTGAACTCCACTTTCAAAAGATGAAGGAAAACATTTAGATCATGCATGTAAAGATGACCTTGAAGACATTTGCGAAATTGCAGAACTGTCCTACACTGAAATAGTATAGAATGGAATCTGGAATACACATTTGCGTACCCAAGATTAAGGTTTTGTTGTGACTACTATTTGTTGGAATACGCTGTAAAGGACATAAAGCAGATAAGTATCCTTCCAAGAAAGTAGCCAATCCCGACTAAGCGTCTTATCTGAAGACTATAAAAGTAAGTACAACCCTAATATCAAACAATTGGCTAAGCAATCCAATGAAGCTGGGATTTCAAGTGCAATCGGAATTTCTAGCACATTTGCAAGGTAGCTTCATCCTCCAAGCCTTTAGAGACTAGCCAAGCTGTGGCTTGTGTGGCTTCATTTTCAATAACTGTACAAAATAGAGCTCAAGATTCATTCAACCGATTTAGCCATTTAATATCCACATTTATATCTATCTATCAAACTGTGTAGGCCACCTATTTCTTACCCTGGGATTTGCTTTTCAATCTGGTTGTTCGATCTCTTTTCTTGATCTATAACAGATTTATGGAACAAATTCCTACTTAGACATGTATGACCTGTTCAACATTATCACCTTAAGCGTTGCCTAAAAACAACTGTTTCATCAGTTCAACTCACGTTAAAAGTTCATTTGAAGAATCCAACATCATGGCAATATCAAGCTTAATTGAATCATTTGAACATACAGAACTGTTCAAAATCACCAAGTCTTTTGATATTTCAATCCACAACAACAAGTATTGGGACTCAATTATTCAATCTGTACATACTAATCCATGACATATAATCCTTCTGTTTATTGGAGGTCGAAAGCGAAGTTCTGTTAGTCATTGATAGTGAATCTTCTCATTCTATTATTCGCATTTCTTCATCTATATAACCAATGACATATTTAGATGCACCTATTCAAGGACTAGCAGCAGGCACAACAATCAAAGGTAATGGTACTGTTAGATGAGTTATCAGAGATTAAATGGGTACATCAATCCTTATTGAAACAACCGCTTAACATTCCAGAAGAAGATATCGGATTATAGAGCTAACAGGAGTATCTCTGTGAAAACTTTTCTGGTTCTTTTGTAAGGGATTCGACAGGTACAAATTTGACTCTTCCAAACTCATTTCACTTCATTTGACTACCACAAAATAACAATCTTCCTTTGGCCACCCCAATTCCGTTTGCTAGTAATAAAATTTTTATGGCGTTTGATGCCTTTAAAGGTGAAGATGTGTCAGCCTCATTAGCACACAATCAAAATCTTACTTAAGAAAAAAGGAAATTTTACGCTGGCATTGGCAGTTGGAAAACTGTGGTTTCCTGCGCGTACAATTGTTATTATACTAATCAACTCAGAAGACGCCCATCATTGTGCCTAAACTTACTACATCAACATCACGTTATGCAACTCAAAGTGCATCATGCAAGATTGCTCATTTGACCCATTACACTCCCGCATCCTCAAGTGTTTCAAACAATCCAACTCACTTATGGCGCTCAGAAGAAGTGACCATACCATGGATGAAATCGTATTGATGGATCGATATACATGACTACTCATGGCGTCTACCTCATGCTTCTACCACATACTAAAGGCAAGGAATGATCAAATTTAAAATGCATGGGTGGAACCTTTTCGTGGACCATTGTTCTAAATTCATGTTCATCTATAATCAAGTCTCATAGGGTGCAGGAGAATTGTAAATGCGCATTTGAATCAATACTTCATTCTTTTGGTTTCTCTGTTATGATCTATTATGGGGAAAATGGGAATTTTCATTCTCAAGCCTTCAAAGATGATTGTAATACTGACTGACCACAAATCTGCTTTAGTGGTTCTTGTGCTCATAGTCAAAATGGAGTTGCATAACATTATTTCCAGACTCTTGTTCAATGGTCTGATGCTGTACATAGGCATGTGGCTGTTGACCCAATTGTGGCCATTTGCTCGGCAACATACAGACTACTCTGGAATATTCTACCTGATCCTATAACCAAGCTATCCCATCAGTGTTTATTTGGCGATCTTGAATTTGTCCCACCATATATATCTACATGTGTTGGACTGTCCTTCATTCGACTTAGACCCTTGGTTGCAAGATGGCAAGAAGCTTCCCAAATATTCTTCTTTTTTGTTTGAGTTGTTTCACGGGTTATTCTCCAATACATTTGTCTAATGTTAGCCTCATACTCAACTTGTACTTGCTTTGTTTGCCTGAAATACCATTTAGTACATGTTCGCTAGTTTAGCATGGTCTCAATCCTTTATCATCCTCACTTTCTAGTACTATCTGGGATCAACTCATTTCTACAGGTAACGAATGCAAAGTTTTGAAATTAATATCACTCACAATACTTGGATTGAGTCTGAACCATCCATTTTAAGGGAGGATGTGGGACAGGAACTGAATACAGAGCAAACCATGAATGACACTGATGAGAAGCATACTCTGAAGATGACTCTTGAAACAATTCAGTTTCTGAGGGAGATAATAATCTATTTTATAGCAAGCAATCCACATCCTGATGGAGGAAATAATTGACGTCCTGAGGTAAAATGTAATCCATGTCCTATGATAGAAAGAAACACATGTCTTGAGGGAGAAAGTAATCCATGTCCTGAGGAGACCAACGAGGACTTGAATATAGAATCCCAGATCTTTGGGTCTCAATGGACATCCATGTCTAGGAGCCGAAATCTGAAGGTAAAAGCAGGAACATTGAGCAATGCCTTCATGTAAAGCTTGAACTGGAGTTCAACAACACAATCACCATCAAACAACTTTGCAGCATTCAAAGCAGCAACTGATCCATTTGTCAATCATCTTACTGATTAAATTGAGTGGTGGAATCATTTCACACTTGCAGCTAAGGCAAATGACTAAGACAATCGAAGATGGCACTACGCAATGAATGGACCAGATAGAGCTTGTTACGAGAAGAAATTAAGGTGGAGATCATCACCTTGACAAAACTGAAAGCCTGGGAAGTTGTACCACTGACATCCAACATGAATGTTCTTGATTCAACATGTGATTTCAAATTCAAAAGATGTCCTGTTGGTAGTAGTAGAAATTCAAAGGCTAGATTCGATTGCAGAAGGGAGCAAGTACATGGTATAGACTATTTTGACACTTTTGCACCAGTTGTATCTTGGACAACAGTTAGAATTCTTCTAGTTTTTTCAGTGATATTGGGTTTGGACACAGAGCAAGAAGTAGACTAAACTTGTGCATTTATACATGCTCCAAGTACAGGACCTTTATGTTTGTATGCCAAGGGGATTAAAAGAAGATATCAAAGTAATCAAGCTATTATGATCACTTTATAGGTTGCGCAAATCGTTGAACACCAAAAATTGAATCAGTTAAAAGTTGGATTTACTCAATCAGAATCAGATTCCTGCCTTTGTTAAAGATGGAATAATTTGTACAGGATGAAATAGATGGCTTTATTGGAGTTTTGATCGAGATTTTAGATGAATTAACATAAACAAGAATTATCAAAACCACTTGTTCAGAGCGAGTCGCAAACCGAAGAATATTAGGGTTTGAAAGAAACTTAACAGACTCGAAGACATTCAATAGAACACCAATTTTGGGTTCGCCCGCACAAGTCCGCAGACATTTTTTATCGGAACCATCACAATTGGCAGAAAATTGCAATGATTCCGCCTGGTCACACCTCTGCGCTGATTTTCGGAACCCTCGAGATTCGTTTAGGCGTTTAGGGTTTAGTTATAGACATAGCTACCAACATTTCCTGATGACAGTACTTAAGAATCTTTTTTCGGAACCCTCAGCAATTTTATATCCTGGACACATCAGCTGGGTTCCGAAAAAGATACTCCAGTGTCAAGACTTGCCTTGCGCAACCGAGTATGCATAGGAGATCTTTTGAATTATATCAACAGTATGCGAGTGAGCAAATCTAAAGGCTCAATATCAACTGGTTCTACGAAACCACATCAGCAGATCGAAGGAGATTTTGGAGTTGTCACTTTCTCGTGCTCGTTGTCACCAGCAAAGATCCTATGCTTGACGGTTGTTGTGTCAACATGTATCAAGTTGCTTCTGATCCCATCTTATAGGTCCACCGACTTTGACGTCCATCGCAATTGGAAGTCAATCACATACCAATTACCAATAGGGGATTGGTATTTTGATAATCAGAATGGCGCCACAGTTCATACCTTGGATTATCCACCAACCTTTGCTTACTTTGAGGCATTCTGGAGCAACAATTCATTTACTTCGATACTATTAAACAGTAGGTATTTGGATACTAGATGTCTTGAAAGACTGCCAGATGACGACAATCAAGTAAGCCGACGATGTATCATTTTTCAGAGATTAACAGTTATATTGGCAGATCTAGTATACATTGGAGGAGCGTGGCTCTTTTCATACGCAATAGTTGCGGCCCAAACAAATCCATTTCAATGGGAAAAGCATGCAATATCATTCATACTGATGCTTTTGAATACAGGCATGCTCTTCCTTGATCATGTTCATTTCCAATACAACGGATTCATGTTGGGTATCTTATTACTTTCCATGGCATTCATGACATTGGCTGTCAACTCGAAGATGCAGTCTCAACGAGACACTTTACATCTTTTGGGAGCATTCTTCTTCGCGCTCTTGTTGGGATTCAAGCACTTGTATTTGACTTTGGCTCCCATATATTTCATATATCTTCTTAAAAATTACTGCTTGGCAGTGGACGACTCAACAAAAACTTCGGAATTCTTTAGGCGACTTTTCAAGCTTGGTTCTATTACGTTTTTTACTCTAGTGGCTCCATATATTCCTTTCTTGTTGCAAGAAGACCCTATACTGCAGCTCCGACAAATAGTTATACGTCTTTTTCCATTCGGCAGGGGTCTTGTACATTCCTATTGGGCTGGAAATGCATGGGCGATTTTGTTGGGTGCTCACAAGATACTTTCATTTACCAACAACCTACTCGCCAGAATGTCGCCTACAGCATCTAGTTTGACAAACATAATTCTATCTGCTGACCCAAAACAAGTTCCACCATCAGTCTGTTTACTTCTCGTGTTGCTGAGCATGACGCCCGTACTGATCAAGGCGTTCAAACTACCAGGAATGCATCCAAACAAAACTACCATGTCCTTATTTTTTTCGAACGCTGTGGTAAGATAAAATTTAGACACATAATGTTTGCCCATATTGATTTCCAATCAACAAGTTTGCGCGTAACACTTTTTTCGTTCCAATTCAGGTATTTTGTTCCTTTTGTAGCTTTATATTTGGCTATCATGTTCATGAAAAGGCCATAATGACAGTTATTATTCCTTTGACGCCCTTGGCAATAATTTCCTACGAACATTCTACCTTGTACTTTCGCACAAGTATGTTTGGACACTTGGGCCTGATCCCTTTACTATTTCGTCCATTCGAGTCGGCCTTCAAACTCTCATGCTTTATTGCATTTGTTTGCATGACGCAAATTCTTCTCAAGTATTCTCACATGAAGAACAGAAACAATAGCTTGAAGGGTAAATTATTTGGATCAGGTACTTGGGACTATGCGGCCTTTGGCTCGGTGATGGTGCTTCTATTTTTTACGGAGATTTTATATCCTTTGTTGTTTAAACAACACAGCCGGATGCAATTTTTGCCTCTCATGATGACCTCTATGTTATGCGCTAGTGGATTGATAGGATGTTGGATACAATCTGGTTTGATTGTATCTTAGCAAGTCAGTACTGTGCAAAAAAACTCCTAACAGGTGCTAAAAGTTCTTGACAACAAGCTTCCCAGGTCATTCAATGGATCAAAGCATAAAACAGCGCAATATCTACGCACATTTCCTTCAGCGACAAATGAATGAGAAAGCGCCATACAAGCATAGCCTATGTCAACTGGTACAGAAACTTGTTTGATATTAAATACTTATAACACTCAAAGTGCAAATTGATAGGTAAAGTGGCGAAATTCAACTACTTGACAATTTAATGCTTGTAAATGATTGCAGTATAAAATGCGGTCGCCAACCCTGTTTAAAGCAGTACTATGGCTCCCGAACCTGATACATTTTCATCTTGTTCAAACCTAGATTCGTGTCTTCTCCGCCAACCATATTTGAAGTCCACGCATGATATCTGACTATGTAAATGGCTTAAGTAGAGCTCCCCGGAAGGGAATCTGATCATACAATCATGAGGCCTCTATTCCAGCCTATGAACCTTATAAACCTCCTTTGACTCTCCCCTGATTATCCCACAAGTTATGTGCTTAAGAGTTATCGTATTTTGGCGGATATTCTATCACTTAAGCTGAAACTCGCAACTTCTTGGAACCAATAACACTCTAGATTCAGTTCCAGCGTTGTATCGCACTGTTAGGCATCGCACCCGACTGAATTGTATATCGTGGATAGTAACATGTCTCATTCAAAGATGTCTCCGTGGGGTAATGTTGCGCGGGCTCGTTGGGGACAAAACATAGAGTGCTTGACATGGATTCCGGACGACGGCTTAACTGAAATGGCACAACCTCTGCAGTGTCGAGGTAGTGAAATTGCTTGCCCTCAAAGAACACTATATCTTCATCAAGGTCCGGTAAATTATATCCTGCGTTAACGCTTTCTGCTGAGGAGACCGATTGGCAATCAATTCCACTTGTTGCAATCACATGACTTGAAGAGCACAGAAGAGGCAACTCAGGAAACTTCGGATCAGTGATCGGATCCATGTTTGGGAAAGAATCTTGATATCCTGGCTTTGTTCCACAATCAGGAGTTATGGGAATTATCTCAGAACACGAAGTCAGTTTCGCAGGAGGCATT
>Ga0075154_10002331_pt1 | contig 12474 bp, 9 predicted proteins | sample JI71714BDNA_FD_70965 | JGI IMG/M metagenome (GOLD analysis project Ga0075154, IMG submission 70965) | Wastewater effluent complex algal communities from Wisconsin, to seasonally profile nutrient transformation and Carbon sequestration -... | ecosystem: Engineered > WWTP > Effluent > Algae... | reverse complement strand
ACTGTTACTTGGAATACCGCAGGAAACTATAACGTTACGTTAAATGTAATTTCTGCTTGTACAAGCAGAAATTACATTTAACGTAACGTTATAGTTTCCTGCGGTATTCCAAGTAACAGTGTGTGGTCCGGGAGAGTTTCCACCCGGAACGGCAGTTCCTCCGTTAAAGTTCCAGTTGTAGGTGGCACCAGGTCCGGCATTTCCGGTATATGTAACGGTTGCCGGACTTCCGGTACATGTGGTAGGCGAAATTGTAAAAGTAGAAGTTGGTAGTGGCACAACCGTTACGGTACTGATATCGGTGGCTGTTTTGCCGCATTGGTCAGTGGCCGTTACTGTATAATTGGTAGTTGTAGCCGGATTTACAGAAATTGGGGTTCCCGTGGCTGCATTACTCCAGTTATAGGTTATGATACCATTCCCTCCGGTGGGACTGGCAGAAATATTCACCGGGCCTTGCCCGAAACACATGGTTGCATCACTTGCAATAACAGAGAGTGGTGTTGGGTCAACAATTGTTAATGTAAAAGTTTCAGTACTACAGGGCGATGTGTTTACGGTAAGTGTAATGGTTTCGGCACCTTCGGTAATTCCGTCATCAATAATGTTAACCGGAAGGAATCCCATTGTTTGTCCTGCTGGTATTGTTATACTTGAAGGAAACGGAACATAATCCTGACCTGCGATTGCAGTTCCGCCAACAGTGAAGTTAAAGGTAGTGTTTGTTGCAGACACGAAAGGCATTGTAAATACAAATTGACTGCCTAAGCAGCCTTCAATACCGGATCCAAATCCATAGGCAGGTTGAACGGCAACTTGGGTTACATCTCCTTGCGTGTAGAGTCCGTTTTCTTCAATGAATACACCAGAATCATAAATGGCATCTCCACCATCAGCAATCATAAGCCTGATGTGGTATGTTGAACAGGGAATCACAGTTCTGGTGGCTGTTAATTGGGTGGTGAAGCCATCGTATTCAATTGATAATGGACCTGATGAACCAGTATTATTAACAAAGAAAGCACTGTTCGTTGTTGTATTTACATTGTCAATTGTAACAGGTTGCCCCGCAATAGTTGCAATATTTACCTGTCCCACAATTCCTGGTCCGCTTATATAAAACGCAAATGCGTCATTATATCCGAGGTTTACCCATTCCAGGTATTCTTCTGACCCAAAAATGTAGTCCACATTTAATGTGGGCGACAAGGGGATGAAGTCGAATTCCAGAATTGCACCATCGAATGTATTGGCACCTGCAATCACATTCAGTTCGGGGATGGCGGCTCCCGTGTTGTCAAAACCTTGGTTTCCACTGTTGTTAACAGGTACCAGGTTTCGATCGCCGCTGGTGAGTATCACACCCGAGTTCAACCCCAAATTGGTTGTTGAACCGTTTGTGAATGTTCCACTAGCAATGGCATCTCCTGTGTAGGTTACGTTGGAATAGATAATTCCCGGCCCCACAAGATTTGCTACCATCTGGGCCGGTGTGGCACCATTGATAACAATTTGAGCATTCAAATTTTGAAAAAGAGCGGTGGTGGTGATGATGAAGGCAAAGGCGATAGAGAGGTTGGCTGAAAGAAGAGTTTTCTTCATAAGCGCTAAACCTTTAACATTTGTTACGAAGTTAGAAAAATGCTTCATACAATTCCAAATTATTCAAGTGTTATTCTGTATTTTATTGCTTGATTTAGTTTAATTGCTTGATATTCAAATAGAATAATATTCAATCAAATCATGAAATACCTACGAAAAGCACCTGAATTTGGATTTTTTGACCTAAAATTTGTTTAAATTTTGATGTTTTTTAGGTTTATTTCAACACAGTAATGTTAAAAACATCAATATGTCTTAACATATTGATGTAATACTAAAAAGTAAAAAAGCTTGAGTTAGTTCGCTTTAAAAGAGGGAGTAAAAGTGTAGATCGGTTTATCTGACTACCGTTACATGCCCAATCAGGTTCTGCTCATTACCTTCGGCATCCGTATACCAAACCTTATAAACGTATACATCCTGCTTAATAAGCTCTCTGCGGTTGCGGTTTTTATATCCTGCCCATTTTTCATTCGGGTCGATAGTTGAAAACACGGGTTCTCCCCAGCGGTCGAAAACAATCAGTTTGAAATCACTTACATTATAAGTAACTGCTCCCCATCCGTCGTTTATATTGTCGTTGTTTCCCGGCGTAAAGGCGTTCGGAATAAATATAGATGAGGAAGGTCTTACCGAAATAGGTAATACCAGTTCTGCCGAACAACCATACTCATTCGTTACCGTTTGGGTAATATAATAGGTACCGGGACTGCTCAAAGAATAGTCGAAAGAAGCTGAGTTGAATGATGTTCCGTTACTAATGCTGTAATTCCATACACTAGCACCGGAGGAACCGTCGAAGACATTAAATTCCGGATTGTTTTCGCTTACACTATTTGGATTGATACTAAATCCGGGGACAGGATTAGCTACTACAATTGCTGTTCCATTGCTGCTTCCCGTGCAACCGTTTGCACTTACAGATAAGTTTACGGGAAAGGTTCCGGGGCTTGGCCATGTTAGGGTGTATGGTCCAGATCCTGTGCCTTGGTTAATAACTCCATTACCAAAATTCCAGTTATAAACGGCGCCCGGTATTGCAGCTCCCGTATACGTTATGGTATGGCTTTGACCGATACATACCGGCGGGCTCACTGTAAATGATACGGGAATTCCTGGGTTCAAAGCCACATTTAGTTGGGTAGTTGCACTGGTACAGGCTCCCTGAACTACATAACAGGAATAAACTCCTTGATTGCTTGCTTGTGCATTTGGTATAATAGGATCTTGAAGATTACTTACAAATCCGTTTGGTCCGGTCCAGAAATATTGGGCATTGGGAACAATCGAAGCATCCAAAATTAAATCCTCTCCTTCACAAATAGGCGCATTGCTGCTCAATGCCGGTGCAGGCACAGTTCCGGATGAACCAACCGTAAAGTTTACGATCTGTTCACAGTTGTTCACATCGGTAAGGTGCACAGAATAGTTACCGGGGGCAAGATTTGATAAGGTTTCCGGGCCGGGTACATTTGTATTGTTACCAATCAGTACGTTATTGTTGTCGTACCACTCATAGGTATACGGACCAAAATTACCGCTTGGTGTGGCTGTCACTTCTCCGTCATTTCCATCGCATCCCGCCTCCGTAACAGCTAAATCAGGCGGACAACAGGAGGTAAAGGCATTAAAGACGTAAGTGGGGTCATTGTTGCATCCATTATTACTCCATGATCCCGATTCCCCGTCTCCACTTGTATTTATGGTAATGCCCAGGTCTGCCCCAGGAACACAAATGTCGCTTACGCTAACTGTCCAACAAAATTCCCAGATATTTGGTGGAATGATATAGGCATTTTGATCTCCGTTTATATTATCCGGTATATGATCACCAAAATTATTTCCCGGATCACCATCATTAGCGGTTCCTCCTCCCAACGGGTCTCCGAACCGATCATAATAAAAACCGGCCGGCCAAGGGGTACCCTGATTGTCAATAATCCCTCCGGGGTACCAGGCCCATGTGCCCAACTGATCGTATGATTGTGCTGGAATCGTGATGATTGAAGCAGCATCCCAGCCCGCACCAAACGCCAATTGAACACCATGTAACCAATTCGTGTTTACTTCGGCATAAGTATCCACATGGTAGCAAAAATCAACTTGTTGCCCGGGCGCATACATACCGTTTACCGGAGCCGGGTTCACCGTTAAAGAGGATGATAACATACAATTATCACAATTGATGTTGTTGTTAACCGTTAAGTATAAATCACCTTCCTCGGTATCGTCTCCACTTATTTGTATGTAATAGGTATTTCCTAGCACAAGCTGATCTACAAATAAGCTAACTACCCCGTTGTTGCTGGTAGCACATCCGCGCCCTGCCAGTGAGCCGCAGGTGCCTTGCCATAAGGCCACATTCGGGTTTTGAATACCCAAGCCGTTTACCTGTATGGTAACATTATACCCGGTTGCCACAAACTGATACCATACATCATTGGCCGGTGAACTCATTTCCGTACCTCCGGTTGATGGATTACAGTTGGTTTGGTACGTATATGGATTAGGCGCTGTTGCTCCAAAATTGCTGGTGTTGATTACTACCGCATTTCCTACTCCTGCAGGGCATGCCGAAGGAATGGGTAAGGGGCCTAAGTCAAAAGCTGTCGTGCAATCATCATTAGCCGGTTGGGCGTAAGTGAAAAGAGCAGGTAAAATAAATAGGAATAGGAATAGAACTTTTTTCATTTGGCAACTTGGGTTTTAGGGCCTGCCATGGGTCTGGCTTCCAAAATGGTTTGTTTGTTGCTTATGCTAAAAACGGATGGCTGGTAGTTTTCCGGATAAGCGGTAATAAACCCCATACCTGCCTCAAATAAATTATTGGCTTTCAAATTGTTTACTGACAAAATTCGGATTTCAGCTCCGTCATCCAGTTTTAAAATGTTATCCGCCGTTTCAAACCGATGATAGCGCATATCAGCCGTAGAAAAGGCCTTGGTAATTTCCTCGGATGTATATGTTGAGCCTATTTTCTCAATAGTAAACGTTTGGCCACTCAGCTTTACGCTTAGAAGTATAAATAGAAATATACTTAACAATGTGCTTCTGAACACAATGTGCTTTTGGGACATGGTGATAGTTTTAATACCCGCAAAGTTAATAAATGTTAATCAAATATTGAAAGTCAAGCTAAAAATTCGTCTATTTTCTACCCTTGCTATCTATAGTTCGTATGCTTAGTTCTTTATCAGAAAATACTTTTGGCTTAGCATTTCGTTCAAATTTTCTTTCAGTATGAGGTTTCAGGCATTCGCGCAGCATTTTTTTAAACTCGGTTCGGAAGGCATCATGGGTTCGGCTTCCAAAAACAGTATGTCCGCCTTCATACATTTGTGCCTGATACTCTTCAAAGGTGGTACAGTATCCAAAATAAGAATTGGCGTAACTTGAAATCACAACATGTTTGATACCCGTTTCCGAAAGGATTTCTTGACATAGATTGCGAAGCTGCCGCCCGGCTTCGGTGGTAATTTCACCGGGAAACCCAATTATGGCTAATTCACCCAGCCTTAAAAACTGAAGCGGTAAAACCACCGGCGACCAAGGCAATTCACGCAAAGCCCCGGCCCTATGTTCCCTTTTCATTTCTTGTACCGCCCCGTCTAAAATGCCGGGCAAAAACAAGTTTTTAATGTCTTTGGTTCCCATTACTATACCTTCTCCGGTTTCAAAGGCAATGTCTTTTGGGTCCTGAGCTTTGTATTTGGCTTCGATTTGTTCCCTTTTTTCGGGGGTTAAAATTTGGGCTTTGGTAAGTTCCGACTGTCTTAGCGATTTTATTATAGAGATTGCCAGTCCTGCAATGCTTTCAGGCATTCCTTTACCATCAACGGGTGTGCCTTTTAAAAAAGCTACTCCATGACAGGGAAGCCATGTACGCTCATCTTCTTTGCCGTCAGTAAACTCCGGATCTATTTTCACCTTCGAAAAGTCGCGGTATATTACTTCCGTATCCATTTCGGATGATTTAAGTCTATGCCGGTTATCCATTTTGGCTAATATGCGCAGCGCTTGGTTGCTTTGCAGTTTACCGTTGAACTTGGCACTTTCAATGTCATCCTTAAATTTTCCCTTCGGCCATTTTTTTCCTTTCCCATGAAAATTGGGTGATATATCACCTGCAAACTGTTGGGCAAAAACGGCAACCGTATGCTCACCCATGTCTTCTTCCAGATATTCAGAAGCGTATCCTTTATTGTCATAGGAAATCAAGCCCACTTTATTTCCTAAACTGGTGGGGTGCACGCCAAACCAATTGATTTGTCCAATGGAATCACCTTCGGGCGTTTCTGCTTTCAACAGCCACATGGTGCGTTCCATGGCCAGGTGGGTTTCAGTGTCTTTGAGTTTTTTTACTTTCGGATTTAGATTATAGGCAGCCAGCGAACGGTTAAATCCAACATCCTCGGTTTCGGGAAAATCGCCGTGGGCAAATTTCAACACGGCCTCCTGCCTGTTTTCATACGATTTTACGAGGGCATCATAAAAACAGCGCACAATGGACTCAAAAATATGTGGCCTGAAACCCGGAACCGCAAAATTGTACATCGGATAATGCGAAAACCCCGCGGGACCGCTGTGTGTATGTTGTGCGGTAAGCATCACATTATCGTCTCTAAATAAACTATCGGGATAATTGTGCTGAAGGCGTTCCAATACTTCTTTTTTAATTTCGGGAAAAACCATGCAAATTTCGGCCTGTACAAAAAATGAACGCTGTCCGTTTTCGTTTTCAAAACAAAAACTCCGGCAATATAGCGGAGTACTTCTGCCTTTTATAATGTTAAACGCGCGGCCATAACCCATCATGCCGAACCCTTCACCCTCGAAAATGAGTTCAACTTTTGAAACACCTACTTTGTACATGGAGCAAAATTTTAAGCCGTGAAAATAGCAAAATTAGAGGCTTGTTTTTGCAGAATTTAAAATTAAAATAGAAGACTTAGTTTAGCTTATGCAACCTGATTTTCACTGAGCAGCCTGCATATCAATCCGGCAATTTCTGCTAAGTTCCCGTAAGATTCTGAACGGCTTCCTGCTTCAACTATGTGTTTGGGTCCGGCCATCAGGCAAAAAAGTTCCCGGGTTTGCGGATCTTCGGTATTGTGATCATATCCCGGAAGTCCGTTTTCATCTAACAGTGAATTTGGAACGCTGTTTCTGCCAAAGTCCGGAATTACGATGAGAACGGTTTCCGACCGCATGTTTTCATTTTGCTGTATCGTTTCCCAAATAGATTGAATTCCTAAACTTGCAGCTGCCAAATTTTCGGCATACCGGCTAAAGCTACCGTGGCCTTCATCGGCGCCAAAAAACTGCACACAAGTAAAGGCCGGTTCTTCTGCCTGAATGATTTCACAGGCACCGGCGGCAAGTTGCAAATCTTCATAGCGAAAAAGCATATCGGAACCGAATCTAAGCTGGCTAAGCGCTATTTTATGTTCTGCATGGAGCTGCTGAAGCTCCGTTTTTTCTTCCGTTGGGATGTAATGCCGAAAAAGAGCCGGGCCGGCCAGGGATGAATCAGTGAAAAAATAACGGTCAGGACTAATCAAAACTGCCTGCCCGTTTCCGGCAAGTTGATTAAAAATCGGGCTTTCAGAAAGTGATGAATCTTTTAATTTGTATTCGGAAAGATATTGACCCCTAAGCAAGGTATGTAGCGCCATTTTGTGGCTAGCGGCCGAACCTTCATAGCGGTATTGGGTAAATAAGCGGCCAAATTCTTCGAGTGGGGTTTTGTTCTTAAAGGCAGTTGAAAGCGAGGAAGGAATGAGCTGGGAGACTTCGCCCGAAAATAATCCGGGCATCAGATTACCCATTTCTTGCTTCAATACCAGATTTTTATGAACACCGCCGCCTACAATGCATAAAATCACATGCTTTACTGATTTTGTATTACCGTTTACGAACGAACCCGCTGCATGCAGAAAACCGGGCAGCAGCGCAGCAGAGGATATCAGTGAGGACTGGCGTATAAAATGTCTTCTGTTCATTTGCGGCCAAATTACATAAAATACCGGTACATCTAAAAACGCAATTTATGCTAAGTTTGTGCGTTTCTTCGACTGATAAAATGAAAATTTTGTTTGTGGCAGGAAACTTCTGAATGACTAAATTTGAAACATGGTAAAGCGGGTACACATATTATTTCTGCTGGTTTTTTCTCTACTTGTGATTGATTTGCAGGCGCAGGAAGTTAAGAAGGAAAACACGCCCCGGAATGACCGCAACTTCATATCTTTTGGTTTGGAAGTGAGCCCCATTATTCCCACCACGTTGTTTAACCGTTCCGATACCCGGATCGAAAACCAGACCGAGGGCATTCGTTTTACCTTGGATCCTTTAATTTCATACCGGTTTGGAGGTTCACTGCGCTTTGATATTTTCAATTTTAAAAAGCTGAAATTGGGGAATATGTTCACCATAAATACGGGCATATTTTATACACAGCGGGCTTTCCGTATCCGGGTGGATGATATCTCGAATCCGGTGGCCGACTCATCTTTGATTTCAAACCGTTTCCGTTTTGTTTCCTACGAAATTCCCCTCATGCTGCAACTACATTTACAGGCTTCAGATAAAATCTGGGTGAATTTTGCGGTAGGAACGGGAGCCGAGTTTTTTCCCAGTCAGGTTTTCACAAGAGAAGGTGAAGAAGGAAAAGAAGGTCACTTTTTGCAGTATACGGCCCGGAAGTTTCTGGTGCTTGCTCCGCTCAAGGCTTCTTTTGGTGTTGAATACCGAACCGAAAAATCCGGCTATTTCGGAATCGGCGCTTCCATCAGCCGGCCTATGCCATACATGGCCGATACCTATATGGAGTATGTAAAAACGGAAGGAAACGAAAGCTATAACGTGTATCCTTTCGGGTCAAAGGCCGATGAAAATATTCCCGTAAGGAACCAGGGCATGTATCTATCTGTTGATTTCCGTTATTATTTCCAACCTACCCGGCCTGAGCGCGAATACGTTCCCGGTTACATGCGCGACCGCAAAAAATCGAAGAAAAAGCGCCTGTAAATCCCCTGTCACAAAGAATGCCCATACATTGGGTAGAACCTTTGCCGCAATCTTATAAAATCACCTGATTAAGTGATTGGTTTTGCCGGCCTAAATTAGCACCTTTGCATCCTTATTTAGAATAGGTCTAATTAAAAATAGTAAACATCGTGCAGCTAACATCAGAAACAACACAGAAACTGGATTCTTTAAAAGAACAATTCAACACCTATAAGCAACAAAACCCACAGGCCCGCATTCGCAACGCAGCCAAAGATTTGGGTGTTTCAGAAATGGAACTGCTCTGCACTTCGGTGGGTACTTCGGTAAAGCCGCTTTCGGGTGCCTGGGAAGAGTTTTTGAAAGAAGTTAAAACCTGTGGTGATGTAATGGCACTAACGCGCAACGATGCCGCCGTGCATGAGCGCAAAGGCCAGTATTTGAACGTGTCGTTTAATCCGCATGCCGGTTTGGTGCTGGGCGAAGATATTGACCTGCGTTTATTTATGAACCGTTGGACCTTTGGGTATGCCGTTTCTGAGCCTTTCCGTGGTGAGGAGCGCTTTTCGTTCCAGTTTTTTGATGCTGCCGGCGAAGCTGTTCATAAAATATACATGACCGAACATTCGGATATCAATGCATACAAAGCCCTGTCTGATAAATATGCGTTTTCGGGCGATTGGAATCTGCCCGAACTGAATCCGGTTGCCAAGCGTCCCAATATGAAAAATCCGGCTCCCGATGTGGCCGGTTTTCAGGCAGCCTGGTTGAATTTAAAAGATACACACGATTTTTATCTCCTGCTCCGCGATTTCCGCCTGGGCCGCACCCAAGCTTTAGAACTGGCCCCGGAAACCTACACTAAAAAAGTATCCAACAGCTTTCACCGGGATATGCTTCAGGAAGCTTCTGCCACGGGTACAGAAATTATGGTATTCATAGGTAACGCCGGTTGTATTCAGATTCACACCGGAAAGGTTGAAAAATTAATGGAAGCCGGTGAATGGTATAATGTGCTTGATGAGCGCTTTAACATGCACTTAAACGAAAACCTTATTCACGAAAGCTGGATTGTGCGTAAACCTACTGCCGATGGAATTGTTACTTCTGTAGAAATTTTTGACGCCGAGGGTGAACTGATTGTTCAGTTCTTCGGAAAACGTAAACCGGGCATTCCTGAATCTGAAGCATGGAAAGCCATAATTGATAAATTAGCATAGTGGCAGCAGAATCAAAAATAGATATTTCAAACGAAACGGCTCTCCATTCTGATAAGGTAAGTTTACTCATTGCCGATAGTAATTACCTTATTCGTCAGGGCCTGCGCTCTATTTTTGATGATAGTATGCAATACGCCGTCATAGGCGAAACCGATTCGTTCGAGAATCTCATCGCATCTATTGAAATTCAGGATCCGGACGGAGTATTAATCGGAATCAGTCTCCAAAGTGCCTCCGCAATCCATGTCATTAAAGAAATACGCACCCGTTTTCCCAAAAAGAAAATAGTGGTTATCGATACCAAAGAAGACGTAAACGAAATTGTGGCCATTTTGCGGTTGGGTGCCCAGGGTTATATTTTGAAACAATGCGATAAAGGTGAAATTTTAGATGCCTTACGAACCGTATTTGCCGGAAAAACCTTTTTCTGCCACAATGTAATGCGGCTCAATAAATCCATCGAATCAGAAAAAACCATTCTGCTTTCTGAACGAGAGTTACAGGTACTTTCGCTTATTTCTGAAGGTATGACCAATAAAGAAATAGGTGAGCGCATCTTCATCAGTGAACATACCGTGGCTTCGCACCGCAAAAACCTGATGCGGAAATTTGAAGCCGGAAATAATGTAGATCTGGTAATTAAAGCCATTAAGGAACGAATAATTTTCCCCTAAGTATCATTTCCCGCCCCGGCTTTTCCAACACAACAAGATGGGCCGTTTTTCGTTTAGTATTTCTTATCTTTCGCCAATGAAAATTTCGGTAAGAATTCTGTTTATTATAGGCGTCTGTTTCCTTCTTCTGTTGGGAACGGCACAAGCCCAATTTTCGCCGAATTCAAAAATTGCACTCGAGTATTTTAATTCCGGCGAATTTGAAAAGGCGCTTCCCCATTACGAAAAACTATGGGAAGGCAACCCGGCCGATGATATATACTACCGGAATTTGCTGAGCTGCCACAAAAACCTGCAGGATTATAAAAGTGCCGAAAAAGTAGCCCGCAAACAGGCTTCCCGTTTTTCAAAAGATGCCCATTATTTGGTAGATCTGGGACTGCTTTACCGCGACCAGGGTGATGAAAAAGCGGCCAAAAAGCAGTTTGAACAGGCGCTCAAAAACCTGGTACCGCTGCCCGATAAAGTAAACCGTCTGGCCGGTGCATTTTCTGCCGCCAAAGAAATTGATTATGCCATTGCCGCTTATAGCCAAGGTGAAACCTATTCCGGAAAGGGAACATTTGCTTTTGAAATTACGGATTTAACCATCCGCAAGGGTGATTTTAACGCAGCTTCGGCAAAGTTGATGGAGCTGCTTTTGGTGAATCCGGGTTCCATGGCCCGGGTACAGGGTTTGTTGGCCCGATACCTAGAAGATGAAGCCGAAGGACCGCTTCAGACTGCCATGAAAACGGCCCTTTTGAAAGAAGTGCAGAAAAATTCGGCGGGAACCGTATACCCGGATATGCTAATCTGGCTTTTTGTACAGCAGAAAAATTTCGATGCTGCCATCATGCAGGCCAAAGCGCTTGATAAACGATTGAAGGAACAGGGCGAACGCCTCATGGATTTGGGTCAGATTTGTATGGAAAACGGCGATTATGAAAGAGCCATCAAATGTTACGAATACGTTTCTGAAAAAGGCAGTGAAGGCTTTTTATTCGCCCAATCCAGAACGGCTCTGGTGCAGGCCACCCGCAAAAAAATCACCTCCGCTTACACCTATTCACAAGATGATTTATTGAAGTTAAGGGGATTGTATGAGGCTACGTTTGCGCAACTCAGTTATTCAGATTATTCGGCGCCAATGATTATTGATTATGCTGATTTGGAAGGGTTTTACCTCAACAATCCTGAAAAAGCACAATCCCTGCTGGAAGGCCTTTTACAACAACCGCGCCTTTCACCAAAAGTAAGGGCCGATGCCAAACTCAAACTGGCCGATGTGCTTATTGTACTGGGCGATATGTGGGAACCGGCCTTGTTATATGGGCAGGTTGATAAAGAATTTAAAAATGATATTCCCGGACAGGAAGCCAAGTTTCGTGGTGCCAGGTTGGCTTATTTTCGGGGAGATTTTGAGTTGGCCCAATCCCAGATGGAAGTATTGAAAGCTTCCACATCCAAACTTATTGCCAATAACGCACTTCAACTTTCGTTGCTAATCATCGATAACCTGGGCCGCGACAGTGTCCGTGCACCCTTGCAATTCTTTGCCAAAGCCGATTTGGAAGCATACCAGAATAATCCGCGCAAAGCACTGGAAACGCTGAATGATATGACCGGTTTTTTCCCCGATCATCCCATTATGGATGATGTATACTTTAAACAGGCCCAGATTTATGTAAAGTTGGGTGAATTTGATAACGCACTGGCTAAACTTGAAAAGGTTTACACTACGTTCAGCACGGATAATTTAGCTGATGATGCCTTGTTTTTGGCTGCTGATTTGCAGGAAAAAGTATTTGGCAAGCCCAAAGAAGCCATGGATTTGTATGAAAAAATTCTGACCGAACATAACAGTAGTCTTTTTGTGGCTGAGGCTCGCAAACGCTATCGCAGCTTGCGCGGAGATAAACTCAATTAAATTACTTCTTTTAAGGTTTCCATTGTTTTGTGGCGAAGTAGGTCGTGGCTGGCGGCAATTT
>Ga0075154_10002329_pt1 | contig 12482 bp, 7 predicted proteins | sample JI71714BDNA_FD_70965 | JGI IMG/M metagenome (GOLD analysis project Ga0075154, IMG submission 70965) | Wastewater effluent complex algal communities from Wisconsin, to seasonally profile nutrient transformation and Carbon sequestration -... | ecosystem: Engineered > WWTP > Effluent > Algae... | reverse complement strand
ATTATTAGCATTAGTATTACCTGCATTATTAGCATTAGTATTACCTGCATTATTAGCATTAGTATTACCTGCATTATTAGCATTAGTATTACCGCGCTTTGTAGCTTCTATATTGTATTGTTTTCTAAAAGCTTGAATATCGTCGATGAGATTTTTTTCCTCAGGAACACTAGGGTCAGCGTCTTGTATAATACCTTCTGCTTTACTGATTGCATTACCCAACTCATTAAAATCCTTGTCATCCAACTTTGATATATCTCCGTTTATCCTTGCTTTGATATTATTTCTTAACAGCTTGAGTCTTCTGAGTCTTTGAGGATCAAGAGCACAGTATCCACCATCTAACAAGATATCAACCTCTCTACGAGTAAAACCAGCAGCTGTAAGTATTCTGACCCTGGTGAGAATTTGTCATTGAGTCAAACTACCTAATACACCATCACTCATATGAGCGTCAATAATTCATTGTATCTTTACAGATGTTAATTCTTGTATCCTACAATTCAGTACCTTCGCAAACTCTTTGAGAAGGTCTTGATCTTTCGGATTTTCAACGAGTTGATCTGTAAGTGCAGAGTTTTGGGTTTGTTGTTCTGGGGCTGCAATCGTACGTATCTTGACGGTAGACACATCAGATAATGATATACCATCAAGTTTTAAGCCCAATCATTTCATGACATTTACTATAAATTGACCAACTTGCTCACCAGTAAATCCATTAGCATAGATTGTCTGTTGGGCAAGAACTAAATCATTGGCTGTAAGAGTTGGACGAGCAAGTAGTTCTTGTACCATCTGCTGTAATTGTGGAGCAAGCTGAACTCACTTATCTACTGCCTTGAGGACTTGTTTGGGGGCATGTATTCACACAACTTGTCCGGCTCATACTAATGAGCATACGAGAAATGTCTCTCGCTCCTGATCACCATCAATCTCAAATATACTCCTATCTCCCGTCACAAGATCACTGAGACGCGTAGCAAGAAACTCTTCATAATACTCACCGAATGGATCAGTCAAAGCGGCTTTTTGTGCAATTCTCTTACTTACTAGTGCTCGTCACTGCTCAAATGTCGCAGCCTCTCATGATGCAACTACCTTTCCTACTTGCTTTGTAATATATTTACCTAAAAATTTATTGACATACTTACCAGTATCAAATCACATACGCTCTGTAAGATGCTGTATCCGATTGGTAGTAAATCACTTAGTCATTGCAGTGATTACTCACTCTGGCTTTATGATGTGTCATGTACTTGGATCTCTAAGGTAATCGATCGTTATGGTTTGTGCCTTAGGATCTACTATAGCACTAAACTGCTGAGTCATTCTACCTAGTGTAATCGTAACAGCTTGATGAGATAGAGCTGCTGACTGACTCATTGTTCCCGCTGTGACTGCTAGTCATCTTCTGATTGTCTTACTAGTGACTGTCAAGGCTTGATTTTTAGCAAGTTTTCATAGTATCTTGGTTGCTCATTTAGTTCACCACTTAAATGCTCCGCCAGTAGCGATAAACTCTGGCATCTGTGTAACAGTGGATCATAATCACTGTCCTACATTATATGCTGTAGGAGTAAACTGTGATATTTGTGATAATATTGATGTAGATGATAGCAACAACTCCTCAGCATCAGTTCTTTGTCATTGCATCTTACGTGATGCAACATATAGATCTAGTGCATCAAACATATCCTGTAATGAACTAACAAACGGGATACCAATACCATCACATAACCCTCTCCATAAATTATCAAGCACGTGGATATCGCTCGTAGGTGTATTGATAATTTGTTGTAATGTATTGAACGCCGTAGTAGCAAGATTGATTTGATGTTGTAGTTGATCATTTTTTCACTGTTCTAGTATTTTTTGTCAATTTTCTTCAGGTGATTTTCGTATATTATACGTTCCACCCATAGTAGGTGTTGGTGTGGTACCTACAGATGTCTGCTGCGATCTAAGCTTGGTGATCAGCTGATGAGCTATATCCAGCATTCCACTTGCAGCATCCTGATAAGCATAAGCAGTAAACTTACCATCCTCATCATGATAGAGACGATCAATAAGTGTGGCTTGCATTTCTTCTCTTGCTTTTGGGTTTGTGACTTTGATATTATATTGTTTCAATGTATTATGTAGTGTCTGCTGTTTGGTTTGATAAGAGTATGCTTTATCCATCAACTCATAAAACATCTTTCTTGTATGAACAAAATCGTGGTAATCCACCTTGTTTAAGTCGGGAATATAATATTTTCCCATATGTTCTCAGAATAGGTGATTGTAACAGAAAAATCATACCTCATCCATCTCTTGCTCAGTGGCTCATGATTTATGTAGTATGTCTACTACCTTGTTGAGCTGTGAAACCGCTGAAGCATTTTTGTGATCAAAAGTATAATATGATAACAATACTGTCAATATCTTCCTCTCATGAGTACTGAGAGATGTAAACCAACTTCTTGGCCATGACAATGGATCACCATCCTGTAATGGCGAGTGTTTTGATTTATAGGCAAAGACCTCTAAGTGTTTTTGTAGATAGCTAGACGCTACTTCTAATTCTGGATATTCTATAGACGAATCAGTTTTCGCATATTCTTGTTCTATCTGTGAGAATTGTCGATGTGTCTGACCAGTCGCTCTATCAATCTCAGGATAAGGTAATTGACTATAATCATTAATCATGCGAGTAAATAGTGGAGCATCTTTTGATGATGTAACTTTTACTCCGTGGATACTATCCTTGAGATCAACACCAAACTGCACAAGCTCTTCACGAGTAGCTTCTTGCACTTGCTTGATAAGCTCTTTTTGAGATACTTTCTTATCAGCAAGGATCGAATGTAATATATTTTTTTCTGGCATCTATACAGGTATGTTAAATTATAAAATCGTTTCTTACTCTCAAGCACTTTGTTTAATTCAATATTTAGTAAATCTATATGCGATAATTCACGATACTAAATGTCAAATAAGTGCCCATCATCATTTATGTAATCAATGATCAGCAAAAACCTGCTTAATCTCATCCATACCTACTCCAGATACTGCTCACAATTGTCTCATAATTTCTTCCGATGTTGATCAAGCTGTTATCACTCATGAATTTAATAGTCTTCACAATCATCACATAAATCAATTCACACTCTCATCTGACATTTTACTAAAAGTTTTTCATAGTCCATCTACCACTCATTCAATAACCTTAAATCACTGTGGAACCAACTTATTTAGTTCCATAATTCAAACTCCCATTATTTCTCATAGCTCACGCACTATCTTTTTACCAATATCGCCAGTGCCTTCTAATGCTTCGACTAGTCATTTCTTAGCACCAGATCCTATAATTCACATTATATCTAAAGTATAATCAACTCAATCCTGTAAAGAGATTTTTACTTTGTCTCAAATAGTTTGATCTCTATCAACACTTGATATTGATGTTTTTGGTGATTTGGATCAAGAATAGAAATAATTAGGTATTTCTGATTTTATATCCCATATAGGTAGACCATCAACAACAAAATCACTATTAAGCCAATCTACAAACGATGACTGCTTTTCTACTGATGGAAATAACTCTTTAATTTTAGATTGCGATATCACTTCTTGATCAATCCATGTGCTTTGTGATGTACCATAATCAGCCCTAAAAGTAAGTCACTTAAGGCCTCATATGGATCATGTATTAAAATAGTTGATCGTTGTTTTTCATTTTTCTAAATCATCAAGAGGATTGATTTTACTATGTCACTTTAGTGGCATAATCTTGGTAATCATGTATCATACCGCCTCAAAAAACTTATCTGAATCTGTAAACTCTAATGTTCTTACAGCCTTAGGAACATATTGTTGCTCAATATTATCAGCAAACCCAAGAGACATACCTGACGGCGTGATAGTCACTGGAAACTGGCCCACTCATTCAATATCAATAGTTATTTGTTGTTGATTTCATATCTTTAGTCATGCGAATTTCATCTTTCATTGATGTTTAGCATCTTCACGAGCAAATGCCTTCTTAAATTTAAGAATGGTAGATGGTTCATTATTTTCCAAAACAATCAATTTTTTACCTAATAGCGTATCAATCACCTCAGCATCTTTTTTACTAATATCTGCATTTTCAATCTGAACCGGCATCAAAATTAATGTATCAATTAATGGTTTAAGTTTAGTCTTTTCATCATCTGACAACTTATAATCAATAGATAGACCTTTTATTTCTTTTCATGTTGCTCATTTGATAGTATCATCAATCTCTTTTCTCTTATCTCATTGAGTCAGATCCAATTCATACCCTGCCCTCTTAAGAATATGATATCTGACTTTTTGGATAGTTTCATAAGCAACAAATTTTTCATTGTATGATTGTATTGTTGTATCTTTTGATGGATCAATACCAAGCTCTGCAATATATTGATTAATTGGTGCTCCATAGATTTGTTTAGCATTTCCTGCTTCAATAGCAGCATGTATTTGTGCGATCAAGTCAAAAGACTTCGTGCTATCAAACTCCATCTGATCATGCAATAGTTTTGTTTTATCGACGTTTGGTTTATATGGTTCAGGTTTTAGATAAGTCACTTCTTTACCAGAATAGTCTGCTACTAACTGACCAAGATTGAGACCATCTGCAGTAATATATGAACTCAATGCCGTAGAACTGCTTTCACGAAAACGATTAGTGATTCACTTGAACCATGCTTCTCCATCTTTAAATCCTTTAGACTCCAGCGCCCTATGAGATAGGCTCTCATCTTTGTTGATAGTATTTTTTGTTTCTTCTTGTTTGGTTATTCTTTTGTATCCATTGAGAATATCATCTTTATATTTATCATATCCAGCATACGCACTATATCATGCTATCAACTTCAACATAAATCACTCCAGTCCATCAGGAAATGCATCGTTAGCTGCTCACAACGCCTTAAATCAAAGATATAAACCACCAAATACCTTAGCTATATCAACTGCTCACTGACTCCATCATGCTTTATCAATAAGAGTTTTTTTGGCGATAGAATCAATATCCTTACTAATTAATCCAATCAAAGATTCTGGATTTTTGCTTTTTTCAAGAGCTGGAGCATACTTCGCAGCCACTTGTTCTGTTGTTTGTGGTTGTTGGGATCATAATTCTTTATTTTGTTCGTATCTTTTAGAGTCAAATTTATCCTTGAATAACTCCGGATATTGGCTTCTGACTTCCTGACTTAGTTGATTTACTGCAGCGACTAGTCAGCCTATTCCATCAATATCAAGCTTTCTTTTGATATACTTGTCGATATTTTCAAGTTTTTGTTCTTGTCTGTCTGCAATTTTTGCTGCTTTCCTGTATGTTTTACCATTTCATATAGTATTGGTAAATTTACTGTCACTGCTATTTCCAATTGTAGAAGCTGCAGGCGTGTTATCTACTACATTATTTGATTGTGTTTGATCTACTACTTGATTATAGAGTGTTTTGAGATCATTATTAACACTATCCAAAACCTCTTTTTTAATTTTCAATTGTAGAGATAGTTGCAAAAACTCAGCTTCTTTGCCTGCCTTTTTGGTAACTTGCTGCAACTCATCATACAGTTTGATGGCTGATTCTAAGTTTTTTTGTGGAATATCGGATACTGGTGCCATAGGTAATATATTTACATAATAAAATCTTTACCCATTATATATCGTCTTTGATAATTACTCAACTATTCTGACTTATTTGATACGTTGTAAAATGACTTTATTGTTTTAATATTTATATAAGTTGACTTATATTATAATATTTATTATAAGAACTTATAATTTCCTCTTGATCTGAACAACAATTTTTATATGATAGCACCTGTCTATGGTAAGTGCTACTTTGATTTATCTTATAATCAAAGAGTGCCCATAAGACTACCAAAACATCTACAACTACAATCAATTATTTATCATTAACCAATGTATGTATGTCCGCAAAACAAATCAAATTCTGAGATGACTCAAGACGCACGATCTACACTGGTATCAACAAAGTAGCCAATGCAGTCAGAGTCACCATGTGACCAAAGGGTCGTAACGTCGTGCTTGGTAAATCATATGGAGCACCAATCGTCACCAATGATGGAGTAACTGTTGCCAAGGAGATCGAACTTGCAGATGCATACGAAAATATCGGTGCAAGCTTGGTCAAAGAAGCAGCCAACAAAACCAATGACGCAGCCGGAGACGGTACTACCACTACTACAGTACTCGTAGATGCGATTGCCAACGAAGGTATGAGATACATCAGATCTGGTGTCAATCCATTTGCACTAGGTAGAGGTATCCACAAAGCTGTCGATCTCGTCGTCAACGAGCTCAAATCTGCATCTAAGCCAGTCTCCACTGATCAAGAGATCCAGCAAATTGCTACTATCTCTGCACAAGACAGCGACGTCGGTCAGCTGATCAGTGAAGTGATCAGTGAAGTAGGTAAAGATGGAGTCGTCACCGTCGAAGAGTGAAAATCAATGGGTCTGACTAAGACGATTGTCAAGGGTATGCAGTTTGATCAGGGCTATGGATCTCCGTATTTTGTGACTGATCCAGCTCGCATGGAAGCTGTGATTGAGAGTCCTGCAGTCTTGGTCACTGACAAGAAGATCTCTACGATCAAGGATATCCTCCCACTGCTCGAAGGCATGGCAGCCAAAGGCAAAAGAGATATCGTGATCATCGCTGATGATGTGGATGGAGAAGCTCTGACAACGCTGGTGTTGAACAAGCTGAGATGAATGCTCAATGTCGTACCAGTCAAGGCTCCATGATTTGGAGACCGCAAGAAAGACAACCTCAAAGATATTGCAGTTGTTACCGGAGCCACTGTCATCACTGACGAAGTAGGTATCTCATGGGACAAGGCTGATGTATCGATGTTTGGATCTGCAGATAGAGTCATCATCACCAAGGACAAGACTACCATCGTGTGAGGCAAAGGCAATCCAAGCGATATTGAAGCTCGTGCAGACCAGATCCGCATGATGATGCCAAATATCACAAGTACCTATGACAAGGAAAAAGCTCAAGAAAGACTTGCAAGACTGGTCGGATGAGTAGCAGTCATCAAGGTAGGAGCAGCGACCGAAATGGAGATGAAAAACCGCAAATACAAGATCGAAGACGCTCTCAATGCGACTCGTGCAGCAGTAGAAGAAGGTATCGTAGCATGAGGAGGTACTGCATTTGTCAAGATTGCAGCCAAGCTCGCAAACACCAAACTTGATGACAAAGATGAGCAAACCTGACTTGATATCGTGTTGAGCGCTATCCAGCATCCTGTCAAACAAATTGCAGACAATGCATGATACAAAGGAGACTGGGTAGTCGAGGAAGTCAAAAAATCGTCAGACTTCAACTCATGATTCAATGCTGCCACTGGTCAATTCGTCAATCTTGTGGATAGTGGTATCATTGATCCAAGTAAGGTACTCAGAGTAGCACTCCAGCATGCAAGTAGTGCTGCTGCAATGTTCCTCACCACTGACGCAGCCATCGTTGATCTACCGAAGAAGGACGAGCCAGCACTGCCAGCAGATGGATGAATGGGTGGTATGTGAGGCATGGGATGAATGGGTGGTATGTGATTCTAGCACAAAGCATATCTATACATATTTCTCGCAACAGATCTCCGGATCTGTTGTTTTTTTGTATCAATAGATACTAATCACACTCAATCATATCATGATCATATTATATTGACAATAATGATCATATATGTATATATAATTTTTCTTACTACATGCGACAGATTTATGAATACTATTACATCGCCTCATATGACTACTCCTGCTCAGGATACTCCATCATTCCACGCCAAAGGCAATGCCTATCTTGCATCAATCAAACAACAAACCACAAAGCTACAAACTGAAAAAGTCATTGATTATGTACAAGATAACAACTGATCATTGCTCACTACTATCTGAGACATCGATAATTCACCACACATCATTCTCTTTACTCATGATAGGCACGGTGTAGAACTCACGAGCGAACTTGGTCTTGCACTACTGCAGTCAGACTACATCCAATCAGGACATCTCAAGTCACTCATTGATCAGAATAAACTAGCACTGATGTCAATATTTTGTTCTAATCCAAATGGCATCATACAGCAGACCAGACATTTGTGACGTGATGATGGAGCAGATATGATGAGATCTAGCAAAATCGTACCCCATCGAGACCCTCGATATACGTACAATTGAGCCAAAGATCGTATCATTGCTTCATCCATCTTGAGCTGAGACAATAATCAAGGGAATCACCTTGATGTATCACTATATCCACTCCCCCCTGAAGCACAATTCCAACAACACACTATTGAAGCACATCTTCGTCAAGGACAACATATCACCCATATCGATATCCATACTGACCCGACAGAATGACAGCATCGTATCTTGTTTTCTCCTGCACATCTTACATCATATACCAAGCTACTCGACGGACAGCCACCATCAGATCGACAATGAAAACAATTCACAAAGATTTCTGATTTTTATGAACAGGTTAGAAGAATTGTTACTAAATCAGATCTACCACTACGCTACTCATACCAACAATATCGTTCAGTCTGAGATCCTATTGACTATCATACAGCCAAGTCAGTACGAGACAATACGTACCACTGATTCTATCGTGCATTGACATACGAAATACCAACTATGCCTTATCTGATCAGATGACTGATTGATGGTTCGGCATACATGCCCCATCCCGTTCACAATATCATTCACTATCCATTTCATGATAAGCAAATGATTCTCTCTCCCTCACAGTTATATAACATCCCCACTACTGATATAGCCAACGTCAGCACAATCTATACTCATAATATTGGTACATTACTGCAACGTGTCTTTGCACATATCACATAATACAAATATCTTGCCTTACTGATGATAATCGTTATATCTGACATCAATTTATGTTATAATATTGTACTATGGCAGACACAAGAATCAGTGAACGCGACATCCGCATCCAAAAAGCTCAAAAACTAAGAGAATTATGAATCAATCCCTATGCCCAATCTTGGGATAAAAATACGTCAATTGGTGATCTTTTATCTTCCCTGTGAAGGGAAGGTGGCGGTACGCCGGATGGGTTTCAGTGACAAAGCCTGAGAACAATCGAGGAAATCATCTCCTCCCCTACTACATCTATCAGCATAGCAGGTCGTCTCATGCTCAAAAGAGTAAGTGGTAAGCTTGCATTTGGGCAAATCATGGATGAAACTGGACAAATCCAACTCATGTGGGAACATCAAAGTAGTAAGCTGCTCGACTCCCCTCTCTGAAGGAGAGGGGCTGGGGGTGAGGATTGAAACCCTGAACTACAACAAAAAATCAAGCAGCTCATGTGAACCAGCGAAAAACCATTTGATTATTGGTTTATTGATAAGTTTTTGGATGTGGGGGATATCATCGGCGTGAGGGGTGAGCTGTTTGTGACACACAAGGGTGAGCTAACAGTATTTGTGTCAGAATATCAATTATTATCCAAAGCGATCAGGCCACTAGGTGATAAATTTCACGGTATCGGGGAAGACAATCAAGAGACTGCCTATAGACAGAGATACTTGGATATGATCTTCAATCGTGAGAGCTTGGAGAGGATGAAGCTCAGGTCAACTTTTCTCAAAACTATCAGAGATTTCTATCATGAAAATGGATTTATGGAAATTGAGACTCCAGTATTGGGTAATAGTGCTTCTGGTGCTGCTGCTGCTCCATTCGTAACCCATCACAATGATTTTGATACTGAGATGTATCTACGTATATCCCCCGAGACGAATCTCAAAAAAGCTACTGTAGGTATGTTTGAGAAGATTTTTGAAGTAGCAAAAGATTTTCGCAATGAGTGATCTGACCCAAGTCATCATCAAGAGTTTACTATGATTGAGCATTATGCCGCATATCGAAATCATGAGGACAATATGCGCTTTACTGAATCGATGTTTAACTATATCTTTGAGCATATCCCACAATTATCAAAAACTATACAAGTAGCAGACAAAAATTGAGTCACCAAAGAGGTTAACTTCGCTACTCCATGGCAACGTATCGACTATGTCAGTCAAATCCTCAAAGATAGCGGTATCAATGTAGCAAACTATCAAGAATGAGATGATGAATTGCTGAGGTCTGACATCAAAGCTGCTGGTCATACTTGGGAATGAATTGACTCACAGTGATTGGTTACTCTCATCGATTATCTATATAAAAAAGTTACCAGACCTAAAATTGTAGGTCCAGCATTTATTATCAATTATCCAAAATTGATGCAGCCACTCGCTCGTCAATCAGATAATAATCCAAATCTTGTAGAACAATTTCAGCTTCTTATTAATGGATGGGAAATCCTTAAAGCATATAGTGAGCTTGTCGACCCAATCCAGCAGCAAGCAAATTTTGATGCACAACTAGGAGCACTTGAAGCATGAGATGAAGAAGCTACCAAGTGAGATGATGATTTTGTCCTTGCGATGGAATATGGTATGCCCCCACAGTCTGGTTGGGGTATGGGTATTGATCGTATTTTTGCCATGTTGACTGAACAAAGTAATATTCGCGATGTGATCTTATTCCCAATGATGAAGCCTGAGATACAGTAATTTTACTACAAATCATCAATATGTTTCTATTTATCGATCACTATCAACACTCTATTAGTATCGCATATCATAATAAAAATTATTTTGCATGTATCTGTGTTGCTTTTCCATTTATAGAATATTTGCTCAGAGGGCTAATGTTAAGATCTACTGAAAATTTGACCGTAAAAGAATGAAATAATTTATATAAAAAAAGTAAAACCAATTATAAGATCCTTGATAAAATAAACAAAATTAATCCACAAATCTTTAATAACACAGAATTAAAAAGGATTGAACATTTAATTAGAAAAGATTGTGTGCTATCTCTTCCAGAGATTTGTGACACTCTGATAAAAAATAATATTATCGATAATCTTACTAGCGATAAAATTAAAACATTATTTAAACTAAGAAACAAGATATTGCATTGAAATATTGCTAAATCACTATGAAGCAAAGAGATGCCAGTTGAAAGATTAAAAAAAGAGGGAGCATATTTTGAAAATGAAACTCACGTTGAAGAAGATGAAAAAATAATACACATTAAATTACTATGATTAGATTTAAAACATCATAAAGAATTATTAGATGACGACCTATGTCCCTTAATTCAAAATCTAATAGAAAAATACTATCAAACATCAACCCTTGGGAAAATTCTTATGGAGCACGAACAAGAATTAGATGATGAATTGAAAATACTAACTAATCAAATACTATAAAATCTTTATCTTTTATAACTACTTCAATGAAATCAATTCTGTTAATCTTCATATTACTGTGACTTATTTTTATATGAGGTTGTTCTAAACCTGAAGAAGATCCTAAGGCAGGAAAGATGAGCGCCGAGCAGATTTTTGAAAAGAAGCAGGAATGTGCGAAATATATAGATGATATCCAAACAGACATAGACAAAAACAATGAAATATTTTCTCAAAATGAGTCATACTACGAATCATTAACCGAGATATTTTATAGCGAATCAAAAAATTCTTGCTTTGCTTTAATAGATATAAAAAAACAAACAACCGGTAAACTCATAAAGTCGAAGAAAATAATAGATCTATTAACTGCAAAACAAACAATTTTCGAAGAATGAGATTTAAATAATTACTATGCAGCACTTAACTTTTTAGAATGAAAATAGTAAGATAAAATATCTAGTTTGTATTCAGCTCAATAATCTCCTTTGATAAAAAGATAGCATTTATTATGAAATCTCGCAAATCTCCTCGTCGATCTGATTATGATTACGCCAGTAGTGGTAGTTATTTTATCACGATTTGTACCGCAGGTAGACAGCATTATTTCTGAGAAATTTGCTGTAGGGATGCGAACACGGCGCGTCCTTATATGCAATTAAATGATCTATGAAATATCGTCAACCAATACATCCTATCGATTCCAGACCATTTCCCACACATAGAGATTCATGAGCATGTTGTCATGCCAAATCATGTACATCTATTATTGGTCATGTCAGAACTGCGTAACAACCGTAGGGACGATCCATCGGGTCGTCCTCTAAATACAGGTCACGAAAATGATGATTCAAGGACAACGCAGTGCATTGTCCCTACAACAAACAATCCATGAAAACATAGACCAAAATCATGAATCTCACCTAAATCATGATCACTATCTGCTGTTATAGGATCGTTCAAGTCTATCTGTACTCGTGAAATCAACAAACAATCTACTGAATGAACAATTACAATTCCTTATTGAGATACATTTGCACGACAGTCCAGATATCATGACCATATCATTCGTAATCAACAATCCTATGATCAAATAAAATACTATATACAAACTAATCCCCAAAATCGAGCAGATGATACATTTAACAAATAGAAAAACA
>Ga0075154_10002328_pt1 | contig 12484 bp, 5 predicted proteins | sample JI71714BDNA_FD_70965 | JGI IMG/M metagenome (GOLD analysis project Ga0075154, IMG submission 70965) | Wastewater effluent complex algal communities from Wisconsin, to seasonally profile nutrient transformation and Carbon sequestration -... | ecosystem: Engineered > WWTP > Effluent > Algae... | reverse complement strand
AAGAAATGCACTTGCTACTTGGAATTATATGTACTTTAGCTGCCTTTGGAAGTTTGGTTGAATCAGACAATGAATAATAATATAATGGCACAATGTCGTGTTAACCCAGGGTGGTTGTCAATTTGTTGAAAGTCACCATCACACTTATACACGCAAATTCCTCCAAGAGAATGTCATGGTCTTTTCTTAATTGCCATCACCAAGCAAATGAGGACATCCTCACACATATAATGGGGATTTGTCACAAAAAAATTATGCACTACCAAGTTAAATTGGTCATCTTTTTTCCAATATGTCTGTCTAACTTCAATTTATTTACGCAAAGCGTGTGGCAATCCAATTGCTGCTTTCAGTTATCAGAAAGAGTTGGGATTCGTTCACTCTCTCGAATATTTTGTATTTTCATATTATTGATAATACAAGATGATCATTCTGATTGACTAAGTTCTAGGTTAAAGAAATAAGTGTCTCAATAAATACTTATCTTTTTATCTTAGCATATTTTGTATTTCAACTGGAGTGAAAGTTTTTGTGATTTGCTTGCTCAAGACATTGGGAGAACATTTTACATTTACCCATGACTGCCTTCAGGTCACATTCGGCCCACCTTCCTCAGTGTTCTCAATTCAGATTATTTGCACACTCCATTATAAGATATACTGTTGAATATTTAGCTTCATTTTTCAAGCTTTCAATCCCAAAATTCTCAGTTGTGAGAGATCAGAATATCCATGAGTTTTCGATGAGTTACACTACTTCAGAACATTCAAAACAACTAAGTAGCAATTACATTGCTCAACTATTATCGTTTCTACGATTCAACTTGCTAACAAGTTTTTTCACTGTTAGAAATCCATTTGACTGTTAATCATGCGTCCGCACGTGAAAAGTTTTAACGAAAGTCAGCATTTGGAATACGGTAGGTGAAGCATACCTTCGCGACGAATACAACGTCACGTTGACATCAATCAATCAAACCTGTACGATCAATTATTTCCTAGCTAAATTTGGCAATATAATTCTAAACACATTAGACTAAATTAGGTCGTTACACACGAAAATCCTACTTGGGCTATAATTAAAAGATCTTGGACAACCCGCTCGGACACAAGCAAGATAGTCCGAGTACAGTCTTCATGACTCTGATTTTCTAAGACATAGTGTGTTAAAAAATTTAATAGATAATTCAGCGGCCAAAATAAGAAGACATTTAAGAGGATGATCGGCTGTATTCAAATGTCAGCTTCTAACAGCTGTACAATCAAGACAGAACAGATACTATTGACATTAGCTCGAACTCAGATTACAATTTTTTATTCTACACTTATTAGGAAAGACATTCTCGGAGAGCTTGCGAACTTCGATTAACAAGCTTGTAATTACCTTGTACAAAATACGGCTGTAACATGAAAGGCACTTTAAGCTTATCAAGCCCATCAAAGTTAGTTCTACTGTATTCAAGTCTATGATTGACTAACTCCTTTTAAAACAAACAAAACTGTGTTTTAATGTCTTTCAGACTGAACAGCACTAACACATGTGTCATATTGGTAGTATGAATGTGCATATTTTACTTTATCATGAAATTCCTGTGAAAAGCAAATTTCTAACACAAGGTGAGATTTTTCGAATACAATGCAGCAAAGTAAAATTGCTTTGATCAGCTTAAAATTAAACAATTTAGCCTGGTAAGTCCAGAATTCTCAAAATCCTGATGTTTGTTTATTTACCCTCTTTAAAAGATCCTTTTCAAAGGATAATCATATTAATCATATGATATACAATACTTCATTTTACTTGATAAAGACAATGGAGATCCGAGGCTCATAAAGTTGAGAAATTATAGCTAGCTACTTTTTCAACATGTCATTCATAGATGACAAGAGCAGGATTCAGCAGTTTGCTGCAGAGTTAGTATTGCGCAATTATATTTTCAATCACAAAAGCATTCACAAATGCAGAGCTCTGCAAGCCACCAACACTAAACATTCATATAGCAGTATTTCATGCACTAATTCCAAGTATTTCGATTATAGTTTGCGTTTTAGAATTGACTCTATATAGAAATACCAATTCTCTTGCTTGTGACTGTTCCAGAATTTAGTCAATTATATTGATGTTCACAAATAAAACAACAAATACGATGCTCGTTGTTTTGTGGAACTTTACTGTCGAACAGTCGAATAAATGAAACTTCCATTTTTATTTATGTATAGCTTTAACACGCTTTCAAGCTCAAACCAAGAAGAAAGATAAAACGATACGCTTAACGGGAATACTATTTATTGATGCTTGGATAGACTTTAGATTCGAATTTCACTAAACAAGTTTGGGATCGCTAGGCTTCATTCAGTTCCGCTGATTACTTGAAAAAATTTCCTCGATTTATGATATTCCATGATCACGCAGATTTTCATTAGCTATCACATGGTTTGAGTATAGCAGCATACTGCTCTAACAAGAAAAACAGGTTATATTAATGAGCGATCATTTTCTCTTGATAATGCAGTCAATTGAAATCATATCTCTACTTCATCAGATTGACCAAACAATAAGATAAAACTTTTGTTTCACCCAACAAAGATGGGGCTTTCTAAAAATATTTGTTTATTCTACTCTCCAACTTTAAACGAAATTTGAAAGACTAAATAACTGAACTATTTCACAAGTTATAAATGGATCACAAAAGAAGACGCTTATCTTATTATAATGCAATGCCTTGAGGTACAATGTTCTGTCTAATGGATTTAGTTGCAGCAAATAATGCTGTTGAAAGATACCTTTTGTTCTATTTCAGCAAATCATAAAACTATCGCACAAGTTTTCTTTAATCGGGAAAATAAAATTTTCTGCCATGAGCAAATCTGTCATAGACAACGAAGCTTTCGAAAGCAGATATTTGCAGTATGTAGATGAAAATACTGCTTTATATGTTGAACGCCTAAGGGAAGCGGTTGCAATTCAGTCAGTGTCTTCGGACCTCCAAAAGCATCTTGCTGACATTGAAAAAATGATGGATTGGACTGCAGCCCATATTGAACGCTTGGGTGGATCAGCGAATCTATTGGTTAATCCTTGCAACAATGAATCAAACTCTTATCCTCCAATATTACTCGGTGAGTTCAAGTCGAGTGACAAAGCGAAGAAGACCGTATGCGTTTATGGTCATTTGGATGTCCAGCCGGCCGCTTTTGGTGATGGCTGGGATACAGAACCTTTTGAATTGGTGGAACGAGATGGAAAGCTGTATGGGCGTGGTAGCACCGATGACAAGGGCCCAGCACTTAGTTGGCTATGGGTCATTGAAGCTTACCAGGCTCTTGGCGAACCCTTGCCCATCAACATCAAAATTCTCTACGAAGGTAAGAAACATCCATTTTTGAGGTTTTCAAGTTTCCTACTTAGTCTCAGATCCTAATTTTTTTTAACGTACAGGAATGGAGGAAAGCGGAAGCGTTGGCATGTATGAAGCAATTAGAGATTTGGTCAAACCAGGAGAGTTTTTGAATGATGTCGTAAGTTCATTTGCCTCGGGTTGCTTTAATACGTTGCATTTCACGGACCATTCATTTGTTACTGTGATAGGATTTCATCTGTATCAGTGATAACTTTTGGTTGGGAAAAAACAAACCATGCATCACCTACGGTTTGCGCGGACTGGCAGCTTTTGAGGTGTTTGTCGAATGCTGTGAACAGGATTTGCACAGCGGTGTTCTTGGAGGTACGATGCATGAGGGGATGACAGATTTGTTATATCTTCTCAGCAGTCTCAAAGATCCAAGTGGAAAGATATTAGTAGAAGGCCTAATGGACGATGTTTCACCTGTAACTCCCGAAGAGGAGGCACTCTACGATGCTATTGATTTTGATGTCGAGGCGTACAAGGTTAGTGCCATCCTTATCAAAAGTTGCAAATTTCGGAGCATTATACTCAATCTTGAAGAAAAAAACGTGCGGTTACACAGGATGAAGTCCGCATCCGAAATATTTCCGACAAACTTGCATATGATGACAAAAAATCCATACTTATGGCTCGATGGAGATATCCTTCACTCAGTGTGCATGGGATATCCGGAGCTTATAGTGGCGCAGGTTTCAAGACAATTATCCCTGCCAAAGTTGGAGGAAAATTTTCAATCAGACTCGTTCCTGATCAAACCCCAGATAAAGTGCATGCAGTTGTAAAGGCACATTTAGAAAAGGAATTTGCTAAGGTGCGCTTCCACAATTAAATCTTCAATTCTTTTCTGAATACTCTAAGCCCTTATTTATACTTGTCATTGAAGCTCAACTCCCCCAACAAGATGACACTTAACTTTCAAGGCGGAGGCCCTTGCTGGCTCTCCGACATTAAACATCCTAACTATGCAGCAGCAGAAAAAGCAATAGAACGAGTATACGGTATCAAGCCAGATTATACTCGAGAGGGAGGCTCGATTCCAATAGCTGGGATGTTGGAAGAGGCAACCCAAATGAATGTCATGTTGCTTCCTGTGGGCGCATGTGACGACATGGCCCACTCTCAGAACGAAAAATACAATAGGGGCAATCTAGTTAATGCTATCAAGGTAAGCGTGATCTTGATATAATAACAGATTTACATTTCTTTTCATTGACAAATCACTTTTGTCGCTTTTGCCTTTCCCTTCTTCAAGGTTTTTGGCCTTTACGTTCAGGAACTTGGAAGAGTTGAAGGTCCCAAGCCCTCAACATGTAGATGCCAGCCTCTCACAAGTGAAGAGCTCATGATTCCAGGTGCTTTTATCCGTGGCTTCCAGTGCAAATGTGTGATCTGAGAATCCATAATCTTTGTCTATATTTCGTAGACAAAAACAAAATCCTTAATTATCGCCTCGACACATGATGAGTGATCTATAAGTTGAACTGAGTCAGAAATTTGTGGTAAAAAGCTTTTATTCGTAAACTTTTATTACTTCGACGGAATTAACAATTTAAGCAAATTCACCATATTGAAAGAGTTAAACCCAACATGAAATATTGGAACTGTCCAACACAAACTCATGTGGACTCTGAAATTTAACATCTATACTTGTTAAAGCAAAATGGTTCGTGATTGCCGCGTAGGAAACCGTTAAGATCTTGCTTCTTGAATCAAGCAACAAATGCTTTTTGAGTTGGTTGATTCTTTCTTTCTAATCAAGCAACAAATGATTTGTGAGTTCGTTGATTCACAAAGTTGCTCTAAGTAGCGTCAGATGGCGATATTTGAAGTTTTCTTTTTTGACGCCCCTTCTTTCATAGGAGAAGAAATCCCTTCTTTATCGTCGTAATCTATTTTTCTTTTCTTATGTTTCCCGAAAATTGCTTTACACTTTTGAACAGCTGCCTGAAGAAGTGATAGTTTCTGAACCAAAGCATCGTCGGTTCCTGAATCGAGATCTATTTCTTCAAATAGGCCACTATCCGTTTTGTCACGCTTTAGATCCTGGAAAGCACGAAGGAATGTATCAACTTCCATTACCTTGGTTAGTTTAGTGCGTTTTGACCATTCGGCCAGTTCCTCTATGGTGCAGTGCAATCTGAGAAAAGCATTAAAGGCGTAACCAAGAAGTTGTTTGATTATTTCACGTCTAGAAGAGGCTTCTGATGACGCTACCATTTTACTTCGCATTTCATCTAGACTGGAAGAGACACAATATGCGATCGCAATATTGCAAGTTCTTCTAACAAACCAACAGAAGCCCTTTCCTTCTAACATGTTTTCGCGTGTATGGTGATGCCGAGGGTGTCCACCGTCCACTATTGAACTTGCCGTGTACAGCGCTGGAAGGTCCCGATCGCAATTGGAAGTCCAACTCATGAAAGTTCTGAGAGAATCCAACCTTCGACAAAGTCGAAGACATTCAATATTAGCCCAGATGTATTTAGCCCGAAGCGCATCGTATTTACTTGCAGAATCGTTTAACTCTTCAAATGGTAGCGGAACAGCTGGTGTGGTGATCCATACCGCGCAAAGTTGCGGTCTTAGAAGAGCAATAATAATTAGATGCTACTGGGCTTTTATATTACATGAAAAGTAAGGCTCACCTTTTCTTCTCAAAAAGTTTAGTGGTAAGCATAAGAGCTCGATTGACGTAAACTTTGTCACGATATTCATTCGTTAGGATGGCGCCGTCGACCTCATCTTCTCCGTTGGTCACCATCTCAAAGCTTTCCAAATGTGGTCGATAAACTCTAGGTGCCCACAAAATAGCCTGGGCATGTCTGTAAACCGACCTGTGAAAAAGTGGTTTCTTTTCTCTGCAATAGGATAAACCAAAAACTATATCAACCAATGCTTCCCACCTCATCTGTTGCATAATCCTTTCATCCTCAATAGTATCACTAGTAGGATCAAACATAACTGGAGGAGAATGCCAAAACGATGAAATCAACCTCAGACTTTCGATTTGATGATCCTGGGCGCATTCGCCCTTTGAACGAATTGCACGAATTAGTACTTTAAGACGTGTAGCATGAATTCGATATATTAACTCAACCGAACCATGTGTACTCCCACCCATAGATAAATCTTGTAGATTCCCTTCCTTTTCATCTCTTTGTACTTCAGTTAGAGCAGCTTTGTAACTTTCAAATGCTTGTTCCATGTATTGTTCATAACGTCTTCTTGTACCATGGTTTTCGCTGAATCCTTCAAGCCTATATGAATTTGCTATCTTCTCACGACACTACGAAGTATGGATTGAGGATAAAATTCCGAAACAAGTCGCAGACAAACAAAACATAAAACACACCTTTCCCACCAAAAAATGGATACCCCAGAGCTCTTCTTCGTCATTTTTTGCGCTCGAATTCAAATTGAGAGATTCCAAATAAAATGATTGAGATCTCAGCGCTAGATTTCTCACAGCCCACGAAGTTAGCATTTTCATCGGATATCCTAGTCTCCAGCCTCCCTGTAGTTCGCTGTAATAAGCAGTTCCTATTGTTTCACATACCTCAGCAACGAGATCTGCAGAAACTAACTCTTCATTGGTGTTTTTGCTAGAGCTTCCTCGCTTGGCAAGATAGATAGCCACATCATAACACCTATATGCCATTGTTCTAAGGGCACAAACATACAACGCTCCCCAACCAGTCTGCCAGTCTTCAGGACTGCAATCCTCTAGTTCCTCCCAAACATCACACCCCGTCAGAGAAGGAATTTGACATAAATCTTCCATGGAAATGTTATCGGATTTTCCAACTTCGATGCTTTCGTTAGAATGCAGTTCGTTTTCTTGACCAGAGTAAGACTTTCTTAGTTGGGCTGCGACAGCTGCTACACATCTCTTAAGCGTGGGAAAAGTGCTCCATGGATATTGAACGTAGACGCTTAAATCATCTCCGACGTAAGGAATCCACTCGAGGCGTTCGTTTGTTTCATTTTTTTTCTCAAGCTCCAACAATCGATGCAAGCTAGTATCGCGTGGCAGACTGAATGCCGATGGCCAAGGGAAGAAAGCGTCGTCAACTGTCCTTCCTTTAGTTTTGTAAATTCTTTCTCTTATAAGGTCTGACTTTGCAGCCAAACACTGTGCGGCCGTGAACCAGCTTTTGGTATCAGTTGGATCGAATCCCAAGAAGTCTACAATCGCTTTTACTTTGTCCCATGTAGACAGCTCAAACCGTAACATCAGTTCACGGTCTTCAGTGTGAACATTACTTACATGTCCATCATCACTGTTGAGAACAATATTAGCGGAATCGGAGCCGAAACTGGGGACCGGCCCTCGTTGTAAGTCGTTCGAGATTGATTTCCAAACGTGTTGGGATATATTTGCACTCAAACTTCCTGGAGCCGAATTTCCAGGTTGAGCAGTTTCGCTTGCGGTAACCTCAGAGTCTAATATCCACATGGGAAAATTTGAGGGCGCAGATGGCGTGTCTTCATGGCTGAAACCTCCGCATGTGTTGCTATCTATTCGTCCCGAAAAGATGTATTCGCTGATTGCATTGCTCGTCGGTGTAGCTTGCTTCTGAGGCAAAGCACGAGAGACGCAAAGTAGGGCGGATCTAGGAGGCATTCTTTTGCCATCAGAAGGGTATGCCCTTTTAATACACTTGTACAGATATGCCGCTGCGGTCCCTGAGTGTGGCAGGAAAACTGCATTTTTGACCACATCCTTTGATCCTGATGTAGAACTTGCCTCTTTGAAGCTTGCATGTGTGAGTTGAAAACCATGCAAACAATAATAGGCTTTATATAGCGAACAATCGAGCTCAAAACCAAGATGCTGAGTACCGACTGGGTAAACTTCGGCCCATGTTTTATCCAATGCATTATCTGATCTTACAGCAATACCGTCGTCTGCAGTCAACAGCATGGCGTCCGATGCAACGTTCAAAATTCTACAGACGATGAAAGGAAGCAAAGAACCTTCTCTCATTGTTCTAAGAAACACCGATGAGGCGTGATTGTCTTTAATACTTCCGAACACATTGGTTACAAAGCGAACTACGTGTACCAAGGATAGCATTACATGTTTTCTCCGTCTGCCGAATGACCGTGCTTCGGGCGAGCGGTTTTCGGTTTCATCTGATGAATATGAAACGAACTCAAAGGTACTGTCTCCAGAGTCTAACACCTCGGTCCTTCCGAAATAAGTAGCATCTTTTGAAAACTTGTTTGCGAGATGAAGCTCATTAGAGTTGGCGCATGAGCCACAAAAAGCAATCAGGGCAGCTGCAACAGGGACTTCCAAAATCCGGGCGATCTTTTTCTCGGTTGCCGTAGAAGCATCACTGATAAATAGGCCGTCTATAGCTTCGTTGTCAGCAGCCCCATTATTTCTCAGAAAATTCCAGAGCCATATGAGAGCTTCGCAAATTTTGATGCTAAGAACTTGGAGTGGTGATGGTATGTCATCGATTCGTCTGATCAGACACTGATATTTACTCTCTCTTACAGAGAGAATCAGTTTCGAAGGTAGTAATTCTCCGTCATAAAGTCTAAAAGGATATCTAGAAAGTAACTGGGAATACAATCCCGTGACATCTGCCAAGAACGAAGCTTTTGCAATACCAAGTTTTTGGAGTAGATTGCGATTTCGGCGATTACCTTTTTGGCGCAATAAAGTAGACAGCCGCTTACGCTCGTGAACAATTATTCTGGAGAGGCCGACAAACATCAGAGTCTCAAGGTCATGTGGGTCTTCAAAGTCATGCTGTTTCCCTATCAATGAAAACACAAAAAAATGACTTTGGGAAAGAAGTCTGGGAATAGGAAAAGAGGTGTGCAATCTTGAGTCTTGTGCGTCGACAATCCCTAATTTTAGAGAAGTGGGGAACATGCTTGCATCATTTTCTCTCGTGTCTTGACTTTGCCTTTCTGCATCAAATACATTCAAACTCGATGATACATTGAGAGCAACTTGTATCAAAGCCTTAATCTCAATCCCACAAACAATACTTTCCACGGAATCAAATTTGTTTATGCCTTCATGGTCCCTTGATTTGAGGTCATTGACCAGAAAAGCAATTTTATCCATTAAAAATTCAGCGATAACGAGATAAAGTGCTTCATCTCTCAATGTAGGAGTTTCATTTCCTTTGTCAGCATCAGTGTCACTTTCTTCATCACTAGATTGCATGACAATATCATCCTCGCTGTGGAGCCCTTGTGATTCATCTCGGCGAGGCTTGACTCCCTGTTGGTCATCGATTGTTTTACTCCTTTGATCAAAGACACATAAACATAATCTGATCAGCAACTTCAAGAACGGGATCTCCAGGCTGCGGCTTTTCGCGCAGCAAATGCCCAAAAGTTCGAACACAGAAACTTGACCGCTGCTCTTTTCATCAACGACAGATCTTCGCGTCCTAGAGGAAGGCAATATTTCCCATAGTGATTTACCCCATTTCCGCACAAAATCCTTTTCGCAAACTGTATGTTCTCGGAATGCTTTATTTGAGCATGTTATTGAGCTATCAAGATCTGAGCTCAGATTCTTGAATGAATCCCAAACAAGGTTTCTAGAGCCAGGAGAAGACAAAAATTCTAGAACTAGTTCTTCATGTCTTCCTCCTAGTCCTTCGTATTCAACATCATACCGTTTCATTAAATCCTTCCCTATGTCCTCTATCTGTTTCTCGGCATTGAGATCTGCTGATTCATCTTTCCATTCTATCTTTTGAAAACGAAATCTCGCGCTATTGACTATAGAGGCAGCTTGGATTTCGTCTTTGTAGGCGATCAGACTTTCTTTTGAAAGTTGTTTCCAGTGAAGACCAATTCGACTTGGCGACTCTAGATGGGGAGTGTCAACACTAATTACGGGATAATTCGCTGGCCTAGTCAGCCATCCAATGCACTCCTCGAGATGATGTATAGCAACTTTTTCATAATCAGATGCTTCAGAAGCATCTTGACTGGTCCTGCCACACCACCTTGAGTATGAACACACGAACCAATGCAACCTACACTGAAGTTCTGCCCAAAGTATATCATAACGTTTGTCCAGTTGGTCTTGGATAATATTATCATTCCAGAGTTGTGATATTAGTTGAAGAATGGACGCGTAGTATGATACAGCGGCGGAGTCACTGTCAATATCTGTGACTTGACTAGGCTGTCGTTCACATCTACGAAGCTTCAATTCGGCAATGCATAAGTTCAGAGCAAAACAAGGATAGAAGAAACAACTGAGCGATGATCCTTTTTGTTCTTTCCACTGTCCTCTGAGATTCATAACAATATCTGTCGGCGTTAAGTCTCCTATCCAAAAAGGCACCAAAGCAGTCTTTGCCAAGGGAGACTGGTAAAATACAAGCTCAAAGGCATCCATCAAACAAGAAGAAAGCATCATAGAATCCTCTTCTGGAGAGAAGACCGCAGAGACATTGCACGAGATATGACTCATAAAGCGTCTCAAAGTGTCCAAGGGTCCTGAGTTATTTTTAGAGTGACGCTCCAGAAAAGAGTTCAACGACTCCTCTCCCAAACGTGACTCATAGAGCAACTTTTTATTATGGTGCTTTGTTCTTGTAGTACTCGATGCATCAATAGAAATGAAGTCATTTGGAGCACGTTCTTTTCTTCCTCTCCTAAAAATATGCATGTTATGTAAAATTTGCTTCACGCACTGAAAAGGTGGGAGTTGTTGCCAGTCGAAACTGGCTTTCTGTAGAGTCTCGGGATCAGTCTCGGTGGCAGATGATGCCAATGATGAAGCTCGAGGGAGGCTTTGAGAATTACCAAGAGTGTTCGAGTACATTCTATAAATAGGATGTTCGACTTTACAAGCAAATATGGCTGCGAGCAAACAATACTCAGCACTCGATCGCTTGCTATGTTTCTCGTTTTGTCTGTCTTGTGAGAGCCTTTGTGATCTAACTCGAGATGATGATCGTGAAGAAGTCCGAGTCATCCTAGATGGTGAAGTGGGAGGGGGAGGAGGAAGCACCACCGGACCGTGGTCGGAAGTTGCAAGAGGTGTCGAATCATTAATTATATTTTCTTGATCTAATTTCTCATCTTGGGCACCTGTATTTGTTTCGAGAGAATTAGACAGGATAGTTTTGTTAATCTGAACGCCTTGAGCTCCAGTTCGCTGGTCTTCATCGTCTGATATCGCGGATACTGCTAACATGGCGGATGACATAGCTCTACAGGTGAACTCTAAACTCTGTTCGTCAACGCTTTTACCAAGTCCTCCTGAAAGAAATGAGCAAACCCTGCTCAAAAGAGTGATGGGCATATACGCCAGCAACGGAGATATTTCCAGCTCAACGTTGGGCGAAGGGAAATCAGAATCGTGCAAGGTTCTTTTGAAAAGTACAGGTCCTTCAGATAAGTCGTGAGTAAGTCTTGGACCATGAAATGTCACAGTGGACGGAAACGAAGAGACGTCTCTGCATGCTCGCATCAAACTTCTACCGAGCGCACTCCATGAATATCTAGTTAGATGGATAGACATGATGTGCACCTCGCTGGCGATAATCTGAGGATATGAATAGGTTGCGGATTCTTCTTTACGAATAAGTGCCTCCATTGCGCGCAACAGCAATCTGTTCGGAGGCCCTTGAATCCTTGGGGGAACTAACTCCAAAGCGTTATTTCTCGACGGCTCAAACAAAGATAGACCGCGATGAATAGCCAATTTCTCAAGATTCGTGTATCGCTTTAAAGCAGGGACATTCGTCTCGTTATTTCGTGAGATTGGTAGGGCAGGCTCAATATGACTCAAAGCCCGTGCGGCGCAAGCAACCCTTAGCCATAGCGTTGGATCACTCGAATCTAATTCAGATGCATCAACGTACGCAAAAAGTGTAAGTTTGCGCAAATTGATAAGTTCGTCGATTGATAGGCAAGATAAATTTTGATTTTCTTTGTTGCTGATATCCATGCTAACATCCGTTTTATCGTCCTTCTCATTTTGACTTAATTCCAAACTATAATCCATTTTACTATCCTTATCTTCTTGGTCGATTTCCTCGCTAAAATCCATGCTGTTACTATTATCAACTTGAATATTTTCTTTTG
>Ga0075154_10002327_pt1 | contig 12486 bp, 4 predicted proteins | sample JI71714BDNA_FD_70965 | JGI IMG/M metagenome (GOLD analysis project Ga0075154, IMG submission 70965) | Wastewater effluent complex algal communities from Wisconsin, to seasonally profile nutrient transformation and Carbon sequestration -... | ecosystem: Engineered > WWTP > Effluent > Algae... | reverse complement strand
AGCACTGGAGATCGCGGTTATGCTGGCAGGGGCCAAAATTAATTCAAGAATTGCTTCGATAAATTTATATAGGCTCTTTTATATAATATTTTCATTTAATGTGAGAGTCTATTGTCAATCTAGCTTTGTTCAGCACTTGCATTGACTTTGACTTTCCAATTAATCAGGTCTGCTTTAACAATTTAAATTTATTGCTGATTAATGAGACCCAAGTCATGGCGCCCTAATTGCATCGACGAAAAATCATTCAAGGGTATCACGATTTTAGAATTATCACTTCTTCTCATTTTTCCAAAATATGCACCCACGATTTTCCATACTGACTTGGTTATAAACTAAACTTCTATGTCTTAAGCGAAGCAACATAAGTTTTTACAGAAATCAAGTTATACATACTTCTGCTTAGTAATTACGAAATTTTTGTTTTGATACAGCATTGCGAAACCAAAATACTATCGAGAAGAATATTCAAGTTTCACTTCTTCCTAGTTAGTGACCCGAAAAAACTTTTAGCTAACGCAATGATAAGCTTCCAAAACGCTTCAGCTCAACCCAGATAAACTAGAATACCATCAAGCCAAAACTCAACTTGAATCATGTGGTCAAGCTTTGGCGCCGCTATGGAGAGGGCCAACCAGTTGGCAAAGCAGGCTCAGGAGGCAGCAGAGAAGCTAGAAAAAAGGCTAGATGAGTCTTTGTTGGAGGGATCTGTAGCACGAGGACATAATAAAGCTCAAGCCCAAATATCCGTTTCTATAGACGAAAGCAACTCGTCAAACCAAGAGATTTCGCAAGATGTAGAACAAGAAAACAGGATTGAAAATGACTTGGAGCCTTCTTCTGATGAGATACAATTCAGTGACGATGGTTGGTCTGATCATGAGGATGAATCATTGTCAGACGTCGATGCGATGCAACACGAGGAAGGTCCCTCCCAAAGTGAACTTAAATTGGAATCGATCTCACAGTATGAAACCATTTCCCAATTGAAAACTAAGCAAGATTTTAATACACCTGTCCCAAGCGAAGACCGCGAGTCACTCACTGTGAGTCCGGATGATGATCAACACTTAACTGAACGCCCTCAGCAAAGCTGTGTAGAGTCCATGCCTGCAGATCTATCACATTCTCTCTGTAGAACAGTATCTCCAGAGAACCATACTCCCGAATCGATTCATCAGGAACCGCTTAAAGAAAACTGTCTTGTAGACTGCCATGAATTGGACATTACCATGACAAAAATCACCATCCCTGAAAATCATGCAACTAATTCCCACTCTGCGGAAGAATCTCTTTCAGCTGAGTTTAAACGTCAAGAACCCATGCAAAATCTCCAACAGTCCCAAGGTTTGGGTTTAGAAGATAGAGGTGAGTCAAATGACGAAATTGAAGATTATTCTCTGATGGCGAAAATTGAAAACGAGACCGAAGGATTTTCTGAACTAAGTCTGGAATCACGGGAAGATACGCGTCTAAGTGATCTCACAGACCATTCGAAAGATAAGTTGGAAGCGAACGTGAACACCAACAATCTGCAATTTGAGGATGATCTCCAGAAGGAAGAAATCAATAACCTCCGAACAAAGATGGATGAGTATTCCCGTCGTGTACAAAACCTTGAGATGCAGATCAATGAAAGAGATGATTTACTGAAATCCAAAGACTTAGAGTTGGTATCGCTAGTTGAAAGGCATTCAAAGGAAATCGAATCATTGAAGGTAAAGCTGGAAGCAACAAAAGACGAAGCGAAGAAGCGAGTCGCCCGTGCCAAAGAGCGCGTAGATGAGATGCAAAAGAGAGTGCACGAAATCTCTACAGAGAAAGATCTCCTTCTAAAGAACCAAGCTCAAGCATACCAGGCCGAGTTAGCTAGAGAAAAGAGCCTAGTCAAAGCCATTAGAGAAGAGGGTGAGGCACTAGCTTTGAAACAAAGTAGCATGGAGCAAATGGTTCGGTCTTCGCGTTCTGAAGTCAGAGAATTGAGTGAAGAGTTGGATTCCGAGCGCCGGAACAATTCTAAAATCGCAAAAGAGTTGGAAGAAACAAAGCAAACCGTTAAAAGCCTACGCGCGCAAATAGAGGCTGCGAGAAAAGAAGCTTTGGCAGCGAATAATTTGGAAAATGAACTTCTCAAGTACAAGGAGACTAACCAATGTCTAGAAGCAGAGAAATTGTCCCTCGAACAGCAAGTTAAGGAATTGGAAAATAGTCTGAAAGACGCTAGGGACGAAGTCGCAACCGCAATCCGCACAGCTTCCTTGGAGAGCCAGCAACATAAAGATACGCTATCATCTTATCAAAGCGCGATGCTCAGAGATCTGGATGAGAAACTTAAGCGCTGTGAAAAAGAAGCAAATCTGCGCGAAGATGCCTTGAGGCAGGAAGTTTCGGACTTGAGAAAACGTTGGCAAGATGCCGTACGACGTTCTGACAGTAAGTGCTTTTTGTCTTTGATTATACTATTTAAACTCATGTCGGTGGCTGATGTCATTTCCTATCTGCACTTTCCAGGTTTGAGTCTTGACATTCAAGAATGCACTGCACCTCTCATGAGGCAAATTAAGGCTGCGGAACGCCAAGCTCGCACCAAAGCAGCCGCTTGGGCAGAGGTGGAGTCTAAATTACGGTCTGATCTCGAGCAAAGTGTCTTGGCTCAGCAAAAAGCCAGAAAAGATCTAGCTGATGTCAAAATCAAAGTATCAGAACTTGAGCTTTTGATTATTCAGAAAGAAGAACAAAATTCTCTCCTTAACCAAACCGTGAAATCGCTACAGAGTGATATCGACCGCTTGAACAAAGAGCTCGATACAATTGAACGAGAAAAGGACGACTGGGTGCAATTGCAGCAGAACTCAGACAAAGATGCAGCAAATGCTAAAAGCGATATGTTAAAAAGTGTTATTGATGAAGGGGAACGATTTAGGTTACAAGTTTCTGAGCTCAAAGAGCTTTATGACTCAGAAAAATCCAAGCGTCTCACTTTAGAGGACCAGATTGCCAAGCTTTTGTCTACCTGTGATCATACGCCAGAGCCAGAAGGCAGCAGACAAAAAGAATCAAAAAGACCAGAGTTGAAAGCCGCATTGAATCAAGCTGATATTCTACAATCCATGATAAAAGACCTTGATGAATCGGGCGGAGACTACGAAGATGTATTGCATGAACAAAATGAAACTGAGTCAGATAACGAAAGCGAGGGTTTGGGTCGCGCGCATGGCTTGGACGGAAGTTACGCCGCCATGGAGCAGCTTTCTTTGAGACTCAAGAGTGCCTTCGGGGAATTAAAAATGGTCAAAAAGCAACTCACTGACACCGAGCAGTCTCGTAAATTGTTGCTTGAGGAGCTTGTTGATTTACGACAGTTGTCGGAAAAGCTACCATTATTTGAGACAAAAATATCCGAATTGATGTTGGAACAAAGAGAAAAAGATCTCGAAGTTCAGGGTTTACGCGAAGGCATGCAAGAAATGAGGGCAATGTACCGAGAACAACTGGATTCCTTGTTGGAGGAGAAAGCGGCCCTCATTCCGGTAAATAGTAGTCCAGGAAAGAGTTTGCAGGAGTTGGAGAGACAATTTCAAGCAGAAATGGCTGAGACATACACTTTGTCCAGTGAGGCTGCGGCCTTGGATTTACCTTTCGGCGGCTGACAAATAGTCTATGTTTCCCTACTAAGTCCTTTTTTTACGCGATGACAGTCATCATATTTTTGCTGATTCGTCCTATAATTCCGATGCGATTTAAACTTGTTCTTCACCAGTCACCAGTGAATCCTTTTGGCAAATGCTCAACTTTCTTAATTTATCAAAAAAGAGCATGGCTCCAAACCGAGATTCAGCTGACAAATGATTGATTCAAAGTAGAGAATTAGTATGCCTTATAATTTGAATCTAATGTGTATCTGATGATAACAATCATCTCATATGCATTATCCCATCGTAACTAAATAACTTTATTTTGAGTGCCTTTTGAAGTGGTTCAACTAAATTTAATTTTATTATAATTATCATAGAATGTTTCTGAAAAAATGATATTTTGAGGGCTTGCCTTATTTGCGGATCGACCCATACGTTGTCATTTTGTTATTGCTTAAGACTGTACTTATGTGTTTTCAGTACTTAACAGCCTGTATTAACTGGGCTTTGAGAAAGCGTACTAATAAGAAGGACGTTTGAATTTAAGTCTCGGGAAGCAATACTTTATTGTTCGATCGTGGGGAAGAAGCCCCGCCCATGTTCTTATCTAAAAGGCATGATAAAAGACCAACGAAGAACAAGTTGATGATTGGCAAGACAAGAGATTGTATCAAACTAGTTCAAGCGTAAAGATGAAGATTGTTAGCATAGTAGTCCTTCGAACAGGGAAAGAATTAGAAGAGGCGATTCCATTGGTGCAAACAAATGACTTAACCTCTTATGGATTTTTCCAGCGCCAGGTAAAACTGCATGATATTACATGATCTTTGCCAGGTTCAGACACTATATGCTAACGTTGTTTGTTTACGTCTCTGACAACAATGCGCAACTTGATGATATAAATTAGGGAGTGAAAGAGATGCTCACTTTTTTCGCGAAAACTTTCATTAAAAGGACAAATCCAGGTCAACGACAAAGCATCGCACACGAGGGATATGTAGTACATTGCTATGCTCGTTCAGACGGGCTGGCGGGTGTTGTTACGACAGATGCTGAGTACCCTGCCAGAGTCGCATTTGTTTTGTTAACTCAATTGTTGGAAGAATTCGTCAAGGAAACGCCTGAAGCCACTTGGAAGAAAGAGACTCGACCTGAATCAATTCCTTTTCCAAAGGCTGAAGAATATTTGCAGAAATATCAGGACCCGGCCTCAGCGGATAAAGTTACCAAAATTCAACAGGATTTAGACGAAACAACTGCGATTTTGCATAAAACTATAGATTCTGTTTTGGAGAGGGGAACAAAACTTGACGATCTGGTGGCACGCAGCGACGATTTGTCAAGTCAATCAAAAATGTTTTACAAACAAGCAAAGAAGACAAAAGGTTGTTGTGTGATTTCTTGAAATGAGCGAAATTCTCACGGAGTCAAAGCTTGACGTTTTCAAGGTGCCGTAACCAAAGAAATTTAACAAAAATCAAGACTATTATTTAGTTGTTTACATACAATTTGGACATTTTCAAACCCATAACTTTTCATCGTCATTTAAAGCATCCGGACACATCTGAACTCGTGCTACATCTTCGACATCTGACTCAAGCCATTTTCTGAACTCCACAAAAATCTTGTCTACTTGCCCTCTCTTAAATTTAGTCCAGTCTATTTCCTGTCCATTTGACTCGCTTTCGACGAGCTCATCGTGCTTCTTTTTACCGTGGTTCCAAGCCTTTCGTGTAGCTGAAGAAAGATGGGGATAATGCACAACGAATACTCCCCCAACCTGGGAGAACAGGTAGCCGGATCTTCGCAGCTGCATGATATGGGTCATTTTATTTTTCCCGTATCCTGTGAATACTTCTTGATAGGGCGGAAATTCAGAACAATATCTGGCACCAATGTATGGTTCGTATCGATTCGACAAAATACAAGGAATATCCCAGAGGTCTCCATGCGCCATATTGAACCACTCGCTGTAACTTGTACTTCCATGCCCGCCTCTGTTTGTGGGATCGAACGCACTCGCTTTGTGTTGACGCACTAAATCAACCAAAGATTTTTTATGATGAGGCATCTGTAGCATGTTCTCAGTTCGGCAGTCGCGCTCTTCTTTGCAAACTCTAGTCATCTGAAATGCTGGAACGACCAACGCAAGTTGCGGATCAGATGCCAACTGCCTTCTCATGAAATCTGTGTGTAATGCAGCATACAAATCGTCGCTAGCCCAGAAGTCGATGTCAGCATAAAAAAAATGTGATGTTTTTACCCCACGTAGAGCCATATTCCGTAGCGCATTGACTGGGTAATCTTCGGCAGTAAATTTGCTTTTGGCAAAGGTTTGGATGTAAATTTGGTCCGTGGAGCAACTCCCATAAACATGGGAGTCTTGAGTGATTGCCTGTGAAATGTGAGTGGCCGACAAATCAGTAAATACGGCAGCGCTGATTGGACCTTGCCATCGTTGACAATGCTGTGTAAGCATCCAGAGACGGTCTTCGCTAACTTGGGTTACCAAAGTAAAGGAAACGTCATCAGCTGAAATTGGTGTAGAACATGATGCTGAAGTTTCTGTCTTCTTCGAAAAGTTCAAATCATGCCAAGTAATCTCTGAAAGGGGTTTCTCTGTCCCAATGACTTGAGCTAGGTTTGAGGCTTCATTATTTGCTGCATTTTCCTCTTGACCTGTCATCTTGTGAGACAATGCGTCTAAAAGTGTTGGGTGTTGATACGCTGCGGACCTCGTAATTTTCTTCTCGAAGAGCTTGAATTTTTGATCCACCAAATCTGCAACTTCCAACTGCGGGTGGAGCATGTGCGATGATGATTCAACAATCTCCTTGGATATGCTGCTTAGAGCACTCAAAATACATATTAGTAAGAAAATGAATGTGGCTGCAAGGGCGAAGATAACTTGAATTGCTGTTTGTCTGCCTGAACTGACTGAGGAATCGTCGGCAAAGAAATCTGGACGTAGCTTTCGTTGTCCCTGGAAAGCAATGCGCTTTGCAAGGGTGCTTTTTGAGGACCTTTTCTTATACAAACGTTTAGCTTCTGCATCTTTTAGTTCCGGGTCTGCAATATAACAAAGTTCCTCGATTGCATTTGGTGACGACTGTTCAATAAAATTTTTGTTGCGTCTCCGTTGACATTCTCTTGAAAAGTCCATACTGAGTCTCAATTTCCGTAATTTCCCATGTTCCACAGACGATACCGAACTCAAATCTTCAGCAGTTTCACTTGAAGTCACAGATAGGTCGTCCTGGAATCTTGAATTAGATAATGCTTCAGAGCTTTGCAATGAAGCAGAACTGGAAATCATTTCGGCAGATGCTTCTATGACCACGTCGTCGTATCTGTGATTCGGTTCGTCTATTTCGTGAGCAAGGTGTTTCACAAAATTTTGGATTGGATTTCTCTCTTTGTGAGAGCTGTCTGAAGGTGATGTCTCGGCACTTATGTTTTGACGCTCGATGCAACGCCTGGTTGACGAGTGCATTTTGTCCAAAGCTCTTCGGTGAAATCGTTCAGGTGGTGTATTTGGATTGGCCATCGTGGTTTGTTGATGATAGACACGCGATCGGTACAATTCTTCGTCAAAAGTTGCTACTTTAAGTGTATGTGATTGCGCCTGTCGGATCTTGTCGTTCTTCATGATTTAGTTTAGCCCGTCAGATATCTTGTTTACATGAACAATTTATGACTGATGAGCAAGTTCTCTCGACAAATGTCTACGTAGATTCAAATAAAACAGTTAATGGATTAAGCCAGCAACTACGGTAGGAGAATCGTTACGGCGGTCGTTGCATCGGAAAAAATTGTATTACAAATGTAATTAAAAGCTTAACATATAATTTTGCTCACGCATCGAACTTGAAAATCTAACGTCAAATGTATGTATTACAGCGCCTATACAAATTAAATCAAAGTCACATACAAAATGCATGCGAAAAAGACTGATACACTATTTGAATTATATGACACGTTCAGCAGGCACCGAGTTGATAGTCTACTGAAATTGACTTAATCATGGCTACGAAAACATGTTTAACATTCAAATAAGTGACGCCCTTAAGAAGATATCTATTCAAATAAAACTCAATGCCGAACTTTTCAGCCAACGGGAGTAATTGATTGGCATCAAAGAAAATGCAAGACTCCAGGCAAAGTTATATTAATTGTCGTTCTTGATTTAACAGTGGTGATAACAAATCATCATTAGAATGAAACAACTCGAAAATTATTTCAGTTAGACCTGTTCTTTCAAAGTCGTCATTAAATGTTTAATTTAGGTGTACATAACTGTATTGCGTTGCGTGCTCCCTGAGAAACATAATTCATCTGATTTGTGATCTTTGATGCAATGCAATTATAGTTTTAAATGGTAAAGAAAAGAAAGTCATCGTTGAAAAGTTTGTTGGTTCAAGTGTAGGTTGAAAAAAGCAGTGTAAGCGCCATCATATGAAATGATTACAACAGTGGATGTACGCTATTCGGATAAGACAGAATTTTAAATTGTACAAAATTAAACTTTTCGAGCAATGTTGCATTTACAGTTAATAAAAGAATTGGGAGGTTCTACTGTAGCTTAAACGTTCGTTGAAACAATATTAACATTTGTAAGCACTTAGTGTTTGATGAGTATTGCAATCATTCGCCTACTATATGGCGAGGTACTTAAAAATGTTCACATTAGTTTTAGTTAATATATCTAGTTTATGGGATCCATGCTTTTATGATAAATACATCACTCTTCTCGCTTCACTGGATTGCGGTCTGCAACGTTGCAGGGTGCCCCTTTCAGTTACCTAATTTATTTCCACCAATCATTACCAATATTGGCTCCCCGTAGCTTCAGTTCATACAGTCTGGAAAGAGGAAACAATGCAACAACATATGTGCGCAGGGAGGACATGCTGTTGGTGTTCATGCTGATTTAAATTGCAAATAACAATTACACTTCTTTTTACAGCCATCCAGTGGCTGAGAAATGTGTTAGTCTTTCGAAGTGGTGGGAATTAAATCGTTTAGCGTTATATTTCGATAGTTTTTCACGCCACTTCGGTCTAGAATGCATGCGTATTCAAGGTTCGAGAGATGAATTGGACAAATGATCACAAAAAGTTTTGAGCTTGGTGTTACGAGTCATCCGTAATATCGTCTTTTGTAGGTGGCAGCTTTCTTGATTCAATAATTATCTTGGGTGACTTGAACTATTTACTTTAAAACACAAGTGCAATGTGCAACAGCTCCAGTATTAAATAAGTTTTCTTCTCTTCACTACTTGCTTTAAAAAAGGGATGCAAGAGGTTCACAATTTCCAAATAAAAGTTACGCCATTGTCAATCGACAAGTTCGCATCTGCCAGACAAAATTTATGAGCAAAATAAAGAAGAAACGTCAAATTCATCTCAAGACAGCACGCAAACATTGAGCAAATCGGCTTGCTAGACACAGAGCATCATTAAATGAATTACTGAAGTTATTTGTGCTTAGATTTTTTATGTTGCCGTGAGCTTCTTCAATGGACTTAAAATATACACAAGGTTTATATAAATGTTCATTCGAACATGAGAGATCAGTATAAAGAGAACGCAGTTGCTTTATGCGTAGTCATTTCTCAATCCATTCACCACGAAATACACAGTCAGCATTTTCACCTTTCTTAGATTGATTATGGACGTGTCTAGTTGGATTAAATGTAACAGACCAGCATACTCTGGAAGTGATTTCTGATCAGTTATTTTATATGAAGCACCAGATGCAAATCCTGTATTAATTAAGTTCTAATTTTTTACTTTACATGGACTAAGGAAGTTTGTGTTATCTTTGTTCTTAGCATGTGTGTTAATAAATAGCAAGATCTTATTAATACTAATATATAAAGAGAAACGAAAGACAAATTTCTACCTGTAGTATCCTGTCTGGCATTTTTTGTTTTGTTTCATCTAAAGAATTCTACACTTTAAGAATTATAATGTTTAGCAAGAGATGTGCTAATCAACGCAATCTAGCCGCTGATTTGGTCGGATCTGTTGCATCTCAGACTTTGTCAGCTTATCCCAAATAGAATTAACCACTCCCAGTGACAAACCAAAGGCCAATGATGCTAATTGAAAACACAAAGAAATTGTCAATTATGAACGCGTATCGACACATGGGATCAAACCACCAAAAATCATAAGAAAAGTACAGATGGATAATGGGGCTACTCTTGGTGAGCTATGACCATAAAATGCACAACAAGAACGAGAAAAACGCACATTCTCGTGCGCATCTTTTATGCTGTATTCTCTAACTGACAAATTGCTGTGAACAATAGGACCCGTCTATCAGTCACTCAACAAATTTGTCGCAACAATAATTGAAGAGAGGTTCACATAAAATATGATTTGGTCATAAGGTTTAAAGTAATTGATTCGCTTTCTATGGTGTCAAATGTTTGACACTGGATTACTAAGAAATCCTAGTCGAAGATCGCCAACATGGTACCTGCACCCCAAGTAATTCCTATATGTTCCTGGAGATATGCAGCAAATTCTTCTCTTGATTTAAATCATTAGTCAGAGCGTTTTCATAGTGAACTTGGTTAGCACCGACTCCGCAATAATTTAATAGTTTGCAATTTGCAGTAAGATCTTTTGTACACAACTTATAATACAGGAGGAGTCGTATGCATTTAATCAACACATTTTCAATTTCAATTTCGAGCTTCATCTAATCCAAACAAATCAGGCAGACTAAACAACACATTTTAAAAAACACAATTGCCGTTCGTAAGTTTCAAGTAATCGTACTTACCAACTTTGATTCGCTACAGCGGAAACAATATCATGCTAACATGTGGTTGAGTAGTGCCAATATTTTGAAATTGGCAACATGCCGTTACTTAGCAACTGACTCTTTCACATTACGCTACTGCTCGTCTTGTCTGTTGACAAACGACATTTGATAACACTTTGCTATTGTAGTGCTAATCAGTACTTGAAGCCGCACTACTACATAGTCGAATGTTTTGGCTCGTCTACTCTTCGAGCGTTCGTTGTTCATAAGAAGATCGATCCGCAAGTGAAAAGTCTCTTCATAACTCAGACGTTAAGCAGAGCGGCCTATTCGAGTACTTATAGTATTCTCTGTTATATTTCTAAGGACTGCGAGCTATTTTTAGGACTATAATCCTTATCCTTGTGTGGTGCGTGTTAAAGAACTTTTTCAAATGAAACTAGTGGTCTGAGAGGAATAACGAAGCAAAGCAAACCCGATAACTATGAGTGCTTCGTCCAATCGAAGTTCATTTCGCCACATTCAGGTAAGCCGCTGCGACTCAACAATTTACCGCATATTTCTGCCTTTCAAGTACATATAATTAACAACGTATCTGTATATTCGTCTGTTTCGACACTGACTTGTGTTGTGATAGTGGGAGACATCTGATAGATCTGATTCCATGAGGGCAACCGCAAACCAAATAAGTGCAAAGCCATATGGCATCGAGGTGAGTGATTGTTTTGCTTTCGAAATGTATAAGACGAAATCATGGGTGTTGTATATATGAACTAAATTTTTTCTTATGAGATCTAACTTTATCCCGCATTCAAATAAACAATAGATTGACATTGACGACCAGCTTAACATCGACACAACAGACTTATATCGGGATATGGTTGAAAGGCAGGTAGATTACGTTTCTCCTGGGACTTACACGATGACAGCTTCTTACCTTCCATATCGCCGGTACCTTGTCGATTGGATGAGCGACGTCGGAGAGCAATGTCGTCTACACAACACCACTATTCATGTTGCTATACTGTTCCTTGACAAAATTTTTCGCTCGAACGACATCCCTAGAGCCCAGTGGCAGTTGTTAGCTACTGCATGCATATCAGTCGCGGCAAAATATGAAGAAGCAGAAGAGCACTGCCCACCTATTCCACATCTCCTTCACATGACGAAGCTCACCTGTGCAGGTCACACAAGTTTATCTTTCCGACATGACGGCGAACTTGTGGTGCTACGACATTTGGGTTGGAGGCTTAGGGCTATCCCAGCGCTACACGTCGTAAACTACTTTTTAGCAAAGGGCTCTGTGTTTAGAGATGACCAGTGGCAGAACCGGCCATTGATTGAGAAAATACCAAAATATGTCAAAAAATATGCAGAATTCTTCTGCAACTTGACATTGCAAGAGTATTCTTTTCAACAATACCTTCCAACTCATCTCGCTGCCGCGGTGCTGCTCGCTAGTCGTGTTGCTTTGAACTTGTGTCCTCGATGGAGACCAGAGCTCGCAGCCCTGACCGGATACGAGGAGAGTGAAATCTTTGAAGTCTACCAGCACGTGTGGTCATACTACGAAGAACAATTCCCTGGTCATGGCTCACGTACTAATTCCCCAACAAATGTCACCAGCGAAAGTGCTTATAACATGGCGAACATAAATCAAAGTTGTTGATTTTCAAAAATAGATGGTTTCACAATTCAGATACAGGCATGGCTTATCAGTGCTATAGTCATGTTTTAAACTAGAAAGTATTTCGTATAGTGATGCTTGCTAGAGCGCTGCCATTCTTAAACATTGATCAAACCTTCATACCTGAATTATTACCACCAGATATTTCTATCTTCAAATAATTATTTTGGTTCTATTCAAAATACAATACCTCGAACTCATCAAGCACTCAATGGTCTCGAGACTTCATTGTGTAATTTAACGAAAACTTGCATCATCATTCAAGACCTTCAAAGTCTTGAATTCTCAAGATCTCAAGAATTTCAACAACGTGTGTAATTTGAAAGATCTTTATGCGCGCTCTTTTTTAAAAATAGTAGGAAGCCAAAAATTTCATCACTATTGCCT
>Ga0075154_10002325_pt1 | contig 12495 bp, 16 predicted proteins | sample JI71714BDNA_FD_70965 | JGI IMG/M metagenome (GOLD analysis project Ga0075154, IMG submission 70965) | Wastewater effluent complex algal communities from Wisconsin, to seasonally profile nutrient transformation and Carbon sequestration -... | ecosystem: Engineered > WWTP > Effluent > Algae... | reverse complement strand
AGCACTGCAGCAAATCCGGCCGCCCATTAAGCTTATATTCGGAACACACTCAGGCATGGCCAGCGCAGAATTTCTAGAAGAAGTCAGTAAACGCAGAACCTTTGCGATCATCTCTCACCCGAACGACAGCTTGTAATTCAAAACATTTCATCCTCATTCATTCGATTCCCACGCCCCTTGCAAAGCCCCGCTATATAAAGAAAAATCCGCTCCTAATTTTTTCCAAAAGCTAAAAAACATTTCATCTGCATTCACTATCACTGACTACATAGCTGTGTACAGAATTTCAGTTTTTAGGCTACTGTGTACATAAAAATATATCTGGGTGGTAATTATGGCCTTATCAGACAGTTGGCTTCGTGCCAACAATGGCCGTGACCGTGAAGGCGTACTGGAGAAAGCAGATCAGGATGGTCTGTCTGTACGCATCAGCGCGAGGGGCAAAATTAAGTTTCAGATCCGCTTCCGGTTTGCCGGCAAAAATCAGCGCTGTGATATAGGCACTTATCCGCTTATGGGCCTTGCAGATGCGCGGCGTGAGGCGCAGCGATTCCGTGCTGAGTTGGAGCAAGGGAAAGATCCGCGTATCGTTAAAGAGCTGGAGCGGTCCCAGCAGGATGGCGAACTGAATCAGACGCTGGAGAAGTTATTCAACGACTGGTACCAGGCGTTTGCTATCAATGCCAAAAAAGGGCACCACGGCATCATGCGTTCATTCCAGATCCATGTGTTTCCAAAGATTGGCCGTTTGCCATTTAGTGAGCTGTCAGTTCACCACTGGCTGAACATTCTGGAGCCATTGGCAAAGGGGGCAGGGAAGGTGCCGGGCAAGCCGCAAATCGCTGACCGCATCCTGGTCAATGCCAAGCAGTTTTATAAGTGGGCGAAGAAGCGTCACCTTTGTGAAAACAATGTGCTGGCTGACATCTCTGCATCACAGGACTTGCAGGTTAAGGACCGGATCAATACTCGGCATTTGAATGATGACGAGATCCGCTTGATGCTGGAGGCTTGCGAGCAAAGCCGGATGGAGCCAAAAAACGCGATGTTTGTTGAGCTGCTGCTGTTCTATGGATGCCGGCCTATGGAGTTGCGCGAAGCAAAGCGGGCCGACTTCGACTTTGATGCAATGGTGTGGACGGTGCCCGCTGAGCGGCACAAAATGGGTGCCAGCACTGGTAAGCCGTTATTGCGCCCAATCATCCCAGAGATAGTGCCACTGCTTAAACAACTGATGTCACTATCAGTCAGTGATTACCTGGTGACGAACCGTGATAGCGACAAGTGCCTGAGCCGGTCAGCCATCATTGCGCTGCCAGGCAATATCATCCAGTGGGTGCGTAAGAACAAGAACATCGAGATGGAACACTGGTCCATCTATGCGCTGCGTAAAACTTGCCGTTCTAATATGTCGACGCTATGCGCGCCGCACATTGCTGAAATCATCCTCGGCCACAAGCTGCCTGGCGATTGGGGCACCTATGACCATTACCACTATCTGCCAGAGCAGGCAGAGGCTTATACAGCTTGGTGGAACCGGATCCAGCGGATTAGAAATCCAGAGCTGTATCAGAACGTGGTTGAGATGAAGCGGGGGTAGTTGGTTTGAAGGGACTCACATCGTTTATTGCGTCATTATGTTTGATTGCAGTTGGACTATTGATTGGCTGAGTTGGTGCCTTAGGTGCGTTCTATGCTGGATTGGTAGGATAGTCTCTGTAAGCCCTGCGATTAAAGGCTTCAGTTAATTTGTATACCTATTTTATACCTCGCGTCTAATTGTCCACTTTTGTATACCTGAACTTCCCTCTGTTTTTGACTTAAAAGTGTTGTCTTATTGGTCTGGTTCGCTATAAGTTACGTTGTCAATAAGTAGTGCTTTAGGCATGATTGAAGCTTATATCTGGTGACATTGTGATTGTATATAACTAAAATGTTCAGTCATTTATGTAGGTTTTGACCCGCATGCTCGTGAATGGGCACGCCCGTGGTTTCTCATCTCCGTTTAGAGAGTGATTTAGTGATAAAAGCAAATCATGCAGACTTTGCGAACAAAGTTCTCGAAGAGGTTATTAACCTTATCGAGACTAATTCAGATTGGGACTGCCACTCCTCCAATTTGTTCGATGACTTTACGTACGCCAGGCTCAATAGGGAGGCAGATAAAATTATCGACCCGGGGATGAAGCTGGCTGTAAAATCGCTGATTGAATTAAACGCAACAAGAGACGTTGATTTATCGATAAGCTTATTTGACAGGGCTGTTGCTGTTGTGAACTATGACAGCACCTGGGTTAACATGATTGATCAACTGAAAGTCAGGGGCTTTTTTCGCAAATCAATCGAAATTGCCAATAGAGCTATTGAAGTTCAAAGGTCACTCGATGTTATCGAGAATGCCGCTGCGATGGCATTGTTAACTAACGACTTGTTGTTGCTACGGAAGGTTTGCGATGTCGCAGGGATTATGGATGCTGCGTTCCAAGAAAAAAGGAGATATTTGATGCGAGCATTCAGCTACACTCCATCGGCTATAGCTCTGAACGAAAAGCTTGGCGTCGATCCTAAAAAACAATCAAATGCCATAGCGGACATCATCGATTTCGTAGTTTCTAAGAATTACAAAGTGAGTGGCGTTCGAATTTTTAGCGACATTTGTTACGATTCGTTGCCGGTTAACATATTTGTAAATACTGATTCGGTTGAAGCCTTACTTGGACTCAACGTTGAAGTTTCAGATTTCATAATAGCTCATGAATTTGACTATTTAAGAATGTCAATCGTTGTTACTGGTGGTCAGTGAGATGGCTGTATCACCGTCTGATTTTAGGCAATTTGCTGAAAGCATAGATAGATCCAGTGAAATAGGGCACAGAAATGCTGTCAGTCGTTTGTACTACAGTTTCTACCTAGAGGTAACAAAGCGGATACCTGTATCTGGTAGTTTTGAAAATACTGGCGTCCATCAGAGTTTTATTGAAATGTTGAGAAACCCAGACCTTGGTGATCCTCATGCAACTTTAAGACGAAAAGTTGCGATCGTCTTAGAGAACGCAAAGGCACAACGCGTGACTGCTGACTATAAGATTGAGCATGAGTTAAACGGTATGACTTATACCATTGTCGCAAATTCGATAGACAATTTGTTGCCTGCAATTAGAACCGCTTTTCCGTAAGCTTGATTTCATAAGTAGCTGTTCAAAGTTATTTTATTCGACACGCCCGCTTGATGCGGGCTTTTTTTAGAATGCAGGATAGCTGCAAGTGTTTTGGTCCGGCGCAGAGCCTTGGTATTCATACTAAAAGCAGCATAAAAAAATATACTACGTCAGATTCTGCTAAGATTTGCTTTTCAAATTTAGTATTTTGGTATTAATTTTGACAGAAGAAATGGGGCAAAATGTGCCCATACCTTCTATGGATTACTAAGACTCAAGGGACTCATGTCAACTCCAGTCGATAACACAGATAAAAGCTCTTCAATACCATTGGCTTACTGGGGCGGAATATACTCAATGCTTGTCGCAGTCCTTTATTTATGGGGTTACTGGTCCCTGTTTGGGATAAACATACTTGAGCACCTTGGTTTATCAGATGTTGTAAATGTTGCAGCCTATCCCATATTGTCTGTATTTGTTTTCTTCATTTTCGGTGTAATGTCGGCTGCCGTTACGCCATCTGATAGTCTAATGCCATCAGGAGGTGGAGCTGATACCAACATAGGGATATTCCTACGTCGCCACCTTAAAAAATTGGTAACTCTATATTTTTTATTTGTGTATGCCCTATACGTCTTTGGACCGATCCAGAAATGGTTAGTATTGCCAGCCCTCATAGCTTTACCATTGTCGGCTATTCTAAAGAATGCTATCCCTCGACTTACAGTTATAAAGTCAGAAGATGCCCAAAGAGCAATAAGATTTATAATATTGACTCTCCCTCTTTTTGCATACGGCCAAGGGAAATTAGGCGCTAACGACATTATTTCGGGGGAGAAATATTTTTATATTTTATCTGACGTTCACTCGTCAGAATCAAAATTAAGTGCTTCACCAAGTTATAGGCTCAGGTACTTAGGGAAAGTCGGAAACCAATATTTTCTTTATTCCCCTGAGTCTGAATCGGTTTTAATTACGCCAGCTAGTGTAGCCATTGAGTTAAAGGAGTTTAGAAGCAAGGCGGATCTCAAGCAATAAACTGACCCCGCAGCCACCAATTTGAAGTTCGTTATGCTTTCAGCCTGGGCAAACCCTAAAACGTACAACGTGTTTAAAGTTTCGGCTGCGGGGTGTCGCTTATTTTGCCTGTGTTTTTTGAGTCTTCAATACCCTCAGAAGGGCAAATCGTCATCGAAATCAATCGGTGGAGCCATCGGTACCCCGGCTATTTGGTTACATGCCTCAGTTGCCCCTAGCTTTGAAAGCGCGCAGCTGCTTGTTGAATTCCTTTGCTAAAGATTCCATTTTTACGGATTGCGCATTGTATAAAACATTCCAATTTTTATCTGTTTTTGCACGGCCTTCCATTTCTAGGCAAGCCAAATATTCCTGAGTATCCGTCATGTAAGCTTTAACAGACTGTTGAGCTGCTTCCATTTGCTGTTCAGTTGCGGTTGTTCCATCAGGCAGTGTCGGCGGATCTGAAATAGTGCACTGTGCATAACTCTTGCTGACACATAAAAACATGGAAATCGTAATTGCCAAAATCGGTATTTTTTTCATGATGCTTCAACGCTATTTAAGTGACAAAGGTAATGGCCGACAAGTATAGATGCTTTTGAGGCAGAATCTCCTTCGCTGATAGAACTCGGAGATTCAGCACTTAAAATCTTAAATCAACATTTGCTGATTATGTGGTCCTCAGAACGGAATATCGTCGTCAAAATCGATAGGTGGCGCCATCGGCGCCCCGGCCATTTGGTTTTGTGCAGGCGCTGCCGGTCGCTGGCCATAGCCGCCTTGCGCTGGGTTTGCTGCTACCTGAGCAGGTGACGATGCCCGCTGGTTCTGGCCTGCCTGAGGCTGTGGCACGCCATTATTACTGACGCCATCCAGCATCTGCAGTTCATTGGCGATAATCTCACTGGTAAAACGCTCAACACCTTGTTGGTCCTGCCACTTGCGGGTGCGCAGACGGCCAGAGACAAACACTTTAGAGCCTTTTCGGAGGTACTCACCACAAATTTCAGCCAAGCGGTCATAAACGACAATCCGAACCCATTCTGAGCCATCTTTGTCTTTTGACTTCCAGTTGCATGCAATGCTGAAGTTACCTACAGCGCCACCTTCAGGCCGGTATCTAATTTCCGGGTCAGCGCCAAGCCGACCGATGAAGTTGCATTGATTTAAATCGTTCGCCATTTAAACGTGTCTCCAAGTTTGTCTTCTGATGATGCAGCCAATAGTTGGTTGAGATACACCGTACTTCTGCGCGAGTTGGTGCTGTGTGTTTTCGCCTGATGAATACATGTCTCTAATTTCAGAAACCTGATCTGAATTTAGTTTTGAGTTAACGTTTCGTTCTCCTATCGCTTTATTTTTGCGGAGTTCAGCCCTGCCTTTTCGAACCATGTCGGTAAAGTTTGACCTGGCATTCCCCAGAAATAAGTGGCCGGGATTGCAGCAGCTCGGGTTGTCGCATGAGTGACAAACCATGAAGCCGTCAGGAATTGGGAAGTTAGCCAACTCCCATGCAACCCTATGTGCGAGCAGGTATTTCTTGTTAATACGGACATTGCCATAGCCTTTTGGTTTTTTGGCCGCAGTCCATTCCCAGCATTCTCCCGGGGTTTTTACATCGACTTTCGCCCAGAAGAATCCGGCTTGTTCTTTTGTAATCACGCTTCACCTCGACACTTATCCATCACTCAATCACCCACATCCAGAACCAGCCCAGGTACCAGGCCACAGTGATAAACCAGGCGTGGTCTTTGTAACTCATCGGGTTGATGATGCTGACATCCACTTCGCGGAACAGAACCCACTGCATGACGATAAGCAGCAGGTGCAGCCCAGCACCGATACCGAGCCACACCAGCCAGCGGAGCTGGCCATATTGGGAGAATGGGGCGGTCATGCCGCCTCCTTTTCGCGTGCACAAAGCTCTGGTAAGTTCGCGCGTACCAATGCTTCTGCCAGTGGTGGTGATACTGAGTTCCCGCAACGGCCAACCTGCGCGGCTTTTGTCATCGGTTTGCCGGAATCATCTCGGTCAATGATGTAATCTTCAGGAAATCCCTGCGCTTTAAACAGCTCGTGCGGCTGCAGCATGCGCATCCCGATATCCACGATCACATGGTCGACGCCATTCACCGTAACCAGGCCAAAGCGGTCGCGTCCTGTGATGGTATGAAGTGGTTCTTGCAGTTCGCAGCCGTCCTGTTCGTTGCCGTAATACTTCAATAGGAACGCTCGTACCTCTCCCACATGATTGCCACCAGCTGTAACAGTTGGCATCGGCTCAGTGACTGGCTGACCGTCTTGGCAGGTGCCGCGCAGTTTAACCAGGTGGCTTGTTATCAGAGCTTGAGTATTTGCTGTGCCAAGGCGCTTTTGTTTTCCACCGGCGGTTATAGTGTGAACCGGTGAGTCCAGTTCGTAGCCAACCGATCCGGTCCTGAATTTCGTCATGAATGCAGTTACCAGTTGAGACTTTCCGCCACCGCCGGCAGTAATTGTTGCGCTGGGCTCGTCTGCACCATGGCCGATTGATTTGCCGAACTGGCGAGCAATGACCGGCGCCACGATTGCAAAATGACCACCTTTCACCTGGGCGCAGATAGTGCGCAGCGGCTCCTCAACCGGCATGTTGCGTTGATTGCTTGCGTTAGCATGTTCAGTGATAAACGGAGTGAACTGGCCCTCTACGATGAATGGCTTTTCAGCCTCGATGACATAACGCACTAGGCCTTTAGCTATTCGTTTCATGGTGGCATCTGCCAGCGGTTTTTTGCGGCCGAAAATGCTCGGGCATGGAAGAGACCAATCGATACATTCAGCAGCTGTGCGGTATGGTTTCAACAGGCCGGCTTTGACGTCTTTACTTTCCGGCTTTCCGTGTGTTGGTGCTGGCCAAACAATCGGTCGGCCGTCACACCGCGCAACCATAAACAGGCGTTTGCGGATAGTCGGTGCGCCATAGTCACAGGCCCGCAGTTCCCGCCATTCCACTTTATAGCCCAGCCCTTTAATCAGCGGTGTTGGATCTGTAATGCCCAGCACTTCGCAGCACTCGGCCAGAGCGGGGTGATCTGCAGCAATGCCGGTACTCAGAATTGCCACGAACGCTTTGAAGGTTTCGCCTTTGCGGTCAGGGCATGGGAAGTGATTCCCTTCGTCATCAGCAACCAGCGGCCCCCAGGTCTGATACTCTTCGACGTTTTCCAGCATCAGCGCTTTTGGCTTTGTCTTTAAAATCCAGCGCACAGCAATCCAGCCAAGGCCGCGGATAAACTTGCTTACTGGTTTTGCGCCTTTCGCTTTGCTAAAGTGAGTACAGTCAGGTGACAACCAGCACAGGTCAACTGGTCGGCCTGAAGTTGCCTGCAGTGGATCCACATCAAACACAGATTCACAGTAGTGCAGTGTGCCCGGGTGATTCGCTGTGTGCATGGCAATGGCATCAGGGTCATGGTTGATTGCTATATCAACTGAGCGGCCGATAGCCATTTCGATTCCAGTGGATGCGCCGCCACCGCCGGCAAAGTTGTCGATGATTAAGCCGCGCATGGTTTGCTTGCCTCGCTGTTCATTTTGTCTGTGATCATCAGCTTGATGTGCTGGCTGGTTTTGAATTTGGCATCAGGCATGGTCAGCAATAGCCGGTTTGCCGAAGCACAAAGCCGCTCGCGGAACTCTGTTGCTGCGGTGTACTTCAGATCTGCCAGTGCCTGGTCGATCATGTTGGTCACTTCAAACGGCCATTTGTGGTTGATTTCAGGTGATGCCGGAACAACCGGTTCAACTACAGGTGCAGTGTCGGCAGTGGTCTTCTGTAGCAAAACCTCACGGCCTTTGGCCATCAGCTCATCACGCTGAACGTGGCTGACCATTGGCGCTGTGCGGCCGAACGGATGCCAGATTAAAAACATGCTGCCTTTGTTGTTCCCGGCAGCTGGTTTGCCTGTTACCGGATCAAGAAAGCTGATTCGGCCACCGACGATAAAGCGCACTTCCTGACAGGTTTTGATTGCTTCCGCGTACCAACCAACGCTGGTATCTGCCATCACCAGCATGACGCAGCCAATACCTTTTGCAGCCATTTCTGCAGCACGCTTCACGAATGGACCGATATCGCTATAAGGAGGATTCATCCACGAAAACCAACCAACCTTTCCGAACATGCCTGCAGCAGCCAGCCAATCAGTTGTTAAGCAGCTCTCTTCTTCAGTGATATAAAAGCGGCACAGCGCGTTTTCGTTGCTGGCTGCAACGTCCAGCTTGAAATCAAACTCCGCGTCCAGAGCTGCGAACAGCTCCGGCGGGGTGCGATAGGCGTCACGGTTCATTGTTCAGCTCCAAGTTGAGGCCATCCATGGCCGCGCCAGTTAGTTCGAAACCTTGTAAGTACCGATCGACACAAGTGGCTTGGTTTCGACGGCATCAAATTTGGTTTTAAGCAGAGCGCTGAACTCTGCCGCAAACAGTTCTGCCAGTTGTTCAGAGCGTTTGATCCGCAGAACCAGCACTGGCTCTTTCTCACCGGTGATCACTGACAGCCGGCATTCAAAGCGGAATGGCTGTAGGCCAATGTATGGTGGGGCGACAAAGTGGATTTCAGCTGGCAGGCCATCACTTGAATTAACGCTGATGCTCTCCAATGCAGAGCGCTCAGAGCGGAAGTTTGTTTGCTCTGTTTCCGATTTGGCGCTGGCATTAATCACGATCCGGCGCACCGCAGCGATAGCTTTGGCCGGTGTCAGCTGTTCGCCCTGCTCGCTGATAAAAGTGAGGTTGGGTGCCCAGTCTTCCAGAAACTCAGCCATTTTTTGCTGTGACCGGCGTTCGCCATCCATCCCCAGCAGCGCCTTGTATTCGGCTGTTTTCTTCAGCGTCAACACTGCGATGTCATCACAGTGGCCAGGTGCGTCATCATCACCAAAGTTGAAAACGTTTGTTGCGGCCATCGCATCTTCGTTAATGAAGCAACGCATTTCGCTCCGGCCCCGCGAGTCCACATAGCTGATAAATTCATCGACCATTGACGTTGACATCTGACCGCGTGCACGGATCCTGCTTACGCAGTAGCGCTCCAAATTATCTACGCTGAATTTCTCTGGTACCGCAACAACCGGCATTGCCAGGCTGGTTGCCTTCAAAGCACTTTGAATGGCCTGCACGGTCTGCGATTGTTGAATTTGTTCGATTGCTGATTTGTCCATGGACATATATTTACCTTCTTGTTGGGTTAAGTTTGCCGGGATGCCGGATGGTTTTTCTTGGGTTTAAACTTTGTGGCCGAGCAGGTCGCCACGGTGGTCGAACATCGTGTGTTGATGTTCTGGCAGAAACGTCAGCTTGCCTTTTTCGCCAACAAACATCGGCGTTTTGGTGGCTTCGTTCTCTGTTTGCTTGCCGCGCATAGTCGGGCGGGTGAATTTCAGATCGTGATTCACCATTACCTGCTGTGGGCTGAGCTTTTTAAACGACAGTTTCAATGTGATTTCGCCGCCGGCTTCATGGTCCATTACCGCGCCTGCAACCAAACTGAGCACCTTACTCAGCTTTTCTTCCAGCTGTCCGCCATCGAGTTCTGCAAAAAATTTATCTACTGGGGTTGTCATATCTGCCTCGCTTTATGTTGTTGATTAAGCTGCTAACTTCCGCTCTAACCGCACAGCCAGGAGCGGATAGTGTTGAAGGATGTCGTTCATGCGTACTGCGAACTCAAACGCGACATCGTAGTGACGCACGTAACGATTTTTCTGGTTTGGGCCTTCCGGCAGCAGCCATGCACCTTCGACTTCATCGAAGGGGATGATGGCCATGCCCACCTTGATCGGGCTTCTGAACCGCAGCGCCATTTGGCGCCGCTCTTCTTTGCTCAGCTCAAACTCGGTTTTCGAAGGCTTCTTGTTCAGGTGCCAGCTGGACTTTGAACTGCTCATGCTGCCTCCTGAGTCACAAGGTTTGAATTCGCCAGGCGCTGTAATTCAGCGACTGAATACTTTGGTGTTTTGAACTGAGGCAGGGCATTCACCCGGCCTTCGTTGCGCCACCGCCACAGCGTGATGCTGGACACGCCAAGCATCTCCGCTGCTTTTTTCTGATTGACTATCAGTGCCATGGTTAAGCTCTCCAATACACTTGGCCGGCGTGAACGATGCCGATTAAGCCATCTGCTTTGGTGCGGATTGCATACTGCTGACCATCAGTCTGCTGGGCTTTGATAGCGGCCTGAGCGGCTGAATCAAAGCTCGGCTCGTTGAGCTTCACCATGCGCTCAGTCATTGGCGCGTAGTACACCTTCAGCGCTTGGCCTTGTGGCGCTGCAGCTTGTTGAACTGGTGCCGATGCTTGCTCCTGAGCTACCGGCGCAGCCTGTTGCTGTGCTGCCTGCTCGGCTGCTTTGCGTGCAGTTTCTTCAGCCTGGCGAGCGCGTTCTTCAGCTTCGCGGATCCGCTGCTCTGCGGCTTCCTGCGCTTTGCGGTTGCGCTCTTGTTCCTGAGCCATCTGCTGACGCATTTGCGCTTCGGCTTGCTCCTGGCGCTGCACTTCAGACTGCAGCATGGCTTCCAGTCGCTGGCTGTAATCAGCTTCAGGGGCAAATAGGAACACTTCGACATGCGCCCGGGTCAGCGGTGCTTTTAGGCCGGCGCGGTATGAGCGGTTTTCCAGCTCAGACAGGCGCAGCTTGATAGTGTTTTCAGCACCTTTATCATCCAGTGCGCGTGATTTGATGTCGTTAACTACTTTGCCGGTGAGCTTGCCGGTTGAAGTGATGCTGCCAAGTAACACCAGGTCATTGATGTTGGCTTTACGGAACTCAGCTGATACATCCAGCGCATCCCACTCGCGGCCTAGTGTTTCACCGAGCAGGTTGCGGATAGTGTTCAGGGTTTCGGTTTCAAACACTGAGATTTGTGATCCCAGCTTTTCGACACCGCTTTTGCACATGGCGATCAGTTCTTTCATCTGAGCATCAAACTCTTTGATTGGCGCGCTTACTGACTCGACAGCAACTTTGCGGCGCTTATCGAATTCAGTGGCGTTTTTGTTCAGCTCAATCTTCAGCTTTTTCGCATCAGCCAGTGTGTCGGCTGTGACTACAACGTCATACTTTTTCAGCGCTTCGGTCAGTGCTTCTTTGATTTCAACAAAGTTCACGCTGATCACTGCTGGCGTAGACTGCACGCACATCAGTTCAGTGGCTGGTACCGGACTTTCTTCAAATTGAATGGCTTCAACTGCAGACATGGTGAGTCTCCTTAGTTAGCGTTAGTGAATTGAGCGCGGCGAGCTTTGTAGCTTTGAACCAGCGCAATGTAGTCGTTTGAGTTGGCGGCAAATTTGGCTTTCACTTGGCCTTGCCAGTCGGTGAAGTGCTCAGCTTCAGTGCAGTCCATCAGCATGGCTTCATACTTCTGAGCTTCTGGTGACAAGGCTGGTTCTTCATCGACAATCAAGGCGTCATCATCACCAGTAACCAGCTCTGCAACGGGTTCAACGGTCACAGGCTGATTGGCTGCGCTACGGGCTTTCAGTGAGCTCGATAAGCCACTGGTGCGTTGCTGTGGCTGTGCTGCTGCAGCTGATTCAGGTGCTGGGTTGATGTCGCGTGGTTCGGCATCGCGTTCGTGCAGTTCTTCTACTGAGTAGATACCCATGATGGCGCCTGGCGCATATAAGCGGCCCCAGTTCTTCACCTGCAGATAGGCCATCTGCTGTTTTGGGTTGGTTTTCCACAGAGGGCTGTTTTTGGTGGTGATCTGGTCAATGCACAGCCATTCAGTCCAGGCGATATCGTTTTCACCAGAAGGGATAGCACCGGCACGGCATGACAGCTTGTTGCCGTCACCTGCATATTCATAGTGAAAGCGGCCACGGATGGCGCCAGATGACATCAGGACTGCATTCACCAACTGAGCTTCATAACCCAGCGCGCCATTCACTAAGTGAGTCTTTTGGCCAACAGCGAATGGATCCATGCCCCAGCGAGCGGCCTGCATGACGATAGCCAAACAATCTGAAGGCTTGCCCTGCAGGTGCTTTGGTACTGTACTCACGCCAGCGGCCATTACTTCTGCAAAGTGCATCATGGCGTTCATGGCGGTTGGATTGGTCAGAATACTGATGGTATTCACTGCGCTTACTACAGTATCTGGCTGCGCTGCCAGTTGTGTTGCTGCATTCATGGTGCTTCTCCAGTAATTAAAAAATCAGGCCCAACGCGGGCGGTTCAGTGTGCGAACGTGCAGCCAGTCATCAGCCTGGCGGCATGCTGCGTATGCGTGTAAGTCGCGGCGATACAGGTCGTGACCTTCCTGTTTCCAATCTG
>Ga0075154_10002321_pt1 | contig 12502 bp, 9 predicted proteins | sample JI71714BDNA_FD_70965 | JGI IMG/M metagenome (GOLD analysis project Ga0075154, IMG submission 70965) | Wastewater effluent complex algal communities from Wisconsin, to seasonally profile nutrient transformation and Carbon sequestration -... | ecosystem: Engineered > WWTP > Effluent > Algae... | reverse complement strand
TCACTGGCTATTAATACCCAAATGCTGATTACGGATTCAAGCGGTCAATATTATGCCTTCAACTCTCCCTGGCCCGAAGTAGGCAAAACCCAACGGAAAGATATTGAAAGCCGCGGTTCAATGGGCGACGTGAGTTTTGCTTTAGCCGCAAACTATCAAAATACACTTTATATCGGTGCATCCCTAAACATTAATGTACTCGATTACAGGCAAACCTCATTTCATACCGAAGAAGATACAGGCGACAGTATTCCCGATTTCAATAGTTTTACTTTAAAAGAATATTTCAGAACACGGGGAAGCGGTGTAAGCGGAAAATTTGGAATCATATACCGGCCGGCCGATTTTGTGCGGATTGGTTTATCATTCCATACGCCTACGCTTTTTACCCTGACCGACCGGTACGAAAATGATATGAACGCAACGTTTGACGGCTTCCCGGCTACGGAATCCTTATCGCCAAGCGGGATTTTCAAATACAGGTACAGCAATCCACTCCGGGTGCAGTTTTCTACCGGTTTTGTAATCGGCAAACTGGCCTTATTGGGTTTAGAATATGAATTTGCCAATTTCAAGGGCATGCGATTCAGGGAAACGGGTATTTCGACCAATTTTTTCCAAACCGCAAACGACCGTATCAAACTGGTTTACCGAAATACCCATCACATTAAAGCAGGAGCTGAATTAAAACTGGAGCCTTTTGCCCTGCGCGTAGGGGCTCATTATGCAAGCAGTCCATACCAAATTGGCCAAAATGATTCGCCCATGTGGGGAGCATCGGGCGGTGTGGGATACCGGCATGTGGGTTCCGGATTTTTTATCGATATGGCTTATTCGCTCTTTTCGGTGCGCGAACTGTATTGGTTATACAATGCCGACCTGGTAAATCCGGCCCAAACCCGCACACAAAAGCATAACATTCTGCTTACAGCCGGATTTAATTTCTAGCCAAATTATTTGTCAATTTTTATAAAACAAAAAGCCCGTTTCAAATGAAACGGGCTTTTTTAATCAGTATGAAAACAAACTTATACTTTAAGAATCTTGTTCATTTTATCTTCTTCCTCAGAGGCCAACACCTGGTCAGTTAAGATACGACCACAGTATTCGCAAACAATTACTTTTTTGCGCTGGGCGATATCCAACTGGCGTTGAGGCGGAATATGGGCAAAACAACCTCCGCAGGCATCACGCTCAACCGGAACCACGGCCAATCCGTTTGCTGCATTTGAGCGTAAACGGTTGTAGGCAACCAATAAACGCTCTTCGATGTATTTTCCGTATTCACCGGATTTCTCCATCAGTAACTCTTCCTCTTTACGGGTTTCGGCTACAATGGCATCGAGTTCGTTTTTCTTTTGCTCCAAATCCTGACCGCGGTCTTCAATTTTAGCTGCGATTTCGTCAGTAGCTTTTTTCTTATCCTCAATGCGGAATTGGGCTTCTTTGATTTTTTTCTCGGCCAATTGAATTTCCAGGGTTTGGAACTCAATCTCTTTGGAGAGTGAATCAAACTCACGGTTGTTCCGAACATTCAATTGCTGTTGCTCATATTTTTTTATGAGTGCCTGAGAATCTTTAATTTGAAGTTTACGGGCAGAAATCTCTTCTTCAAAAGATTTGGTTTCGCCTTTAAGTTTATCCAAACGGGTTTTCAAACCGGCGATTTCATCTTCCAGATCATCTACCTCTAAGGGTAATTCTCCGCGAATGGTGCGGATATTATCGATTTTAGAATCAATCTGCTGTAAATCATAAAGTGCACGGAGTTTATCTTCTACCGTTACTTCTTTGCTTACGACTTGCTCTTTTTTGGCCATACGTGCAGAAATTGTTTACGCGTTAATCCTTACAAAAGGAGGGCAAAGGTAGCAAAAAACAAATACGTTCGGTAGTTTAAAGCCAATAAAATTCTATTTAACAATCAGTCTTTTAAAAGTCTGAAGCTGGCCTGCATCGGAAAACCGGTATGCGAAACCACACAGGAATCCGGCAATCCCCCATCCTCGGTTCCCCAAAAAATAGTTTCGGCCTTTTTCTTTTGCCTCCTGTACAAGCTCATGCTTACCGGATAATAAACAGCACTTTTCCGCTTAATTAAATACCGGTTGTCCCCAAACAAATATTCCTGCACATAAAAACCGGTTTCGGCCGGTAATATACGCCAGTCAGAGGATGAAAATTCACGCAGAAGCATACTCTGTATGGTAAATGCCAAACGGTCGGACACCATTTTTTTACTGATGGCTCCTACCCCATAGTTCAATACGTATGAATCATTTTTTATGCTGAGGTCAAAAACCTTAAACCCGGTTTCAGTGGTGTAAATGCTTCTGTATTCACCCTGCACAATCTGCTTCACCACCAACAAACCCGAAAAACGTTCATTGGCAATGGTTAGCGAAGATTTGAATACTAAACGGGATGGATTATCCGTAAAATAATGCGTATACGCCGGCCAAGCAGAATAATCCGTTACAACATCACCCTGCAACCCGGTCTTACAGGAAATAAATCCGGAAACAAATACGGCAAATGCTAGTATTCCTGATTTACCGTTTCTCATTTAAAATCAAATTGTTGATCGCTGATTCCGGCATTCAATTTTTTGTTCTGAAAATTCACAAGGGTAAAATCACCGCCCTGTTCCATCATTTTCAACCGGGAAACGGTTAAATCTTTTTTATCAAAATAGAGATGGATTTCCTGCAAAAATTCGCGCATTTTAGGATCTACCGGTATCATTTTAGCCATGTAAAAGCCGGCGTTTTCAAAAAATTCAGTTTTGTAATCGGCATTTTTAAACAAGTTACCCTGCACGGTTCCCACAACCACTTTATTAATTTCTCGGAACATTTTGTTTGATTTCACATCGTATTCCTTCTCTTTTCCCTCGTCGTTGATGTACATTTTCTGCCCGTTAATTACAATCAGGTATTTAAACGGATGGGTATAATTCCAGCGTACCTTGTTTTCTTTTTTAAAGTGAAAAGTGCCTTTGCTGGTAATTACTTCCTCGAGCACACTCAGGGTTTTCTCCTGCACAAACTCGGCAAAAATATCATTGGTGGCAGCGGCCGATTTTTCGAGCTTCGCTTTCAGGGCTTCTGAATCGGCTACCGGCTTCATACCCTCAAACTGGGCATTGGCAATCCCGGCAACAACAAAAAATAAGAAGGTGGCTATGTATGTTTTCATGCCGTACAAAAAAACGAAAACTATGCCAATATTGGTTATACCAACTCCGATTTATGTATTTCAGAACTATTCAAAATGAAAAAGGAGCCTGAAAACCCAGACTCCTTTTTCAAAATAGACATTATAATTACGGATGATTATGCATAAATACGCTCAACCAGGTGTTTGTATTTTTCCATGATGGGTTTACGTTTCAGCTTCAGGGTGGGCGTCATTTCGCCACCGTCAACTGTCCATTCGTTCGGGATAATTTCAAATTTCTTTACTTGTTCCCAGCTTCCAAAATCAACATTGTATTTATCAACTTCACCCTGGAAAAGTGCCACTACGGATGGATTCCCTACTAATTCTTCATTCGTATTGAATGAAACATTATGTTCCGAAGCCCATTTTTTGAGCGTATCCCAAGCCGGTACCACCAAGGCGGCCGGGTGTTTGCGGTTTTCGCCGATTACCATAATCTGCTCAATAAAAATACTTTCTTTGAACTTGTTTTCCATGGGTTGCGGGGCGATGTATTTACCACCCGAAGTTTTAAACACTTCTTTCTTACGGTCGGTAATTTTTAAGAATTTTCCATCAACCATTTTTCCTACGTCACCGGTGTGAAACCATCCGTCCTTCATAACCTCTGCGGTCAGGTCGGGACGATTGTAGTAGCCCATCATTACGTTTGGACCTTTACAGCAAATTTCGCCTTCGCCTTCTTTATATTCACCGTCGGATGAATCAATTTTTACCTCAACCCCTGAAATTACAGGACCTACAGTACCAAATGAGCGTCCCTCTTCAACAATACGGTTGGCCGAAATTACGGGTGAGGTTTCGGTTAACCCGTATCCTTCGAGTACGATGATATTACCGGCGGTAAAAATACGTGCTAACCTAGGCTGTAAGGCTGCTGCTCCGGAGAAAATGAATTTTACGTTTCCGCCCAGGGCCTCTCTCCATTTACTGAAGATAAGTTTATCGGCAATGCCTAACTGAAAATGGTACCAGGCTCCGTTTTTGCGGTGAAGCTCAAACTTCAGTCCCAAATCTACTGCCCAGAAAAAGAGTTTCTTTTTGATTCCGGTAAGTTCGTGGCCTTTAGCAATGATTTTATCAAATACTTTTTCGAGCAAACGCGGTACGGTAGAGAATACATCGGGCTGTACCTCTTTCAGGTTGTCTCCGATGGTTTCCATGCTTTCGGCATAATACACCGAAACGCCAATGTACATGTAACAGTAAAAAATGGTGCGCTCAAAAATATGGCAAAGCGGCAGAAAGCTGAGTGCTTTTGCGCCCGACATTTCACCCACAAATACATCAGCCGCGGCCGAACGTACATTACTGATGATGTTTTGGTGCGAAAGCATAACGCCCTTAGGCACGCCAGTGGTTCCGGATGTGTATATCAAGGTAACCAGATCGGTTCCGTTTACGGAGGCCGAAAGCTCTTTTACTTTTTCGGGATTGGGATTATTTTTACCCGCTTCGATTACTTCTTCCCAATTTCTTAAATCATTCAGTTTATTGAATGAGAACACGTGGGCCAAACTGGGCACTGATTTCTGGGCGGTAGTTACTTTCAAGGCCATTTCATCATTTTCAACGAAAACGGCTTTAACCTCCGCATCGTTCATGATGAAAATATAATCATTCACACTAAGCGTGGGATACATGGGAACGGTAATAATACCCAGCTGTGCACAGGCAAAATCGGCTATGTTCCATTCGGGCCGGTTCATGGATATGATGGCCACTTTATCACCCTTCTGCAAGCCTAGGTTTAATAAGCCATAACTCAGATTGTCAATGGTATCCGTAAATTGCTTGGTTGAGTATTTTACCCAAGTTCCGTTCTCTTTTCTGGCAACGGTGTCTTCTCTTGAGAATTTTTGTTTTTGTAATTCAAGTAAATCAAAATTTCTTACAATTTCCATGGGACTTAACACATTTAATGAGGTGTTAAAAATACTATTTTTCACGACAAATATTTATTCCCATTTAAGAATTTGAACAGAATTTATTCCGGCTGTATTTAAATTAAACTCATTCTTATGATTATCAAATTATTAAAACAAAAAAAGGGAGATTCCGCCCATGGCAAAATCTCCCTTCAACACACTGACTAAACCTGTTTATTGTCCTACAATATCCGGAGCCAAAGAGCCCAGAATACCCAATAATTCATCTTTTTCGGCAGTAGGTACCGCATAAAAATCAAGCGCAGCCACTAAATCGCCAACCAATGAGTTAAACTGTTCCGTGGTGATGTTCATGCCGGCGTGTGCTTCCTGCATACTTTTTCCTTTGTACACACAAGGGCCACCTGCGGCTTCGCAAATTTGATCTACCAGGTGGTTTCTCAAACTTTGCAGCCTGAAGGGATCGGCCACGGCATCGGCAAAGAAAAAGTTGATTTCATCGTTGCCGGCCACGTTTGCCAAAAACTTGTCGGTAACTGCGGCAATTGCGTCAATTCCGCCCAGACGCTCATACAGCGTCGGATCCATTTCTTCTTCCTTTTTGCAGGAAGTCATCATTCCCATAAAACCTGCCAAAAGAAGCATTACGGGTAGGTAAACTCTCTTTTTCATTTGATTGATTGTATTAATTAAACATGTTTAAAGCACTCCAGTCGAAATAAGGCGCAAGACCATCCATAAATGCGTGATAAGGGCATGCCGCGCCGGCGCCGTTTCCTTCAATTTGTTTTTCTTTCAATACCGATCCGCAGGCACCCATGATGCGCTCTGCAGGGTTCTGGGTTTTCTCTGAAAAATAAAAAACGGTTAACAGTTTTGAGTCCGGATTAAACGAACAGGCACTGATTTCGGGCATGGCCGAAACCTGTTTTTCAATTTCTTGTTTTGAAACATCCGTCTGCAGTTCATACGAAGCAAACTGAACGGGTGCTATTTCCGGCGGATAGTCGTAGCTCAGGTTAAACAGTAAAACAGCCCCGAAGTAAAGTGCGGCGGCTCCGAAAATTCCAATCATTACTTTTTTCATACGCAGTGTTATTTGTGTTTTGAATGATTCACAACGATACTTACGCAGCAATTCCAAGAATGGATTTCCGTGAAATAAAAAAAGCGGCTTCTTTTTAGGAAGCCGCTTTAAATGAGCGTATTAAATATTAAATTGTAGATACCGCACCGAGCACCACCATCTGGTCAAGACTGGGCGATTCACTTCCGCCGGCAGGTTCAATGGTAACCGCAAAGGCTTGGGCTGCAAAAGCATCGGCCATGCGCGCAGGGTTCTCTGCGTTAAATACGCCCCCGCTCACCGGTTTACCATCAACAATGGCCCAAAGCTGGTATTGTTTATCTTCGCTAAGTTCGGGAAGCGAAGTACCGTCCCAGATTACCTCACCCGTTTTTCCATTCCAGAAGAGTGTTGAATTTTGCTCTTTGAAAGCCGGGGTTCCGGCCATTTCAATGCGGGTAAATTCAGTATCAAACAGCCGGCTGTAATTTTGCTGGGATTCTTGCAGACTGGCAGCATACACTGCTTTTTCTTCGGTTTCTGACTGAAGTTTCACCTTTACGTCGGTGAGTTCACGGTCTAATGTTTGATTTTGGGTAATCAGCATTACGTTTGCTGCGGCACTCATCAGTAAGAGCCCGGCCAGCGATGCGGCAGCCCAGAACCATTTTTTAGATGAGGGCTGTGCGGCACTCGTAATTGGTATTACCACCGGTTCTGATTTAGGTAAATCCGTGCGAACCGTTTTCTCTTTTACAGCATCCAGTATTTCATTTTTCCATGCCGGGTTAACCGGTGTGGAGAGCGAATCCATCACTGTTTTTTCAATAGACTCCACTGCCGCTTTAATTTCCGGATGAGCGGCACATAAGCGGGTAATTTCTTCAGCCTCCTTGTCGGGCAGAATACCTAACACGTATTCTTCTAATCTTCCCGACTCAATAATTTCATTCACGTTCACTTTGCTTCACGTTTAAAATTTCGCGTAGGCGTATTAATGCAGACCTCAGACGTGTTTTCACCGTTCCCACCGGGATATTGAGTTCTTCGGCTATGTCTTCTCGGGTATAACCCTGAAAGTATGCCATTTCAATCACTATCCGTTGTTCTTCAGGAAGTTTATCTACGAACTCCCTTAAGCCGATAATATCGGTGTTGATAACGGTTGACCCCGATTTTCGTTCGATGGCGGCTTCTGTTTTTACTTCAGAATCCAGCTTCCCTTTTGAAATCTTGGTCTCTCCCTTCCGAAGGTAATCAATTGCTGTGTTTCTTGCAACATTGAGCAGCCAGGTAAACAAACGGCCTTTGGTTTCATCGTACATCCGGATGTTCTTCCAGATTTTCACGAATGTTTCCTGCAGCACGTCTTTTGCTGTCTCAGAATCCCCTACTATTGAAGTAATGATTCCGAGCAGTGCACCCGAGTACTGATCATAGAGCTGCTCGAAAGCACCCTGCTCCTGATTCTTCAGTGAACGGATTAAAATCTCGCCTGTGTCTATCGTTTTTTCCACTTAGTTGAAATAGTTACGGCACTCAACGCATTTTGGATTTCCGGTTTTGAAAAAAAACGAACATTTTTTATCATTTTCTGCCTTTTCTTTCATTTCTCCAACAAAATCAAGGTTTTCAAAAATTATTAATCCAAAGCTGCGGAAACTTTATTAAACCCAAAAAGAACATCCCGTTTGCGGTTTTGTTTAATCAAAATATGTCCTTCGGCTTCAAAACTATACAAATTGAGTTATAAAAATTCTATTGCGTTAATCAAAATTCTAAAATTGGATTGTACTCTAAAACAAAAGCAGCCCTCTTTGAAGGCTGCTTTTACCATATAAAATGCGATACTTTTAGTAACGGTAGTACTCCGGTTTGTAAGGCCCTTCGGGCGCTACACCAATATAGGCCGCCTGATCATTCGAAAGGGTTTCCAGTTCCACACCCAGTTTTTCAAGGTGAAGGAAAGCCACTTTTTCATCTAAATGCTTAGGCAACATATACACATCATTCTCGTAGTTTTTGTAGTTTTTCCAAAGTTCAATCTGCGCCAGGGTTTGGTTACAGAATGAGTTTGACATTACAAACGAAGGATGTCCCATGGCACAACCCAGGTTCACCAGACGGCCTTCGGCCAACAGGATGATTTCTTTACCGTTTACGTTGTAAATATCCACCTGTGGTTTAATGGTATTTTTTGTTTCACCGAAGTTTTTGTTTAACCAGGCTACGTCAATTTCATTATCAAAGTGTCCGATATTACACACGATGGTTTTGTCCTTCATCTTTTCAAAATGACGGCCAACCACGATGTCTTTATTACCGGTAGTGGTAATTACGATATCAGCCGTAGCGATTACGGTATCCAATTTTTTCACTTCGTATCCGTCCATGGCTGCCTGTAAGGCACAAATTGGGTCAATTTCGGTAACGGTAACGATAGAACCGGCTCCGCGGAAAGAAGCGGCAGTACCTTTACCTACGTCTCCATAACCACAAACCACCACCCGCTTTCCGGCAAGCATTACGTCAGTAGCGCGGCGGATGGCATCAACGGCACTTTCTTTACAGCCGTATTTGTTATCAAATTTTGATTTAGTAACCGAATCGTTTACGTTGATGGCCGGCATAACCAATGTGCCGTTTAATTTACGCTCATACAAACGGTGAACACCTGTGGTGGTTTCTTCCGAAAGTCCGCGGATACCGGCAACCAGTTCCGGGTAACGGTCAAACACCATATTGGTTAAGTCACCACCGTCATCCAGAATCATGTTCAGGGGCTGACGGTCTTCACCAAAGAATAAGGTTTGCTCAATACACCAGTCAAATTCTTCCTCGGTTAAACCTTTCCAGGCATAAACAGAGATACCGGCGGCAGCGATGGCAGCAGCGGCGTGATCTTGTGTGGAGAAAATATTACAAGATGACCAGGTAACTTCAGCACCCAGTTCAACCAATGTTTCAATCAAAACAGCCGTTTGGATAGTCATATGTAAACAACCGGCTACACGTGCACCCTGTAGGGGCTTTTCGGGACCATATTCTTTACGGATGGCCATCAGACCGGGCATTTCGGCTTCAGCCAGTTGGATTTCTTTTCTTCCCCATTCAGCCAAAGCAATATCTTTTACTTTGTAGCGGGTGTTTGTAGCAGTAATTTGAGACATTCGAATTAAATTTTAAGCCTGCAAAAGTAAGGCTTTATATTAATGTATTAAAATAATTGCATTGATAATCACTATCGAATCAAATAAACAGAGCCGCGCATACTTTGTTCCGGTCCTATGTAATATTGATAATTGATTACATAGGCATACAAGCCGTTGGGATGTTCTTTTCCATCCAAAGAGCGGCCATTCCAATTAAAAAGCGGATCGGCTGTTTGGAAAACAATTCCGCCCCAGCGGTCGAAAATGGTAAGCTGGAATTCTTTTAATCCTTTAGTTCCGATTCTAAAATTTTCATTCGTTAAATCACCATCTGGTGTAAACGCATTCGGGATGTACATCACCATTTGTTCGTTCACTTTAATAAGGGCACTCGCCGTATCATTACAGCCTTCGTTTGTACCTGCGTAGAGCAAAATGGTATACAGCCCGCTGTCAGGATACTGTGTAAAGGGATTATCCAAATCGGAGCTGGTGCCGTTTCCTAAATCCCATTTTACAAAATCTTCACCAAAGCTTTGGTTAGTAAAATTCACAATGTTGAAAGGCAGCTCAACTACCATCGGATCATAAGAAAATGCAGCGGTGGGTGTTAAATTAACTTGAACGTAAAACGGCTTAGATTCTAAATCCTTGCAATTGGTTGGTGCCGCTCCCGTAACTTCAAGAAAAACACTGTAATTACCCGGAGAATTATAGATATGACTTGGATTGGGCTGGTCGGAGCCGTTTCCGTCACCAAAATCCCAACGCCATTGAACTGGGCCGTCGGTTGATAAATCAGTAAACTGAATGGGAGAACCGGTACAAACCACTAATGGGGCCGCGCTGAAATCCGCCGTCGGAGAAGGATTAATCAGAATATAGTTGGTTTCAACAATTTGATCGGAACATCCGGAAATAGCATTTGAAACCGTGAGTGTAACGGTATACGTTCCGGCATTCAGGTACCAGTGGTCGGGGTTTTGAAGAGTTGATGTGGCTGTGCCGTCGCCGAAATCCCAGAGCCATGAAGTAGCTCCAGAAGAAGCGTCCTGAAACTGAATTTCGAATGGCTCACAAGCTTCGCGCTGTACAGCTGATATTCCCGCAGTGGGAAGAGCTTCAACCGTTATGGCATTGGGTGCATAAAGGGTATCAAAATTTACGCCGTTTGATGCCACCAACATTACTGTATAGGTGCCAGCCTGATTATAATTATGTAAGGGATTCTGTTGGGTGGATGTATTTCCGTCGCCAAAATCCCAGAACCAAGAAATTACATTTCCGGTTGACAAATCGGTAAACTGTACATCGGTAAAACCACACTGGGCAATGGCATTAAAATTAAAATCGGAAACCACCTGCGGGGCCACCACGATATTCATAGGTATAGCACAAGTGGCCTGACAGCCGTTGGCATCGGTAGTGGTAACACTTACATTGTAATTACCTGTTCCGGAGAACTGATGACTGGCCACACTGTCGGATGATACACCACCATCGCCAAAATCCCACAGAAAAGAATACGGACCCGTTCCACCTGCGGGAAGCCCAGTAAATATAGAAGGAGCACCCAAGTAGTTACCCAAGAAATTACAATTTAAAGTAGGCTGCGGGTAAACAGTAACATTCACCGGCAAAGATGTTACCAATGGGGGTTGCGGACAAGCATAACTGCTAAGCATAGTGGCGGTAACCGTAAATGGCGCCGTTACATTGGTTTGTGTAAACACCGGACCGATAAAACCGGTAGAAACACCACCCACAAACCATTCAAACTGAGGGCTTGTTCCACCGTTTACCGGCGAAGCTCCGAATGTAACCGACTGCCCATTACAAATTTGCGCACCGGATGAGGTAACCAATACATCGGGTGTTAAGGTTGGCAGCACATTTACTTTAATAGAATCGGGAATGGACCAACCACATTCATTTGATTCAGTTTGAACAGTTACCCAGTATTCGCCCGTATTGGCAAAAGTTGAGGCCACGTTCTGATTTCCCGGGCCGTTAATAGCCGGCGGTGCGCCGCCCTCAAAAGCCCATTCATAATTTAAACCGGCATAAGAGGAGCTGAAGTTGGCCTGTGTGCCGGGGCAAATAATGGTATCATTCGTAACAATATCCGGCAGATAGGGTGTACCGTCTTCAAACACACCAACAAATTCAGAAAAGATATACGGAAGTCCGTTCACCACCAAGGTAACGGTGTGACGGCCCGGAGTTGTAAAATGTGCAGTTACATTGTTTCCGGTGGCAATGAGCGGCTCGGTACCGCCATCAAAAAACCATTGAACGAAACCGAATGCATTGGTTGAAAAAGTAAACTCCGAGAATGTACAGCCATATCCACAAACCGTAATTTGGGGTTCAACCGGGCTGGCAAAGGAAGCCTGCTGAATGGGTTGGCCGTTTGGATCTTCATAAAGGGCAAGACTAATGCCCTGTACTCCGTTTCCACCAATTCCGCCGTCGCCGCCTTTACCGCCATTTCCTCCGCGACCCGGATTACCCAAGTCACAATTATAAGAAACGCTTACCGGGTTGCCGTTGCCCCCATTGCCTCCCAAGCCGGGTTGGTTACTTCCCAAACCGCCTTGGCCGGGGATGGCACTTTGCATATCGGAATCCAATAATTTTCCGTTCACGCCATTATTCCACACAAAAACGCCAAACGATCCCCCGCCGCCGGTACCGCCGGTAGCCCCGGTTCCTCCTTGGCCCCCTTCGCCGCCTCCGCCGCCGCCGGGGCCTGCACCGTTATTGTTAATATTGATAAAAAAAGCATTTATACTTGGCTGTCCGCCCTGAGATCCGCCGCCACCGCCGCCGCCGCCGCCGGAACCGTCGGTTCCGTTACCGCCGGTTTGACCGGTGCCGTTTTGGAAAAATCCACCTCCAAAGGAAGCTACGCCTAATCCTCCGGGAGCACCATTCACACCGGGAGCTCCATTCTGGCCGGGTTGACCATGATTAGAAGGTCCGGCATCACAACCAAAAGATACAAAATTACAAGAACCCAAGCCACCGTTTCCTGCCGCTCCGGCTCCGGGGCCCTGACCAGGCTGTCCGGCAGTTGCATTTGGGCAGTTATTGAACGAGCCTTGATTTCCGCCGTTTCCGCCGTTTCCGCCACGACGTGCGCCGGCCGACCAAGAATTACCACCTGCTCC
>Ga0075154_10002318_pt1 | contig 12518 bp, 13 predicted proteins | sample JI71714BDNA_FD_70965 | JGI IMG/M metagenome (GOLD analysis project Ga0075154, IMG submission 70965) | Wastewater effluent complex algal communities from Wisconsin, to seasonally profile nutrient transformation and Carbon sequestration -... | ecosystem: Engineered > WWTP > Effluent > Algae... | reverse complement strand
TGGAAAGGCTACGGCGAAACCCGCCTCGTGAATGGTTGTGCTGATGACGTTCCGTGTTCTGAAGAAGAACACCAGCTAAACAGACGCACCGAAATACGGGTGATTAAACTTTAAAATTAATGAGAAAGCCTTTAGGCTTTTAAAATACTGATCGCTTTTTTGGGTGTGAGGGTTGAAAGGGGTGTGTAACCACCCCCAAAATTAGGACAGTTTAAAAGTAGATTTTTTAACTTTAGCAACTGTTCAAATCATGAAAAAATCAAAATTCACAGAAACGCAGATAGTAAATGCGTTAAAAGAGTATGAAGCCGGCAAAAGTGCGGCAGACATCTGCCGGGAACTCGGTATCAACAAACAGACCTTCTACAACTGGAACAAAAAGTACAGCGGAATGGGCAGCGAAGACCTGCGCAAGCTCAAAGATCTTGAGCAGCGTTTTGCCCAGCTCCAGAGAATGTACGCCGAACTTGCCATGGATAATAAGGTTCTTAAAGATGTGATCTCAAAAAAGTTTTAAAGCCCTGCGAGAAAAAAGACAGGGTTGACTATATCCGCGAACTTCACGGATATAGTCTTGCACGGGCTTGTAAACTCATCAATCTGTCGAAATCACTTTATTATTATGTGTCAAAAAAAGATGATACCATGGTTATTGAGAAGCTGCAGGAACTCTCGGAAAAAAAGCCCATGGAAGGGCAGGATAAATTTTACAGCCGTATAAGGAATGAAGGATTTTTGTGGAACCACAAAAGAGTTTCCCGGGTGTACAGGCTTATGGGATTAAACAAAAGAAAACGGACCCGTAAGAGAATACCGGCAAGGGTAAAAATGCCTCTTGTCAGCCCGACCCTTCCCAATGAAACCTGGTCAATGGATTTCATGCAGGACAGACTGATGAACGGACGTAAGTTCCGCGTGTTAAACATTATTGATGATTTCAACCGGGAGGCTCTCAGAATAGAGCCATATTTCAGCATTACCTCCGACAGGGTAATTAAGATTCTGGAGAGGCTGACCTTAGAAAAAGGAAGCCCGGGAGCAATCAGGGTAGACAACGGCCCCGAGTTCATAGCGGGAATATTGGGCGAATGGTGCAGAGAGAGAAACATTGTCCTGCAGTTTATTCAGCCCGGCAGACCTATGCAAAACGGCTTCATAGAAAGATTTAACCGCTCATACAGGCAGGATGTCCTCGATGCAAATTTATTTTCAAATCTTGCCGAAGTAAAAATGTACAGCGATGAATTTGAGGAAGATTATAACGAACACCGTCCGCATGAATCTCTGGGGAATCTCAGTCCAATCAGGTATAAGCAGAAACAATTGAGTTTATGAGGTTTTTTAAGGCATACCGCACAAAGAATATCAGGAATAAAAAATGCGCTGACAAAGTCAACGCATTTAATATGGATATTCTCCGTGGCACCACCAATATCCCTGACGGGTTGCTCCCCAGCAGAGCCCGTTTCCGTTTGTTGATGGGCGGTGTGAAATTAAATTCGCATTTGTATATTTACAACCTGTCCTAAAAATGGGGTGGTTACATATAGGCAAAATATCACCGTAACCCACGGTGGTAATGGAAACCAAACTGAAATAGATAAACTCTGAAAAATCTTCATGTCCGCCGGTAATTTCATTTCCGGTTTGTATGGATGAACCAAACAACTGGTGGATGATTTCGAATAAAAATGCGCCAAGCAAGGCAATAAGCAGATACACATTTACGGCACCGATAACCCGGTAGAAGTTAAATTCCTTATCACGAAAAAGTAATCGCAGGTTGATGAAGATAAAAGCAATAATGTTCAAACTGGCAATGATGTTTTCAAGCAAAAGAAAATTGTAAGGTAGCTCGCTGTAACGAATAATCTTCAACACCACATAGGCGGCAAACAGAAAGGATGTGCTGAGTACCCATGCCGTGCGCAGGGCCGACCAAATTCCGGCAAAGAAAATGGCCGCAAACATAATATTGAGTAGGTCAACTCCGGCCCAATCCAGTTCAATCAGGGTGGGCATGATAAAAATGGTGAAAATGAGCATGCCTAACAAGGAAATAAAACTGATATCCTCAATCCAGTAATTTCTTAGTTTTTGAATGTACGCGCGCATGATATTGATTGATAATATTACTCTTTCATGATTTCAAGTTTGAAAAGCCCATTTCTTCCGGCTGCAAAACTTTGCTTTCCAGACTTGCTCGTTCGTACTACGTGCAAACCAGGCGGAGCCGTTATGGTTTGCCAGTTCAAACCCTTGTCAGTGCTGATTTCTGCACCTTGTGGACCAACAGCAATCATAATTTCATCATTCAGCTGGGCCACACATTCCCTATATCCGCCGGTGGCTTGTTTGGGCATTTCCCAATTTTTTCCTCCGTTCAATGTGTAGAAAATATGTTTAATGGCTTGATTTTCTTTTGTATAATCGCCGCCTACCACAATCCAGTGTTTATCCGATAACAGGTATATCCCGAAAATGCCTTCCGAATTTTTTCCTTGGATGATGGGTACTTCAATCGCTTTCCAGGTATTGCCGGCATTTATAGAGTAAAACAGTCTTGATTTAGAGCCACCGCTTGCAATCAGTACTTTTTTCTTGCCAAAGCAGCGGATGTTGGTGCCGCTGGCCGCAAAAGATGCTTCACCCGGTTCAAACGCCGGTAGGGAAGCCTCGGGAAGCGGATTCCAGGTTTTACCGGAATCGGTTGTTTTCATAACAAATAGCTTTCCGCGTATGGGATCTCCATACACTAAACCGGTTTCCGCATCCCAAAAATCAATACCATCTATAAATACGGCGGAATCTTGATTTTCATACACAATACTCCAGTTTTTCCCCGCATTTTCGGTGCGTAAGATATAGGCAGGCGAACCGGCATTGGCCACAATGGCCGTGCGCTTATCAAAGGCGAACAAACTCCTGAAATCCAACTTTTCGAAGCCTTCAATGCTTTTGAAATCCCAAGTTTTACCGCCATCGGCTGATTGGCCCAGCAAACCTTTGTTGCCAGCCACCCATACCGTTTCTTCATCCGGAATGGAAAGCGCCCGGAATGAAGAGACCTCCGGAACCGTCACGGGTATCCAGGAAACTTGCTGCGCATTGGTTTTTAGGATACATATCAACCCAAAACCAAGAAGTAAAAAACGAGGCTTGGGCATATGTTAAAAACCGATTTTGCGTTGCAGGTGTTTTTCACGCATAAACAGAAACAGGGGAAATGAAAAGGCAAAAGCCACCGTGAATGTCAGCAGCACATACAACCAGATGCGTTTCATTTTTAAACGCCGGCCTTCACTTACAATAAACAAGGTTGCCGCCGAGGCGCCTATCATCAAGTCGGCAGTAAAGGAACTCATCACCGGATATTCAAAAATAGGCTTCCACCAAGGGTTTTCGGTAGATGTCCAATCGGCCAGAAAATTGAAATATACCGGAATAACAAAGCCTAAAACGGCCAGAAAAAGATAGATAACCATCAGGGCTGTGACTTTCATAATTGATGTGGTTTAGTTTTTTTGAAGGCCATCATTCCGCCCAAAACGGCCACGATAACAATACCGGCAATGGCCATATAATAACCGGTTAAATGATTGTTTCCAAGACTATTTTGTTTAATTACTATGCCCGTCAGGGCCCATACGATCACCCATGCATATGCCGAGTCGCGCATGCGCAGCACAAACAGGGCCGAAATAAGTACGGCAATGCCAATCATAGTGCTCAGCCAAAAATCTTCGCTCAGTCCCAAACGCGTCCAACCCAAATCAACCAGAAATGCAGTAATATTGGCCACCGTGGCAATGGTAATCCAGGCCAGGTAAATGCTGAATGGCCAACGTAAGCTCAATTTTTCGGGAAAACTACGGGGAAATGGATCGGCATGGATACGCAGGTAAATAATAATTAAACTGCCCAGGATGAGCAACATAATCACAACCGAAAGCGAGATATAGAGGTAATGCCAGGCAAAAATCCAACCCGCATTGGCCATACAGGAAATAAAGAACCATGGGCCGATTGCGGCAATTTTTGAATGCGTTTGTTCATTGCTTTTAAACGCGGCCACCAGTCCGTGTATCACAAACCCGATCACCAGCAGGTAAATCAAGCCCCAGATAGAGAATGTAATTCCCGCAGGCGCAAACAGGTTCGGATAAAAATCGGAAACCTGCCCGGTATTGTAGTTGTTAATGGGTAGGGCATTGGCCAGCGAATTTGCGGTAAGCATCAGGGCTGCGCCAATCAAATTAAGTATGGCCCAAATTCGGGCTTTTTTGATGTTTTGCATGTATAAAGTTAATCATTTATGCGATGCCAAATTTAGTTTTTGGCAGGCATAACTGCAGCATCACCAAAATTTAGGGAAGAAGGCAGGTGTTTTGGCTGCATAGGCTTTAAACTCCGGATTACCTTTGTATTTTTCTTCCAGCATGGGAACGCCCGAAACCTTAGTCAGTAAAAACGTCATCAAGATTGGGGCAAGAAGCGCCAACCATCCGTTAGGGAAAGGAAAGGCGAAAAGAGCTATTCCCCACCATAAGACACATTCGCCAAAGTAATTGGGATGTCTCGTGTATTTCCATAAACCGCTTTGGATGATTTTCCCTTTGTTCTGGGGCAAGGACTTAAATTTTCGCATCTGATGGTCACCGATGGCTTCAAATAAAAAACCAATTATGAACAAAATAATACCCAAGATTTGAACGGCTATTTTCCAATCTGAAAACCAGACATTAGATCCAGCAAATATCACATAAACAGGCATCAGTACCCACCACATGATAAATCCCTGCAATACAAAAACTTGTAAAAAAGCACCCAGAATTGGATATTTCCCCCATTTTTTCCTGAAATTTTGATAACGGAAATCTTCAGGTTTCCCTTTATTTCGTTTCCCTATGTATATACTCAACCGGGTACCCCAAATAATAATCATGGCCGTAATCAGCAACTTGGGTGAAAAAATCCAAGGTTCTGCGGCCCAAAATTTTAAAACAACTCCCACAAAACCCAGTCCCCAGGCTATATCCACAATAGAGTTATTTTTGGTTCGCTGAGCCTCCAGAAAAAAAGAGAACATCACAAAACCAATTAAAACCGCCGCAGTGGGCATGAGATGGAAGAAAATTTCATTCATTCGCAGATAAATTCAATGTTTAACCGCGCATCTGGTATGCTTTTGGCTGCGTAAAGGCACGGATTCCTTGATAGGAAAGGGTAGAACCCAAACCGGAATTTCCGCGTCCGCTCCAAGGCACGTTCGGACTTACCCGGTCGCAACAGTTCCAGTATACGGTTCCTGAATTGATTTCTTTCGAAAGTCTATCAGCCCGTTCTACGTTTGAAGTGTAAACGGCGGCAGTTAAGCCATATTCGGTATCGTTCATGAGTTCAATGGCTTCCTGGTCATTACTCACTTTCATGATACCGATTACCGGACCGAAACTTTCTTCGCGCATTAGGCTCATGCTGTGGTTTACGTTAATGAGAACGGTATTTTCAAACCAGTTACCGGGTTTGTTTACGCGCTTTCCGCCGGTAAGTATTTGTGCTCCGCCGGCAACAGCTTCCGAAATTTGGGCATCCAATACATCCAGTTGGGCAGCACGGGCCAGTGCACCGCTGTATGTTGCTTCATCGGCCGGATTGCCCGATACATAGGTTTTTACTTCCTCGGCAAAATACGTAACGAAGGCATCGTAAATTTTTTCATGCACATAAATGCGCTCTACGGCACAGCAGCTTTGTCCGTTGTTGTAAAAGGCGCCGTCTGCAATTCCTTGTGCAGTGGCTTTTACGTCAGCAATGTCATCACAAACGTACACGGGATCTTTTCCTCCCAGTTCAAGCTGAACGGGAACAAGTTTATGGGCAACGGTTTCGGCAATGTATCGGCCGGTTTTGTATGAGCCAGTGAAAAAATATCCGTCTAAAGGAAGTTCAAGCAAGGCCTGTCCCGCTTGTCCCGTGCCGATTACGGCTTCAAATACATCTTGCGGAACGCCTGCTTTCCAGAGCAAATCACATATTTTCAGACCGGTAAGACTGGTAAATTCCGAAGGTTTATATAACACGGCATTTCCCGCCAGCAGTGCCGGAATGAATACGTTATAGCCCACATTATACGGATAGTTCCAGGCTGAAATATTTCCGATAACTCCCAGGGGTTCAAAACGGATTACTTCGCGCATGTTTCCTTCGTTGAACATTTCTTCTTCGGCCAGGTATTTTTCGGCATTGTTGGTGAAATACGTAATCCGCCCAAAAGCCCCGTTAATTTCATTGCGGCTCTGACGGATGGGTTTGCCCATTTCGGTGGTTAAGGTGAGCGCCAGGTCTTCCAGGTTTTCTTTTACCAGTTCAGCATACCGCTGTATTATTTCTATGCGTTGTGAAAGCGGAACGGCAAGCCATTTTTTCTGGCCTACTTTCAACTTTTCATATTTGGCCTGGATCTGTTCGCGGCTGTCTTCGGCTATTTCGGTGATTAGCTCGTTATTGGCTGGATTGATGATTTGCATGGGAACAATTTTATAATTTGATAATTTGAAAATTTGAAAATTTGAAAATTTGGAAATTTGATTTTTTTTGGATTTGATAATTGGGGTTATTGGCAGGCTTTTAGAAATGCTTGTCGGATATCGGCTTCGAGCGGATTGCCCGGATCGGTCTGGTGTAACCTTTCGGGATGCCATTGTACGGCCATTAGCCAGTGTTTCTGCTCGTAATCGGCATATTCAGCGGCTTCGGGAACTCTATCGGGCGAATAAGCCGTAATTTTTAATGCGGGCGCAATTTTACCGATAGACTGATGATGCGCGGAGTTTACGGTTCCGTTCAACTCGGCCACGATTTTGAACAGTAAAGTATTTTTGAGAAGCGTTACTTCGTGGATGCCGTCGGTAAGTCCGTGCCGGGTATGGTCTTCTTTACCCAGGGTTTCCAAATCTAAGGCCAGTGTACCGCCAAACGCCACATTAATAAGCTGTAAACCCCTGCAAATACCCAATACGGGTTTATTCAGGGCTTTGGCTTTTTTCAGCACATCCAGTTCAAATTCATCCCGTTTGATGTCAAAAACATCGGGTGCATTGGGATATTTTTCGTCCGTTTTTCCATAAAACTTCGGATGGATGTCCACGCCACCGCTCAACACAATGCCATTGCAGGTTTCAACCAGGTGGGCATTGTTTTCGGAATGCGAAAGCCGGATGATTTCGATATCCGTACGATCTGCCTTTATCCATTTGGGATAATTTTCGTAGCGGGATGCCGTATCGGTAATGCCTATCTTGATGGACATTTTATAATGCCTCTCTGTAAAGTTTCATAAAATCTTCGCGGCTGCAGGGTTTCGGATTATTGGGGTGCGCAAAATCGGCCAGGGCCAGATCAGAAAGCGCTTCCAAATGTTCTTCCTTTACGCCAATATCACTTAATTTTCTTGGAATGCCCACTTTGTCGTTCAGTTCAAATAAAAATTCAGGCAGTTCTTTCCCCGATTTGGCGCCCAATACACGGGCCATATTTTCGAATTTTTCTTCGCAGCCTTCGTAGTTGAATTTCATTCCGTAGGGCAAGTTTACGGCATTTCCCAGTCCGTGGTGGGTATCTAACAGGGTAGAGAGCGGGTGTGAGAGCGAGTGCACAACGCCCAGTCCTTTTTGAAAAGCAATGGCCCCCATCATCGAACCCAACAGCATGTATGCTCTTGACGTGATATCCGGGTTTTTGGTGGCTTTTTCAATATTGGCGGCAATCATGGCCATGCCTTCCAATGCAATCCCGTCGCAAATCGGATGCCAGTTTTTGGCAATGTAGGCTTCCATGTTGTGCGTGAGGGCATCCATGCCTGTGGCGGCCGTAACGAATGGGGGTAAATCCATGGTTAAAACCGGGTCGGCAAATACAATTTTGGCCAGCAATTTTGGCGAGAACAGAATCCGTTTTTTATGTGATTCGTCTTCCGAAATAATTGCACTGCGGCCTACTTCGCTTCCTGTTCCGGAAGTGGTGGGTACGGTAACAAAATGAGGTACATCATTGGTAACGTGCACGTCTCCGCCAATCAGGTCATCATAATCAAATAAATCCCTGCGGTGGTTTATGCGTAAAACAATGGCGCGGGCCACGTCTAAAGCCGCACCGCCTCCGATGCCCACAATACAGTCGCACTGATTTTGGTCGTATGCATCACCGCCGGCCAACACGTCTGATTTTACCGGATTCTTGTGCATATCCGAGAATACGCTTACCGTATGTCCGCCGGCCTGTAAATCACTTACAATTTTTTTAAAGAAACCCAGCTCACGGATAACCGGATCGGTAACCAGTAAGGGTTTACTGAGCCCGTTATTTTTAAGATATTCGCTTAGTTCATTGATTACTCCGGCTCCGAAACGGATTCGGGTAGGGAAGTTGAATGTGTAGGTCTGTGTGGGATCAAATTGATTTATCATGGTATGCTTATCTCTTTTGCGCAAATTTGGCGAAAAGCACATCAATTTGAAAGGGGGAAGTCCGTATTTTTTTCAAAAAAATGAAATTGATTAAACGGTTGATTTATTGGCATTTAATTAGTGATTAAGTAGGATTGTACCTTATCGGCATCCAAAATGGTAACGTAAACCGATTGAGCCCGACAAATTGTAGGGCATAATTCGGACTTCGCTGCTTTTCCAGATATTGAGAAAGCGGTATCTGAAATTTCCGGCAGCCACAATTTCAAGGTTTCGGATGCGGTAAGCCAGTTGAGGTTCAACTCCGAGTGAAATATTGAAGCGGTTCGGGGTTTTCAGGATAATATCACGTTCCTCGCCGTTTTCGTTGATGAATCTGGCATTTTGGGCCAGCAGAATATGAAATGCGGGTCCGGCCTGAATTCCGAAGGAAAACTTTTTAATGGGTAGATGGAAGCCCAACATTACGGGGGCATGCAAGTAATGACTGCTGAATTTTACGGAACCGTTTTCGCTGGGTGGCATGGCTGAGCTAAATTCAAAATCATCGGGAGCTACAACATTCAAGATACCAAAAGGCAGGCTGCCCGGTTCTGTGAGCAAATCATTGGTTAGGCCGATTGCACTGTAATTTGCCTTGTACGGATTTACGGAATAGAGGTTTTCATAGCCTATACCGGCTGAAAAACTGAGGTATTTTTTATACCTGAAACCGGCATATACCGTGGCAAATGAATGAATCCCAAACCTTCGGGATGAGTATCCGGAACTATCGGGGTTTAATCCGGCGTTTGAAAGGTTATTTTCGGTGATTTTTCTATGGTATCCCAATGCGCCGGAGCCGCCTTCCATTCCAATAAAAGGAATAAGTTGACAATCTTTTTGAACCTCGAATGAAGTGCTTGCTGATGTCAGGTTGCCCATCAGATTGGTTTGCTGCAGGTTCAGGGCAAATGGATTTGGAATGGTTACGAAGGTTTCGTTTTGGCGGTTTATCATTTGGTTTTCCGCACTGTTTACCTCACCGGTTTGTTTGTTTTCAGCAGTTACTGCGAAGCTTGAAGCATAAACATCTGCCGAAGTTTTGATATTGTTTACCGTTGTTTGTTTCCGCTTGCCCGGATTTTGGATGAATTTCGGAGCTTGTGTATTTTGTTTTTCGGATTGGTGTGATATGCTTTTTACTGATTCTGTTTGCTGACTTTGTAATTGTTTGTTCGGTTTTTCTGAATTTAACCTGGCGGCTTGGATTGTGTTTTTTAATTTTGGGTACGGGGCAATTTCAGCATGCCGGTTTAGGGCCATGTGATTTTCGGCCGAATGGAAATAATTCAATGCCAGCAGCATACCGGCCATTCCTGTTCCGGCAAAAAACAACCAGAAGAAAATGCGGCGTTTTTTCTTTTTGGCATCCAAGGCTTTTTCAATGCCTTCCCAAACAGGGGCAGGGGGCATTTCCCGGTAACCGGAAAGCTGTTCCCTCATAAAATCGTCGTTATAGTGCTCTTGTTCATTCATAATGAACCTGTATTAGGTTTTGCCACGGCATGTAACCGTGTAATTTTTTCTTGCAGTAATTGTCTGGCTCTGGCCAATTGTGATTTTGATGTTCCCACGCTGATGCCCAGTTGAACAGCAATTTCTTCGTGGCTGTATGATTCCATCACAAAAAGATTGAAAACCGTTCGGTAGCCGGGCGATAGGGTTTGTATCAGTTCAATGATTTCAGCGGCCGAGATACTCGAAATTACACCCTCGTCTGCGCTGCCCGTATGTATTTTGGAAAGCTCGGTGTGTTCAATGAGTATATGTTTTTTTCGTAAATTTTCAAGACATATACTTACACAAACCCTACGGCACCAGCCTTCAAATGAGCCTTCTGCCCGAAATTCGCCCAGTTTGCCAAAAATTTTGATCCAGGTTTCCTGCATCCAGTCTTCGGCTTCCTTTCTGTTTGAAGCATATCGCAAACAAACTGGAAACAGCTTGGGACTGAGGATACGGTAGAGTTTCTCCTGATACTCCCGTTTCCCCTTTTTGCAGGCTTCTATTATGTCCGGCGTTACGTTCAATTTATACCCTTTGAAAATTAAAGTTAATCCAAACGATTTTGGTATAAAACTTACATACAGACTTTTTCTTCATTTATTTTCAGGTTATTTTATTTATACCGTCGGTATTACTTCTGAAAAGTAAAACTCAGTCCCACTTCGGCCCGGTGATACGTCATTTTTCTGGTTTGTATGCTTCCGGTTTGACCATAAATTAGGTAATCGTAGGTGTAGGAAGCCTGCTGTAACCGATATCCAAAGTTAAGGCGAAGTACGGTACTTTTATCCAAACGGGCACCAAATCCGATGCCGGCCAGGGTACTTAAGCCGCCTTCTACCTTTTTGGGGCGGTAGCTTTGGTTTTTGCTTGAAATATTTACGGCCGCATCATAACCAACCTGTACATAATAAATAGGGGTGAAGCGCTTTTTAAGCATATTCCCCGAAATTTCGGCATAAACCGGAATCAAGAGTGCACTGGATTCGAAATTTTCAAGTCCGGTTCCCAAGCCTACATTCAGGGCATCAAAAAAACGGTAACCGCTGGTATTTCTTACCGAGTAGGCGGCTCTGGCTTCTTGTTGAACCGGATAATAGATAAAATCGTAATTGTAGTAATTGCTGTTTGTTCTTACAACCGGCATAGCGCTGAAAGTACTGGTATTGTAAAAGCCAAGCATACTTTTTTTAGCAGGAATGATGTCTTGTGCTTTAAGTAGCAGGCCGGAACTTAGGGCAAAAATCAGGAGAACTGTCTTTTTCATGGCTTATGTTTTGAGGGTAGATGCCAAAACTGGCGAAAAGGTTGCACCGGAAAATAAAAAATTTGGGCATGCAACCATTTTGGTTTCTTGTGCATCAAAGTAGTAAATCAAAATCCATGAACATGAAAAAAGTGTTTTCAATAGGTTTAACCATTCTCGCCCTTGCGGGAGGTTTACAATCGTGTAAAGACAACTGTACGCTTGAAACAGTTTACGATGCAAACGTTCCCGTATACCTGAGTTTTGAAGAACTTCGGCAACCTGCCACTGTTGTGGCCTCCTCTCCATTAAAGAAACCGGCCAAATTTTGGCGGAAAGATGATTACCTGTTTGTGAGTGATTTAAATACGGGTATTCATATATATAATGTGGCCAACAGCAATGCCCCTATCGAGATGGCCTTTGTTACCGTGCCAGGAGTGGTTGATATTGCCGTGAAGGAGAATTATTTATATGCCGACAGTTATACCGATTTGCTGGTATTGGATATTTCAAACCCCGCCTCACCGGTTGAAATTAAACGGGTGTTGGATGTATTTCCGTACAATCCGTTTAAAGTGCAGGCAAACGAAGGTTTCCCGGTGGTGGCTCCCGATGAAAGTAAGGGTGTGGTGATTGACTGGAAAATTGAAAAAGTAACAGATGAAGCGGCCTGTAATGGAGGTGCTTCTATTTTTTATACCTGCCCAAATTGTGAAGTCATGAACATGGGAGGCGGATTTTTGGGGAATAGTGCCGGTCCGCAAACCTTTTCGGGTGGTGGATCCATGGCGGCATTTGCTTTAATGGGTAACTATCTGTATACGGTTGATGCCAGTACTTTACATGCATATTCCATTTTCGATCCCTTAAATCCGCAAAAAACATCCGAGCAAACGGTGGGTTGGAACATTGAAACCATCATTGCTTATGAGCGTTTTTTGTTTTTGGGCAGTCAGACCGGACTCTTTATTTATGGCGTGAACAACCCGGCCAGTCCGAATTTTATCAGTGCATTTTCACACGCCACCGCCTGCGACCCGGTTATCGTACAGGATGATATCGCTTATGTTACCCTGCGTTCGGGTACCAACTGCCAAGGCAATTTAAACCAGTTGGACGTATTGAATGTGGAGAATGTAAACAATCCCGTTTTAATCCGCACTTATCCCATGAGCGGCCCCTACGGTTTAGGTATTGATGGAAATGTGTTGGCCGTTTGCGAAGCGGAGTTCGGCGTAAAAGTATTTAACGCC
>Ga0075154_10002314_pt1 | contig 12531 bp, 8 predicted proteins | sample JI71714BDNA_FD_70965 | JGI IMG/M metagenome (GOLD analysis project Ga0075154, IMG submission 70965) | Wastewater effluent complex algal communities from Wisconsin, to seasonally profile nutrient transformation and Carbon sequestration -... | ecosystem: Engineered > WWTP > Effluent > Algae... | reverse complement strand
GACCTCACCACCAATGATAAAAGCCGTCAGGTATCGTCCGGTGGCCCCATTACCCAGGACAATACCAGTGTGGAATACTATTGCACCATTTTTGCGGCAGCAGAAAGCCCCCGCGTGCGCGACCTGATTTGGACCGGCAGCGACGACGGGCTGGTGCACGTTTCGCGCGACGGCGGAAAAAACTGGGCCAAAGTAACACCGCCCACCATGCCGAAATGGACAATGGTCAACTGTATCGAACCCGATCCGCATACCGACGGCGGCTGTTACATTGCCGCAACGTCGTATAAATTGGGCGATTACAAACCTTATCTTTTTTACACCGCCGATTACGGTGCCACCTGGAAGCAAATTACCAATGGCATTGCCGAAGAGGATTTTACCCGCACCATCCGCGCCGACCAAAAAGTAAAAGGGTTGTTGTATGCCGGAACCGAACAGGGTATTTATTACAGCACGGATAACGGGGCAAATTGGAAATCGCTGCAATTGAACCTGCCCATTGTACCCGTGACGGATTTGACCATTAAAGAAAATAAATTGATCGCGGCCACGCAGGGACGTTCGTTGTGGATGATAGACGATTTACTACCGTTGCAAGAATTGGCTACTAAGGCCAATGCAGCATCGGCGGGAAATATGCGCTTGTTTACCCCCGCCACCACGTACCGCATGGGTGGTTACGGTAGCGGAAAAAGTAAAGTAGCGGGTGAAAATCATCCCAATGGTGTAATGGTGCATTTTTGGCTAAAAGACCTGCCCAACGAAAAAGATACCGTTGCGTTGGCTTTTTACGATGCGAATAATAAACTCATTCGCCGCTACACAAACCTCACCAACGATGCCAAATTGGACCTGAAAAAAGGCGGAAATCGCTTTGTTTGGGATATGACTTACCCGCCCGCCGAAAAATTTGACGGTATGGTATTGTGGAGTTATGACCTGGAAGGCCCCAAAATTACCCCCGGAGCCTATACCGTGCGTTTGGAAAGTAAAACCGAAAAGTACAGTGCTGCTTTTGAGGTGGTGCCCGATAAACGTTCGGCGGCAAAACCCGATGATTTTAAAGCGCAACTGGAATTTGTACAATCGGTGGGCGACAAAATAACGCAGGCCCACCGCGCTCTTAAAGACATTCGTGATGTGCGGGCGCAGTTAAATATCATCAAGGAAAAAACGGAAAAAAAGCCGGAAAATAAGACCTTACTGGATTTAATTGCCAAAACCGACTCGATCATGACCGGGGTGGAAAAAGCCATTTACCAAACCCAAAATCGCTCCTCACAAGATCCGTTAAATTTCCCCGTACGGCTCAACGATAAATTGGCCAACTTGATGGGATTAAACGTTCAGGGCGATTTCCCGCCAACCCGCCAATCGCAGGAAGTACGCGAATATTTGTTCCGCCTCACCGACGAGCAATTGGCCAAATGGGAGGCCGTTAAGAAAGATAATTTGCCCGAAATTAACCGCCTGTTCCGCAGTTTAGCCATTGATTTGGTAAAACCCAAGTATTAACCCGGTAAAAACCGTGGCTAAGGGCGAAAAGCGAGGGGCTGTTTTATCGGAAAAGATAAAACAGCCCCTTCTTTTTTAAATGAATTAGCCCAATAGCCACCAGATTTGCATGTCCAATGTATTTTGTCTAATGTCTGTTGTCTTCTGTCTTGCTCAACGCGACAACACAAATTCTTTAAAAGTATCGAGTTCTTTTAATTCGTGTTCTACAAAGCGATCGAACAGCCGTTCGCCTACCTGTTCTTTGATGGCGGATATACCAACGTCAATCAGGCGAAAGCCGCTTGGCGTCAAAAATATATTATCAAAACGCTCTCCGGGCATATCCGAAGGGCGTCTTAGGTCACGGTGTACAAAACCGGATTTGTGCAAGGCGCGCAGGTCATCTTCAAATACATCCAACCAAAGCAGCCTTTTTTCGTACTCATATGCCCTGAAATCCATGGGATACAGCCGCTCCATCACCAAAACCGGTGTTTCATCAGCCATTTCGTCCAGGCGAATAAACCGGACAACTAACCCATTGATGTGGTTTGCAAATTGCATTTTGCTGGCTTCCGAACCAATATCCGAACGCGTATCGCCGGTAAAAATTTTAGCGGCTTCCGTTTCTGATAAGGCAATAACGGTGTTGTTTGCACCAGAAGATAGCGTCTTTGGGTAACGTTTTTTCATAAGAGGCAAATTTAGGGTAATTCTGGGATATAAAAATTCCGGAAATCAGGCCGGATGCAATATTCGGCGACATTGTTTTGGCCCGTTTTACCAAACCTCTTAAAAAAATTGGAAAAAAAAGTCGCCAAAAAGAAAAAGGAGGCTACCTTTGCATCATCGTAACAGTACAATGATACAAAACTATCCCATGCATACATCCGCAACCCGCCTTCCGTATTGTGAAGCATTAGAATTATACGCCGCATTGCGCCACCAGGGCGCATCCTGTTTGTTTGAAAGTGCCTCGGCAGTGGACAAAAGCAGCCGTATGTCGCTCATTGGCATTGATCCCACGCTTGAACTCACTGGCAAGGAAGACCGGCTTCAGGTAAAATTGCTGCAAGAACGGGGCGCGCCGTTTTTTGAATTTATCCGGCGCGAATTTGCCGATTTCCTCGAAATGGAAACCGCGCAGGGCTTTGATTTGGTTATTCCCAAAACACCTTTTTACGGCCCGGAAGAAGAACGGCTCAACCGCCAAAATATCGCCCAACCCCTGCGCCGGATGCTTGCGCATTTTGCGCACCCCGAAAAGAATTTTATGGGTTTGTACGGGGCACTTGGTTACCGTTTTGTGTATCTTTTTGAAGACATTGAACACCATAAACCCTGCCCGGAGCCGGATTTTCACTTGTTTTTGTTCGACAATGTCTTGTTGTTCAATCACCTCACCAAAGATTTTACGTTGTACGTGACCCGCACCACGGCGGAAGAAACAGCCCTGGCCGAAAAAACGGTAAAAGCCCAAGTAGAAGCCGGAATGGCCGTAGGCGACCGGGCGTTGCAATTGCCAGCCCCAACGTTTGCCAACACCATTTCGCAACCCGACGATGCTACGTTTATGCAGCAGGTAGATACCGGAATTCGGTTGTGCAATGAAGGGGAACTGCTCGAAATTGTTTTGTGCCGCAAACAAACCATGCGGGTCGAAGGTGATATGTTGCCCCTGTACGCCCGATACCGCAAAATTAACCCCAGTCCGTATCTGTTTTATTTTGATTTTGGCAATGAAGTTTTGCTGGGTGCAAGTCCGGAACTCATGCTCCGCTACGAAGATGGCCGCGCTACATTGCGCCCCATTAGCGGTAGTATCCGCCGCTCGGATAATCCCATTGAAGACCACCGCCTGATGATGGAGTTGCTGAATTCACCCAAGGAAAATTCGGAATTAGATATGTTGATTGACCTGGGTCGCAACGATTTGGCGCGGATATGTAAACCTGGCATCGAGATTGACCATTACCGCATTATTGAAAAATACAGTCACGTGACGCACACGGTTTCGCAGGTGGGCGGCATTTTGGAGGATCGTTACACGGGTTTTGACGCTTTGATTGCGAGTCTCAACGCCGGTACACTCACCGGAGCACCCAAAATTGCGGCCATGCACTACATTGAAAAAATTGAAAAACACACCCGGGGTTATTACGGCGGTTGTATTGGTTGGTTGTTGTTTAATGGCGACGTGAACACCGCAATTACCATTCGCACGGCGCATATTCGCGACGGGTTATTGTCTTTTTGCGCGGGCGCCACCTTGTTGTACGAATCAGACCCGGAAAGTGAATTAAAAGAAACAAAAATTAAAGCCGGTGCCTTTTTATCGGCGGTAGATTCGTTGATGTAATTAAAAATATTTGGTCCAATAAAAAAGCCCGTTTACTGCTAACTGCGGTAAACGGGCTTGTATTTCACACTTGTTTTAATCTAACGTTTAAAAACACCAGCCATTAGCCGAACGCAAAACATCGGCTACCACGCGGCGTTTTTCTTTTACGTTTACCGCCGGGTATTTGGTGTAGCGTTTTACGCCCATAAGGAAGGTTTTTAAAAGGTCACCTTCCGCAAAAGACGCAATGGCATCGGTCGCATTTTTGGTCATGCGTGCGGTTGCGTCGTGGAAAAACACCTGCAACATAGCGTTATAGATCTCCATTGGTTGCGCCTTATCGGGGCGTTGGCTGATTTTTTGAATCCGCAGCAACATGGATTCGGCGGCGAAAAGATCAATCATCATGTCCGCGCAGTTCATCAAAATTTCCTGCTCGTCTTTGAGGTTGAGTTTACCGTCCATTTGCATTTTTGCCGCGCCACCCGCCGTCATCAGGATGATTTTTTTGAAATCGCCGATGGCTTTGGTTTCTTCGGCGTATTCCCCTTCGAGGCGTTCCATGGAAGGCATAGAAGCCAACTCCTTTTGCACTGCCCAGGCGGGGCTTACGATATCTAATTGACCTTTCAGGGCGCGCTTGAACAACTGATCCACCATCAAAAGACGGTTAATTTCGTTTGTTCCTTCGTAAATACGATTGATACGGCTGTCGCGGTAGGCGCGGGCGGCGGAATACTCTTCGCTGAAGCCAATACCTCCGTGCACCTGCACGTTTTCGTCCACGCAATAATCTACCACTTCTGAACCCAGAATTTTGATGATAGAACATTCAATGGCATACTCTTCGGCGGATTCCAGCGTGGCTTGTCCGAAAGATTTACCGGCGGCAGACCCGGCTTCTTTCTTTTCATGTAACAGTTGGGAAATTCGATATGAGACGCTTTCTGCGGCAAAGGTACGGATGGCCATTTCGGCCAATTTAAACTGAATAGCACCAAAAGACCCAATTGGTTGACCAAACTGGTGGCGCTCGTTGGCATATTGAACGGCTGAGGTAGTAATAGTACGGCCAGCCCCGGCGCACATTGCCCCGAGTTTGTAACGACCGATATTTAACGCGTTGAACGCAATGAGGTGGCCTTTTCCAATTTCACCCAGAACATTCTCGGCGGGTACTTTCATATTTTCGAAAAACACCTGACGGGTAGATGACCCTTTAATCCCCATTTTATCTTCTTCGGCGCCCAAGGTCAGCCCCGGTGCGTCGCGGTCAACGATAAATCCGGTGAATTTATCGCCGTTAATTTGCGCGAATACGATAAATACATCGGCAAAGCCAGCGTTGGAAATCCACATTTTTTGGCCGTTGATGATGTAGTGGGTACCATCGGCGCTCAGGTCGGCGCGCGATTTGGCATTCAGGGCATCGGAGCCACTGCCTGGTTCGGTGAGGCAATAAGCGGCCTTGAGTTCGCCCGAAATCAGGCGGGGCAGGTATTTTTGTTTTTGTTCTTCGGTGCCAAAATACAAGATGGGCAACATCCCGATTCCGGTATGAGCCGCGAAAGACACCAGAAATGAACCTGCCGGGCCCATAACATCGGAGATAACGGTATTGGTGTTGGTATCCAACTCCGTTCCACCGTATTCGGCGGGCATGTGGGCACCGAGCAGACCCAATTCACCGGCGCGTACCAAAAGAGACGGGGTGAGTCCGGGTTCAAGTTTTTCAATTCTGTGGGCAACCGGTTTTACCTCCTGCTCCAGGAAATCAACGGTCATTTGGCGGACCATCAATTGTTCTTCGGTTAATTCTTCGGGGATAAAAATATCTTCCGGTTGGCTGTCGCGAATGAGGAATTCACCGCCTTTTAATATATCTGTTGCTTCGAGTGTTGCTGACATGGTTTGAAATGAATTTTATTTTAGCGAATTTTCGCTGCAAAGATATAGGCGATGAATGAACTATGCAAGAGGTACGGAAAATTATTTTGAGATTAAGACCAAAAGTTGTGTAATAAAAGTGTCAAAAACGCTTTTAAGCGTTATAAAAAGGGGGAAATAAAACGCGACTAACTTGGTATAGAGTACCATGTTAGTCGCGCTAAAAGGATGTATAAGCAGTAGTTATTGCTTAGTTAGCCCAGGCTCTGTCTCCTTTTTTGTACGGGAAATTTCCGTCATAACGTCCCGGAACGGGTTCGTAGCGCAGAACTTGGGTGCAGCCCACTTCAGAAGTAAAAAAGCCCGTCATGGTGAGGCTTTTCATGGTATTCCACCAAGGTTTGCCGCTTTTATCGGCGTGGTGTTCTTTTTCAAAGTGTTGCAATATTTCTACCTGCTGAGCGGCAGTGCAAGCAGAAAAACCTTTTCCACCAAAGTTTTTCTTGGCGTAAGCATCCACATCGGCGAGGCCCTTCATGAAGGTATCGCGTTGGGCAGGTTCGAAGCAATCGCCCACAATTTTTTGAATAAATTTAGGCGCATCCACGCCTTTCGCTCCGGGTGTAGTGGTTGCCGGAATAATTGTTTCGGCAATATCGGCAATCAGTTGTTCATCTGCCGGAAGGAACGAAAAGTTAGGATTTTCAACCGTAAGGTTACCCCATGCTTTTAGCACATCGGGTAGAGCGAGTGAACCACCAATCATGATGGCCACTTTTTTAATAGCGTCGCGGCGAGAAACAGATAGCATATCTTGTATTTTAGATGTTTGAACGTTTATTTATGCTTCTTAAGGAAAGGCAAATATGGTGCAGTCCTTTTTAATTGTGTTGCTTTTTTAGAAAAATTTTAAGTTTAGAAAATTAAAACCCGAAATCTCTCCATTAATCGGTAAATCGTTTTAAAATTGCCCCCTGAATTTGCTATAACGTATTATTATGAAAAAACGCACTTATGATGCTATCGTGATTGGCTCCGGTGTTTCTGGTGGCTGGGCTGCCAAGGAATTAACCGAAAAGGGTTTAAAAGTGGTTATGCTTGAACGCGGTAAACCGCTGGAGCATATCACTGGCTACGAAACAGCCACTAAATCCCCGTGGGAATTTGAACACCGCGGCCGTATCACTGCGCAAGAACGCGCTGAGCACCCCTATTTACAACGCGATTACCCCTACAACGAAGAGAATAAACACTATTGGTTTAAGGATATTGACGCTCCTTACGCTGAGAACAAACGTTTTGACTGGTTCCGTCCCGATATTGTGGGGGGAAAAAGTATCATGTGGGGCCGCCAGTCGTACCGGTTGAGTCCCAATGATTTTGAAGCCAACCTGAAAGATGGCTTTGGCACCGATTGGCCCATCCGTTACGATGAAATTAAACCGTGGTACGATTACGCAGAAGCACACGCCGGTATTTCGGGTGAAAACCTGGGCATCCCGGAATTTCCCGATGGTAACTTATTGCCACCAATGGAACTAAATGTTGTAGAGAAACACCTGAAACGAGGTATTGAATCCAATTTCAAAGGTCGTCATCTAACCATCGGTCGCGTAGCAAACCTGACGCAGCCACACAAAGGCCGCACCAACTGCCAGTACCGAAATCTCTGCTCTCGGGGTTGCCCATACAGCGGTTATTTTAGCACCCAATCATCAACGTTGCCGGCCGCAAAAGCAACCGGGCGCCTCACGGTGCGTACCCACTCGATTGTAAACTCCATTATTTATGATCAGAAAAAAGGTAAAGCCAAAGGGGTTTTGGTAATCGATGCATTAACGGGTGAACAACACGAATATAAAGCAAAAATTATTTTTGTTTGCGCTTCGGCCATTGGATCAACCTGGATTCTGTTGAACTCAATTTCAGCGCAATTCCCCAATGGTTTGGGCAACTCCAGCGGCGTTTTGGGGCATTATCTCATGGATCACCACTTCCGCACCGGCGCAAGTGGCATCTGGGAAGGTGATCAGGATAAGTATATTTTTGGTCGTCGCCCCAATGGTATTTACATCCCTCGCTATCGAAATGTTGGTACCGATAAACGCGATTATGTACGGGGATTTGGCTACCAGGGTGGCGCCAGTCGCCAAGGTTGGCAGCGGTTAGTTGCAGAAATGGGCTTTGGGGCCAATTTGAAAGATGCAGCCAGCGAACCAGGTCCATGGAGCATGGGTATGACGGGTTTTGGCGAATGTTTGCCTTATTTCGACAACTACGTTAAACTCAACAAAGACGTAAAGGACAAATGGGGACAACCCACTTTGCTCTTCAACGCAGAGTTTAAAGAGAACGAAATGAAAATGCGCAAAGACATGGCCAACGACGCGGCAGAAATGCTCGAAGCCGCCGGATTTAAAAATGTAAGAACGTACGACAATGGTTCTTATCCAGGCATGGCTATCCACGAAATGGGTACTGCTCGGATGGGCCACAGCGTAAAAGATTCTATTTTGAACAAATGGAATCAGGTGCACGAGTGCAAAAACGTGTTTGTTACCGACGGTGCGTGCATGACATCAGCGTCAAACGTTAACCCGTCGTTGACTTATATGGCACTTACTGCCCGCGCTGCCGATTACGCCGTCAGTGAATTGAAAAAGCAAAACCTGTAAAAGAATTGACATCGTAAGTACGGCGTAAAAGGCAATAAATCTTTTGTATGCATAACAAAACGCTCATAGATCAAGCCCGTGCGCACATTTTGAATGGGGATACCCAACGTGCGCTCGAAACGCTGTTACCTTTAAACGATCATACAGTACAAGTACTTACTGCCGCATTTATGGCAATTAAAGAAGAGATAGTAAAAAACACCCTCTCTTTTGACGAAGCCCAACGCGAATACAGTAAAGTAAACGATAAACTTTTACAGCGTATTAATGATATAGAAAAGGGAGTCCCGACTGGCCCTGCCAATAGTAGTCGCCAATGGTTAATTCCAGTGGCTCTGTTGGCTGGTCTGTTGGGACTCGCTGTTTTTGCGTGGCAGCGTTACCACAAAACAGACGAATTTTGCCCCGTTTTTGGGGAAAAACAAGGACTAAAAATTATTGTTTTTCATCTTCAAAAAACGGAAGGGGTACCCAGTCCGGCGACGCCGCCAAGTACAGCATTGTTGGACCAAATTGGTGAATTAACCCAAAAACGCGATATTTCGGTACAAATACGGTTGTATCAGGCCCCGGTAGATAAAATATACAGTTCCGACGAACGGGAGTCGCTGGCGGCCAATTGCGGGGCAGACATGGTTATCCACGGCAGTTTCAATACCATTACCCAAGACTCAATGTCGGTAAAGTTGGAATATCGCTTTTTTGAGAATGGAGGAGCGCACAATGTTCTCCGCGAATCAATCCCATTAAAAGGTTCTATGCGGACGCTTCGCAGTTTGGAAGATGTGGTATATTCTATTTGTTCTCAAATTGCGGCTTATTCCGGCCAAAAAGAAACGGCCCGTTTATGGCTGTCAAAAGTTAAACAAGAAGATGCCGCAACGGAGGAACCACTCCGCAAGGCTTTAGAACACTAAAATGCTCAAATACATACAGTACCTGTTTACGAGGGGATTTATTGAATTGTTCCGGTTTGTACCATTCAGCGCTTTGTACATCTTATCGGATGGTATCGCTTTTTTATTACACCGTGTGATTGGTTATCGCCGAAAGGTGGTAATGGATAACTTAAAACGTTGTTTCCCTGACCATACACCGCAAGAGTTAGAGCGTATTGCCCGCGCTTCGTACCGAAATCTGTCGGACATCATTGTAGAATCGCTCAAAGGGACAACCCTTTCGTTGGATGAAATAAAGCGGCGCTACACATACGATAATTACGAGTTAGTCAATCAGCACCTCAATGCAGGGCGTTCAGTCGTGCTGGCAGGAGGACATTATAATAACTGGGAATGGGGCGTAATTACAATTGCCGGCGGGATGCACGGTAAAACCATCGGGGTGTATAAACCTTTGAGCAATGCTTACACCGACCGCTGGTTTTTTAACAATCGTTCCCGCGACGGGCACATGATTTTGAAGAGCATGAAAGATACTTTTGCTTCGGTGGAGGAGTTTCGGGGCCAACCCACAGTGTTTATTCTAATATCTGATCAAATTCCATCAAACCGAAAAACCGCCATTACTGCCACGTTTTTTGGTCAAATCACTGCTTGTTTGCCCGGAACGGAACAAATAGCCGTCAATAATAATTACCCGGTTCTGATGTATTCCATTCAACGGATAAAACGGGGGTATTATCATCTGACTTTTTCGGAAGTATGCATCGAACCTGCGCTTACCCAGCCAGGCGAAGTGACACAGTTATTTATGAGGAAAATGGAGCAGGATATTCGTCAACAGCCCGAAAACTGGCTTTGGAGCCATAAACGTTGGAAATGGCAGCCATCTGCCTCGTGAAATAAAATGTTGTATTTTTTCTTTTTAAAGACGCAAAATGTTTTAAATTTGCGCCATAATTAAAAATACAATATCATGGAGAACCTACCACAAAGTTTACCGACCTACATCCCGTTTTTTTCGGATTACGGTTTTAAAGTTACCTTTGGCAACGAAAAGAAAACACTTTTTTTAAGAAAGGCACTACAAGCCCTCATCAATAGTACCATCCCAATTGAAGAGGTGTGGTTTGAAAAAAATACAATTGAAGGGGCCACCGAAGAGAGCCGGGGCGGGGTGCTAGACCTGAGTTGTCGCGACGAAAAAGGAAATGTATTCATTGTAGAGATGCAATGGGGCTATATGCGTCATATTATACAGCGGTTGAAGTTCTACGAGGCTGCGCGAATGAATATTCACATTCGCAAAGGAAACCTTACATTTAGTGGCTTACCTAAAATATACTGTATTGCGATATTGGGATATAGCCTGTTTCCTGATCCGAATTACCATCGTATTGGCCAAATGAGAGATGAAAACGGTGTAATTATGGATGAGTGCACTACTTTTCCGGTAGTAGAACTAGAAAAATTCAACAAAAAACCCGAAGATTGCATTACAGATTTGGATAAACTGGTTTACACTATGAAAGAAGCGCATTTATTAGAAAAATCAGGCGAGCAAAAACCGGATTTTATGGAAGAACCTTGGCTTAAATCAGCCCTCGAGGAATTGGATACGCGTGGGCTAGATCCTGAACGTCATGCACAACTCAGTATCGCGCTCGCCCGTGAGATGAGTGAACGTTGGCGTTTGCAAAATTTAGAGAATGAACTCACGAAACGTGGTATGGAAATCGGTAAAGAAATGGGGGGTACTGAACGCGAAAAAGAAATCATACGTAATTACATAAAATCCAAGCCCAATGCTACCAATGAAGAAATTATAACACTCTTGGGTGTATCTTTAGCAATAGTGCTTGAGGTTCGGGCAGAACAGGCTGATGCAGATCAATAATTTTATCAAAGAAGCGCATTTATTAGAAAAATCAGGGGAAATACCCCCAATTAACATAATGCTTATCTAATGTTCACAAACCGTTTAGGGTTTTAACATATTTTAAAAACACCCTAACATTTTTTAGTGGCGGCGTATCTGGTATAAACAGCAATATTGCGGTATAAATCATTGAAGGGGAAAGAACTTCCTTTTTATAAAACGAAATACGCCATGCTACGCTTTAATCTTTTTTTCGCTGCTATTATTGTTACTCTTTTTACCGTAACCAGTTGCCGTACTGCCCAAAAATACGTTGAGAACGGCGACTACGACGGGGCCATTGATTTTTGTGTTGATAAGTTGTCGGGGCGTAAAAAGAAATCCGATGATTTGGTAAAGGGCCTCGAAATTGCCTTTCAAAAAGCCACCGAACGGGATATGCGCGCTGCCGATGCTTTAATGGCCGAAAATCAACCCGCGAACTGGGAGCGTATTCACAAAATCCACCTCCGTATTCAGGATCGCCAAAACCTTGTGTATCCTTTAATTCCTTTAAAAAGTGAAAAAGGCTACGACGCTAAATTCCTCTTTGTTAATATCGAAAAATTGGAATTGGAAAGTCGTACCAATGCCGCCGAATACGTTTACAACAAAGCCAATGCAAAAATGGAATTGGCACGCAATGGCAATAAAGCGGCCGCCCGCGAAGCCTACTATTTACTGGAAGAGTTAGAACAGGACTATTTCCGCGACTACAAAAACAAAGACGTTTTAAAACGCGAAGCCGAACGCAGCGGTATCGTTCATATTTTATTTGAAATTCGCAACGAAACCGGCCGCATTTTGCCCATCGGCTTTGATGATCGCGTTTTGGCCATTAGCAAAAATGATTTGGACACCAAATGGCGTCGTTACCATTTTGAAAATGAGACCGGAGTAAAATATGATTACAAGGCTATTTTCCGCCTTGACAATATTGATATATCTCCCGAACGCATCCACGAACGCTCTTACACCGACGAAAAACGCGTGAAAGATGGCTGGGAATACGCCTACGATAACAAGGGCAACGTTAAAAAAGATTCGTTTGGCAATGACATTAAATACGATCGTTTCATTGTTGCCCGCGCCCAGGTAATAGAGGTTCACCAAAGTAAAGCCGCCCGTTTGGCTGGTTACGTGGACATCTATGACGCCGATAGCAAAAACCGCTTGGATTCGAGGCCATTGGCTACCGAAATTTTGTTCGAGCACTATGCCTCTACTTTTAACGGTGATGCCCGTGCGTTAAGTGACGATAGCCGTTGCCGGATTGGAAATCGCCCAGTGCCATTTCCGCTTGATTCCGAT
>Ga0075154_10002313_pt1 | contig 12534 bp, 9 predicted proteins | sample JI71714BDNA_FD_70965 | JGI IMG/M metagenome (GOLD analysis project Ga0075154, IMG submission 70965) | Wastewater effluent complex algal communities from Wisconsin, to seasonally profile nutrient transformation and Carbon sequestration -... | ecosystem: Engineered > WWTP > Effluent > Algae... | reverse complement strand
TAGAAGACAATTGACTACTAAAACATTGTGGTCCAGGATAAGTAGGGTAGGTATTGCAATAGCCACCGATTCCATTTGCTATACCTCCACCAAGTGCTCTTACAGAAAGTAAGTGGGCTATTCTTCCATCATAATTATTCTGGAGTGTTTGTACAAATTCATCTCTGATGGCACCAATGTTTGTTAGATTCGTATATGGATCATCTGTAGTCCAAATGAAAAGTTCGCTCATATATAACGGCACATTATGAAGTGCATAAATAGCTGCAACATCATTCGTAAGGGATGTCACCCAATTAGTCACACTATTTATATCTCCCAGAGTACCATATGTTTTGTGGTCACACTCAAAATATATTTCAAGACAACTTCCAACTCTTGAACCAGCATTTTGTGCATTTTGATGTACGGAATTTCTAACATCATCAACTGTTTTATCGTCATAATAAGGTATGCTTTTTTGGTCTTTGCTATAGTAACCTGCATACATATTTTCTTCCACCTGATTGATTTCGTAATTTCCTTCAGGAGAAGTAATCAGATATTTTAATTTATCTTTTGTAATAGAAAGCGTCACCCAAGATGAACTTTCATTAGCAATGACGCCTCGATAGTGAAGCAGTTCGGACATATCAGGATACAAGACTCTGCCATCACTGGTAGTTATGTGAAAATCAGGACTTGTCACATTTACTTTCTCTAGGATAAGTTTTACTGATTTATTATCAATTTTGATTTCTTGGGTAAAAAAGTCTGGTTTTTGCGTTCTCAATTCTGCAAGATTCTCCTTGCTTACATTATAATATTGTGCTTTTGAAACAGTAGCATTAGTAGGTGTTTTTCTGTTTTTATTTTGAATGAGAATATTATAACTATCTGAAGTAGATTTTGATTTACTGTGTAAATCTATATAAAAATGTGAACCATTATTTTCAGAAAGTTGAAGTTCGTTTATTGAAAATCCATATGGAATGATAGTAACTGAAAATAATAAACTTAAGACTAAAGAAATCCATGATTTCATAGAAAATTGGTTTTTGTTTTAAAATAAAGTTTATAGAAACAGCCTTTTACAACTACAAATTCAACAATATATCTTCCGATTAAAATGGAATTTTGTCAGGTTTTGCTGTAATAAGGTCTGATTATATTAGACATTTCGTAAATACATTGGGACACAAAGTAATAACGAATCAACCAATTTATACCCTATGAATATATTTTAAATTACCATGTTTTTTTTAATCCATCGCCAGTCACCCACTGACTCCATTTTTTATTGTAGGTGTGTACTTGTGAGGTAGGAAGTCCTTTTTTATCAGAAAGTGGGTAGCCCATATTGGCCCATTCAAATATGCTGCCATATAAGTTACTGACGTTTTTATAACCTGCAGATCTAAGTTTGGTAGCTATTTTTTCACTTCTGTATCCTATAGAACAGTAAACAACAATTTTTGAATCTTTAGCTATATCCGAAATTCCTTTTATGTTAAAATCTTTGTAACCTATGAATCTTGCTTCAGGTATATGCGAGACATTATATTCTTCTACTTCACGCGCATCGAGGAAGACATAGTCGGACTTTTTTGTAAATGCATCTTTCACGCTAACCACAGGTGCTGAATAAGATAAATAACTATCTACTTTTTTGTCAAAAGAAGGACTCTGACACGATGCAGTTTTTGTAAATTGTGCGCATGCCAAAAACGGAGGAATGATACCAAAGAGCGAGAAAAAAAGTCTTAAAAAGGACATAAGATTTATTTGTACTAAATAATCATATTAACAAAGAATAGTTTGGAAAAGTTATTTATATAAAAAGAAACGGCCCTCAATTTAAGTAAAAAGAAGACCGCTTCAGGTATAAAAATAACAATTAGATTTTAAAACCAGTGTCCTAAACTAAGAGAGATTAAGTAATCTGCAAAAGCAGCATCACCGTGTGCTTTGCCAGTTTCATCTAGTTTGTCAGCATAACTTTTTATTCTATTGCGATATAGGGCGAAAGGTACATTTAGCATGATTGATGTCCCTCTATTCATATAAGCGATGCCAGGTTCGATAGAAATTACATATCCCGGTCTTCTGAATCCTTTGCTGCCACCAATAAGATCGCTAGAAGGTATGCCTTCTGCCCTTCCTCCCAACATTACAGAAAAACCTTTGACTATTCCATTCAATCCTTGGCTTACACCTGTTCTAAGTGCAAATTGATCTGCGACGGAAAAATATCCAGTATTTTCGTTTGGTGTAACTCCAGGGATTCTTGCTACATCGTTTACTTCACGAGGATTAATCAAATAGAATCCATTGTAATAAATAGTTGTTGCGTTTGCTATTGCTTTATATCCTTGAACTTCCAAAGAGAAACCTACACCGCCATCACCCAATTGGATAGATTGATCAACAGGTCTTTCTGATATTACATCCGCTCCATCAACCAATTTATGAAAATCATCTACTGCACCAGGATTTCCTGTCGGTAATTTTACACCCAAACCTATAGCAATGTTTCCACTAGGCATAGAATCAGGATTGATAAGCCAGTAACTACCCGAGATACGCATATCACCAATACCTTGAGAATAAGTGTGAAATCTTGCCTGTGTAGGATTTGCTGTGATGCTATTGCCATAATGTTCGTATAGTGATGATCTATCATTAAATATAATGGGTAATCCGACACTCAATGTCAATCTTTTGGTAGCTAAATAACTTAAACCTAGATCTAAGTTATGTGAAAGATTTATTACTTCAGTACCATTTGCAACTCTTTCTGTCTCTTCATGTGAGCCTCTAAAGTGTCTAAATGACTTAAAATAACGGTAACCAAGATTTACTTGAAACTTACCTTGATTTCTTGTAAACAGTTCGTTATTGTGGTCTAATCCTGCAGAAGATCCACAGCTCATTTGGCGTATTGCGACACAACCTTGGGCTATGGAATCCGTATCCAAAATGATTAATATAAGAAAGATAAAGATTACTTTGACTGTTGTGTTGATGTTTTGCATTTTGATTTTGTAAGATTGGTTAATGAATGTTCGTTTTGCTTTTATTCCATCAAATATCAGACACACGATAAAGAGTAATGGAATTAAATTCCAAAATTATGGAAGATTGTTAAAATCAACAAATATTATTACTAAAAATTTAATGCAGTCATTTTAAATGTATTCAAATGTTTTACGTTTTTAAAGATATATATAGTTTAAATTATTGGTAATATATTGATATGTAATTATTTAAACAAGATTTTCTGAAAACATATTCTATTAAATTAATTATGTGAAATTAGACACTATAATTCCAGTATTGTGGAAAAATTTATATTAATCGACAAAATGTTTATTTCATGCATCTTTGTATAAAAAACATAACCACTCTCAAACCGCGGTCTGAAAGTGGTTATGGCTATATTATTTTGAACTGTAATTAGATAAACTGAAGAAAGATCTTCATTTACTACATTATTTTCTGGGCACCCTGACCTACATGGTCGTAAATGATTTTACCTTCATGACATAAGGGTTTGAGTTCTGTAGTGATAAATGATCTTACGTCAAGTTCGTTTTCATGTGGATACAAAAGGTGTACATTAGGGCCTGCATCTAGTGTGAAATATACAGGGATATTAGTATCTGCTCTAAATGCTTTTACTTTTTTGATGATAGCTAAAGAACCTTCTTCCATCAGCATATACGAAGGATCAGAACACATCATTAAGGCATGAAGTGTGAGCGCTTCGTCTTCGGTGATTTTACCGAAAGTTTGCAAATCGCCATCTTTCAGTGCTGTTAACAAAGTGATGATTCTGTCATTGGCTTGTTTGTATCTCGCTTCTGCATAAGGATTACCTACCATGAGGTTATGGCCTGCTGTGGAAGAAACACTTTTTTCTTTGGCACTCACGATGAGGATATCGTCATGAAAGGTTTTGAAAACAGGGTGAATTTCTGATCCAATGCCAATAGCGTATTCATCAGATGAGTGGGCAATATCTGGATGGTGACCCCAAAGTCCCATTTCTGGATATATTGATCTACATGCACTGCCACTTCCGAGCCTGGAGATGATAGATGCTTTGGTGATGAAATCAGTTTGTACAGATGCTTCGCCCGATATCATTTGTTCTATTTCGCAAAGACATAAGGCTAGGGCTGACATTCCTGATGCTGATGAAGCAATACCGCTACTATGTGGAAAGGAGTTGCTACTATCTATTTGTAATGTCACTTCTTTTAGAAATGGGAAGTAGTCATCTACTAGACTATCTAAAAACTTTTCTATTCTTGCTGCAAAAGCCGGATTTTCTTTCCCTTCTAGGGTGAAAGAAAGCTCTACTCTTCCGAATTTATTATAGTTTTCCCAAGCTATAAATGTCCTAGTTGCTGCAGTATTCAGCGTAAAACTGACAGACGGATTGTTTGGTAATTGACGACCATGTTTTCCCCAATATTTTACAAGTGCTATATTTGATGGGCTTTGCCAACCTGTTTTCAGCATATTTATGATTTACTTCGGTTAATTTTAATGTATTTCAGATTGGTATCATTTTCTATTCTATAAGATACATCAAAGTCATTGAGCACGGCATCTAGTATGGGATATTGACCATGATTATACCCTTCTTTCAGTTCATAGCTATATAACTTTGAGAATGCATTCCAATAAAAAGCCTTAAAACCACCTTTCAATTCCTTGATCATATTATATATAGGCTGCCCTGTTTCTTTTTCGATCATTTTGATCATGATCTTGCCTTGGAGTTTGGTGAGATTGGTCAAAGGTTCTTCAAATTCTTTGGTGAGTTGCTTTTCTAATTCTGCTATTTTTTTCTTTCTTTCTCTATTGCTCATATGTTGAGAAGCATATTCTAGCTCTCTGAATATTCTAATGGCTTCTTTTGCGTAAGGATAAACCTTGGCAGCATAGTTTCTAAATCTTTGATATTTTTTGTAGTCTTCATCACTGGCAAAACTACGCATTGCCGTTATACTGACATTGTCTAAGTTGGCCAAAATCAACGTGTCACCTTCTTCTGTAATAACGGCAGAATAGACCTGACCTTCAAAAGTGATTTTTGTTTCTCGACCCAATTGGTCTAAGATTGGTTTTTGAGCTTGCAATGCTAAACTGCAGAAGCTACAAACGATTAAAAATAATTTGTTCATTAGTATGATTTACTCAAACGAAAACGCAAAATAAGTAGATTTAGTTATCACATTTGAATTTCTTTAACATAACTTATTACATTTGTAGTTTATTTTCATATTGAAATGTAGAAATGATTCTAACATGTTCTAGGTTTAGAGCAATGAAAATACTTATTTTGAGCATTATCATTAAATTCTGAAACTATTTATAATCCTTTGAAGACCATTTTATTTTGAATAGAATTTTTATAATTGTTTACATTTTTCTTACTACTATTTCTATAGGATTAGGTCAACATTCCTTAAAAAAAATTGATTATCCTGTCAATAGCGATCATCTAGACGAAATATGTCCTGTGGTATCTTATGATGAAGATATCTTATTTTTTACAAGGGTAGCAGATCCGAATTGCGAAAAAACACTATTTGTAGATAGTTTTGATGTTTTTTTGACGATGGATGAGACGAAATATAATGATAAGCTCAAACAAGTATTTACACAAATAGCAGCCCAACCTATTGCTGATCCTTATGCTTCATCATACAATCAAGACATTTGGTACACTAAGTTGAAAAATAGTGAGACGGAAGGTATTTTTCATCCCGGGTATCCGATCAATGATGTATTGCCCAATAGTATTTGTGCCAACTTTGGAAAACAACATAAATACCTGGTAATCAATCAATTTGCTACTTTCGGCGGGATAGATAGAGGGTTTTCTATGACAGAAAAAAGTGGTATAGACTTTACGTTTCCTACTCCCATTCATATCAAAAATTTCACTACCAAAAGTAATGAGGTTAATATTACGGCGAGTCTTGATACTTCTGTTTTGATATTGGCTATGATTACCAAGGATAGTTTTGTCCATATGGATTTGTTTGTTTCTTTCCACAGTGGTGACCATAATTACAGTGAGCCTATTCATATGGGCAACGGTATTAATTCACCATATAGAGAGTCTACTCCTATGCTTACGCACGATGGTAAAAGGTTATATTTTACTTCGGATAGACCTGGTGGTTACGGTGGCAAGGATATATATTACAGTGACAGATTGGATTTTACCTATACAAAATGGTCGGTTCCCCAAAAGCTAAATCCACCTGTTAATTCTATCTATGATGATTCTCATCCGCACTTGCTCAAAGACAACGATGTTATCTACTTTACTTCTAATAGAGATCGAAGTAGCGATATATTTAAAGCTAAATTACTTAGACAAAAGTTAGAAAAAGAAATCGTCATTACCTTTCATATGATCAATGGGGAGACGGGTAAAAAAATGGTAGGTGAGTTGTCTTGGGGCGAGGCTTACAAAGATAAAAGAGAAGGGTTTTTTAGAGCAAAGGATGGTATATGTGGTTACAAGTTTTTTGAAAACAAACCGATGTCATTTATTGCCAATAACAGAAACTACAAAAGTCAAGAAGTCATTATCGATCCGCAAGAACTAGCCAATGCTGGCATTTATGAGCAAACCGTAGAACTCATTTTGTATGCTGATAGTACTTATGGTAAAAAGGTGGAAGTTCCAAAAGTTGTACACCAAAATGAACCTGCTGCCATTACGGAACAAGATTTGAAAAAAACAATCATGCTTGACAATATATATTTTGAGCGTGCTAAACCTATCGTATTGACAGAATCTTATCCATCTATAGACAAACTTGCAGAAGTGTTGCTTACAAGACCAAAACTGTACATTCAGATCGTAGGTCACACTGATAATGTAGGAGATAAGGAAGCTTTGCGAATTTTGTCAGAACAAAGGGCAGAAGCCATCAAAACTTTATTAATAGAACGTGGAGTGCCATCAGCTAGGATAGATACTCATGGATATGGAGACACAAAACCATTGGGACCAAATGATACTGAAGCCAATAAAAGTAAAAATCGAAGGGTGGAGATTAAAATTATTTCACAGTAGTTTGATTGATCTTTTTACATTGCCATTATCAATATTCCAACTATTGCAGCATACTTTTAGATGATGAGTTTTTAATAGATATGTTTTTTAAAAAAATAACTATTTTTGAGTGCTTGCATCGAAAAATTGACTACTTAGTGTATATTTGCCACTAATAAAGATTTGGTCAGAAATTGTGCAGATATTATGTATAAAATTCTTGACTGAAGGTCAACAACATTACTAAAGCCATTTATAACAATATAACCACATGTTTTTACATTTTCATATTCATTACAAAACTATATTCGGTGAACAAATTTCTATAAAATACCACACTAAAAGTGACCCTAAAGATAAAGTTGTTCAATGCCAAACATACGATGGAGAAAATTGGATAGCAAGTATTCAGTTAGATGCAAATGTCAGCATATATTATCATTACATCCTGCTCAAAGATGGTGTAGAACGTCATAAAGAATGGGGAAAGCCTAGGCTGATACATACAAAGGGCTTGGCAGAAAATGTCTTTCTAGAAGATAAGTGGAGACCAAGGGACAATGAAAATAATGCCTTTTTGTCCACTGCATTTACCGAGTCTATTTTTAAACGAACAACTACTAAAAAGTTGTCTAAGGTAGATGGTCAGAAAAATCGGATTTCATTCAGACTGCACTGTGCTAATTTACCATCTCATCTCAGTTTTGGTATTTGTGGTGATATTCCCGAATTAGGAAATTGGGGTACACCAGTATTGCTGAGTGATGCAGACTATCCTATGTGGCAGCTTGACATTACACATGATCACAAAAATATCCACATAGCTTATAAATATGTGATTATTGATACGAAAACGAAACAAATTCTTTACTGGGAAGAAGGAAGCAATAGGGTTTGTCATTTTGTATTATCTGAAGAAAATGGTCAGCAGCTAATCCTTACAGATGAAAACTTTGCCTTTGGTAATCAGAAATGGAGAGGCAGTGGTGTAGCGATACCTGTATTTTCATTACGTAGCCAAAATGGGTGTGGTATAGGTGAGTTTTCCGATTTAAAATTGCTAGTAGACTGGACGCATGATTTGGGTATGAATATGATCCAAGTACTACCTGTCAATGATACCATTGCCAATAAAACATGGCTAGATAGTTATCCTTATGCTGCTATATCTGTATTTGCGCTTCATCCATTGTACATTAATTTGCAAGACATTGCCGTTTTAAAGGATACATCAGATCAGAAAGCATTACAAGCAGCTGCCAAATCGTTAAATAGTCTAGAACAAGTAGATTTTGAAAAAGTATTAGCTACTAAGTTTTTGTATTTACGCAAGCTTTATGAGCAAGAATATGAAACTTTTATAAAAGATAAGGAAGTTGCAAAATTTATTAGTCAGAATGAAAGTTGGCTCAAATCATATGCAGTTTTTTGTCACCTTAGAGACAAGTATCAGTCATGTAACTTTAACCTATGGCCGAAATATTCGAAGTTCAGTCCTGCGATAACAAACGAATTGTGTAGCCCTAGTTATGAAGGTTATCGCGATGTTTTGTTTTATTATTTTGTACAATATCACGCTGACAAACAACTCCTAGAAGCCAAACATTATGCTCGTTCAAAAAGAGTGGTGCTAAAAGGGGACTTGCCTATTGGGATCTACAGATTCAGTTGTGATGCTTGGGTAGCCCCCGAGTTGTATAATATGAACGAACAAGCAGGTGCACCACCTGATGATTATGCAGTACTGGGCCAAAACTGGGGATTTCCTACCTACAATTGGTCAGAAATGGCAAAAGATGGCTTCTTGTGGTGGCAAAATAGGATGCGTCAACTCAATAGATACTTTGACGCTTTAAGGATAGATCACATCTTAGGATTCTTCCGTATATGGCAGATACCTACGGATCAAGTAGAAGGTACCATGGGATCATTCAACCCAAGATTACCATTTACAAGAGACGAATTGGCACAGTATGGTATATCGGGAGATCTTAGCAGGTTTACTATGCCTTACCTTACTTTTGATCATTTGACACAATTGTTCGGTTCTGAAATTGACGAGGTATTTGATGTCTTTTTTACCAAACACAATGATAGTCGTATTGTCTTTAAGTCTTCTTTTGATACACAACTAGAAATAAGTCACTTTGTAGCTCAAAACCAAAAGTATAAAAAGTACGAAAAGAACTTATTGATGCTCGTAAGTAATGTACTTTTACTCGTAGAGCCTAATAGTGATGGTCAGCAATTTAACCCTAGGATTACCCTTGCTACGACACAGTCTTACAGTCAGCTAGACGCCTATACTCAGTCCAAAATCATGAAGTTGTATAATGATTACTATTATAATCGCCATGATGAATACTGGAGACAACAGGCATTATGGAAACTTCCTGCCATTCTGGACGCAAGCGATATGCTCATATGCGGTGAAGATTTAGGTATGATACCAAAAGCCGTTCCGGGTGTCATGCGTGATCTCAACATAATTTCCTTAGAAATCCAACGAATGCCTAAGGGAAATTCTAAATTTGGTCAAGTCCCATCTTATCCATATTTTTCGGTGTGTAGTCCTTCTTGTCATGATATGTCTACGATCAGAGGCTGGTGGCAAGGAGACCATGAAAATGCTAAAGATTATTATTACAATTACCTGAAATGGTATGGTTACACGCCGATGGATGGAAGTCCTGAAATCGTACAAGCCATCGTAGAAGATCATTTAGCATCACCAAGTATGCTCGCCATTTTCCCTATCCAAGATTTAGTGGGTATGGAAGCTGCCTTAAGAAAAGAAGATGCTTACTCAGAACAAATCAATGAACCTAGTAATCCTAAACATTACTGGAGATTCCGTTTTCATATGAATATGGAGGACTTGGTCAAAGAAAATGGGCTGAATGATAAGATAAGGTCATTGGTCAAAAAATATGGTAGGTAGCGTATGTCTTCTATGAGTTTTAAAGCCACCTTGTCACATTTTGAAAACTCTCCATTATGGGGATGGCACTTTTTGGTTTCTGACGAAATGGCTCGGACTTTTATAGAAGGAAATGATCGTAGAGTCGTTTGCAAAATCAATGGTGAGACGACGATCCACTGTGCGTTAATGCCCAATAAAGGGACATGGTTTGTAATGTTAAATCAGGAGATCATTAAAAAAATGCAATTGACCCTTCATGGGGAAATTCACGTGGAAATGGTCAAAGATGACTCCAAATATGGCATGCCTATGCCTGATGAATTTCAAGAAGTCCTTTATCAAGAACCTGATGCAAGTAAATATTTTCATGAACTCACAGCAGGCAAACAAAGGAGTCTATTATATATCGTGGGAAAGGTCAAAAACACGGAAAGTCGTATCAAAAAATCACTTGCCATAGCGGATCATTTGGTAGCTAATAAGGGAAAACTTGACTATAAAATGCTTAATGAAGCCTTTAAGGAATATAATAAGATGTGATGGATTGGGAATTGGAGATACGTATTCCATTTTACTCACTTTTATCAAATTAGATGTTTTCATTTTTCTACAAAAGGATAAATGGGTTTCTCTGGATTTTAAAATGCTTTGAATTTTGAAAGGAATATTAGTACTTTTTGGGATTATTTTAGGTACAGTGGTAGCGGCTCAGCACCCACTTACCCAAGATAATGTAACATTGTTAACTATGGATAGACATGCGAATAACCTTTTGGATAAAACAAAAGCAAATTCGGTATCTATTGGCGTAGTGTATAGTGGACAGACCTTTACCCGTCATTATGGTGAAATAGATAAAGGCAAAGCAAATCCAGCAAACGATAGTACACTATTTGAAATAGGTTCTGTGACCAAGATATTTACAGGCACTTTGATGGCAAAAGCAGTTTTGGATGGCAAACTAAACTTGGATGATGACATCAGGAAATATATCCAAGGTAGCTATCCAAATTTAGAATATTTGTCTATTCCTGTGCGAATAAGAGATTTGATTTCTTTTAAAACCGCGTTTGATAGGGAGTTACCTGATAATAGTGAGATTAAAAAAAAGGCTCAAGATAGTACGGCATTTCTTTTAAGGAATCTAGATACTCAGTATAGCAAACAGCAATTTTTCGAAGACTTAAAAGGAGTGAAATTAGATACTATACCGGGTGTGGTTTATAAATACAGCAATTTGAGTATGGAGTTATCGGCGCATATTTTGGAGACGGTATATCAAAAAACTTATGAAACACTTTTAAATGATATGATACTTTCACCATTAGGAATGCATGATACCAAACTATATCTACATGAAGGCGAAGTAGTCGCTAATGGTTACAATGATCAACAAATGCTGATGCCAATGAATGTAAATAATCTATGGGGATCAGGTGGATATTTGAAATCAAGCATAAGGGATTTGGTTAAATTTCTAAACTATGAGTTGGATCCAAAAAACAATATAGTCCGAGAGACGCAACGCAATATTTCTGATAGTGACCAACATTGGGTAGGCTATTATTGGGATGGCATACTCGTAGTGGAAAATGGTATATTGTGCCATAAGCAAGGCTCTACATATGGAACCCAAACGTTTTTTGCAGTGTATCCTGAACTAAAATTAGGTATAGGGGTCGTGGTTAATCAAAATGCTCCAAACACTTATGGAAATTTATTTAACACCGTGCTAGAAATTGCTGAAAATTTAAAGGTAGATAGTTCATCTCAGAGTGGTATTTATGGTTACAGAACTACCAAGGATAAAGTGATCTTTACCTACACGCATCCACAAGCTTTTGATGCAAGTCTTATTAAAAGTGTACGCGTAGCAGGTTCATTTAATGGTTGGACAGCTAATGACGATAACTATAAAATGGCAACAAAAGGTAACCATGTTTATGAACTTGAGCTACCAAAGTCATCATTTAATAAGGGAGAAACTTATTTATTTAAATTCGTAGTCAATAAAGTTGGTTGGTTGATGACACCTAAAACTGCTCTAAATGTAGACGACTCAGCAGACAAAAATCTGACTTTGAAGATAGAATAATGTAAATCAAAGCAACAAAATCAGTATCAGGAGTGGTTAGATCTAACCAATAATCTTAGTTTTTATACATATTTGTGGCTTAATTGCTAAAATATACAATGGATTTAGAAGGTACAAAGATCATTTTTTGACGCTAAAAAATGGTGTTTTTGATGATTTTTGGTCCAAATTTTACCGAATTCTGATTCATTCCCACCGAATTCTGATTTTACAGGCCTTTTTAAAAATAAGCAACTTACCTTTGGGATGGACATTGACCCTTTGATTATTGTTTAGAACGAATTTGGGAATCGTAAAGATGACCAAACAAATGACCGAACTAACTTACGGAGATTAATATACTTTAGCATTTAAACTTGTGGTAAAAGAAACCTTCATTTTTGGAGGTTTCTTTTTTTATTTATAAATTCTTTCAAACCGCTTTAAAATAAAATGCAATGAATCAATTTT